>Ga0302324_100000924_pt1 | contig 73663 bp, 70 predicted proteins | sample Palsa_T0_1_FD_201949 | JGI IMG/M metagenome (GOLD analysis project Ga0302324, IMG submission 201949) | Peat permafrost microbial communities from Stordalen Mire near Abisko, Sweden - Palsa_T0_1 | ecosystem: Environmental > Terrestrial > Soil > Palsa > Peat permafrost | place: Sweden: Abisko...
GCTGTTTCCACCACGCACTATCAACAACTTCTAGCGCCACCCGTGCCACGAAGTCGTTGCAATGATTGATTCTCTTAGCCCTGAAAAGGCTGGCGTCGGCGGTTCAACTCCGTCCCTGGCCACCACATCTTTCAATCAGTTGCACATCACACTAGCCCGCTCTTAGCGCAATCAGGCGCACAGCTGCGATCGGAATCTGCCAGATCAGCCGCCTGAAAAATTGAAATGTCCTACCAAAAAATTCAACTGTAATTGTTGCATTTTGCTGACACCGTCGCTCGCGGAGCGACTGAGTCCACTTCAAGAATTTCCCTTTAACCCTCTAGGTGCCGGGATGACCGTGAGCCTGATTATCGTGCCAGATTCAATCGAATTGTTTGCTCCGAGACTTGCGGGCGTCCTCAACGCGAAATCAATGACGACCGTTTCATCGTGCGGGCGAGGGGAGGTTGAAATCGGGTTTGGGCGGGGAGCAGACTGAATCGAACCAACGGCTGATGTATACCTCGGCGTGGGCTTCACCGCAGAAGTGCCTGGCTCCGTTGGCTTCGGCCGCTTCTGAGTTCCAGCGATGAATCGTGAGTTGCGAGTCGCCGCACTGAATCACGAACCAGTGGATGGGACGGGTGTCCACAATTCCGCAGATTTCACACCTGTATTCGCGCATTGTCGTCATATTCACTATCCCCGCTGCCGCTTCGCAACCGTGCTAAAGTCCGGCTTCGATAAGCGGCTTCCTACTGTTGGCCGACTGTTTTACTGTTGCCAGCTTTACTGTTGCCAGCCTCCGCCCAGAGCTTTGTAGAGTTGGACGAGGCTGCGGTATTCATCGCCCCGCGCCGCCGCGAGCGTCAGTTCTGCACCGTAAAGCGAGCGCTGTCCGTCAAGCACTTCGAGATAAGTCGTTGTGCCGCCTTTGTAGCGAAGAGTGGAAATGCGGACGGCTTCCTGCAGATCGGCGACACTATCCTGCTGGCGAGTTCGCACCTGATGAAGCTTTTCATAACCGATGAGCGCGTCGGAAACATCTCCAAAGGCGTGCTGGATCGCTTGCCGGTAGGTGATGAGAGCCTGGTTGTGTTCCGACTCGGCGAGATGCAAGTTGCCCTTCAGAGCACCTCCCGTGAAGATCGGCTGGCTCACCTGCGCGCCGTAGGACCAGATGCCCAGTTGCGTCGTCATGAGGCTTGAGAAGGCGGAGCTTCGACCAAATGAACCGCCGCCTCCTCCGGTCAGGGAGATTTGCGGAAAGAACTGAGCTTTGGCGACGCCAATGTTGGCGTTCGCGGCAACCAATATCTGTTCCGCTTCCCGAATATCTGGTCGACGCTCGATGATCGAAGATGGAAGGCCGGCTGGAACTTCAGGCGGAAGTGTTTGCGCGATGAGCGGCGTTCCGCGTGCGATGTCTTGCGGGTAATAGCCGAGCAAGATGCTGATGGCATCTTCTTCCTGGGCAATTTGCCGCTCCAGGTCTGGAATCGCCGCATTGGCGGTATCCAGCACCTCTTGCGCTTGAAGCACATCCAGCTTGGTGGCGACTCCGTGCTCGAGCCGCAACTGGGTGAGCTTGACCGAATCGGTCTGCGTGTTGACTGTCTCCCGGGTGATCCGGAGTTCCAGGTCGAGTTGCAGCAGAGTGAAGTAAGCGCTCGCGACATCGCTCACCAGAGTCAAGATGACAACTTGGCGCGCGTCTTCCGAGGCCAGGAGTTGAGCGCGAGCAGCTTCAGTTTCGCGGCGGAGCTTCCCGAAGAAATCGAGTTGAAATGTTGCGTCGGCCGTCAACTCCAAAAAGTTGTAGCGGGACTGCTCAGTGGGTTCCTTGCCACCGGCGAAGTTGGCGTTACCCGAAACCTGCGGGAAAAGGCTGGAACGGGTAACCGCAACCTGGGCGCGGGCCGCATTGATGCGTTCGGTCGCGAGTTGCAGATCGTAGTTCTGTTTCAGCGCGGTGCGAATGAGTTCCTGCAGCTTCGGGTCCTGAAATACTTGCCACCACGGAAGATCGGCATACGAGGCAGCCTGCGACTGAAGCTGAGGATTGTCTGACAGGTCACGATATGCGGCAGGAGTCTGAACGGCAGGGCGATGGTACTTGGGCCCGACCGTGCAACCCGCCAATATGCCGGAGAGCGATATCGCGCCGAGTAATTTGGCGATTTTCATGAACGCGAAACTCCGCTGGGAATCTGTACCGATCATCACTCCGCGAAACAATTTCAATCTCCCGGCGCCGGTGAAGGAGTCGCCGGCACGACACCCGGTGCGGGTTCTTTCCCCGCGCCCGACCATTTCTCGACGATATAAAAGATGCCGGGTATGAAAAAGATCCCGATCGCGCTGGCGGTGAGCATTCCGCCGATTACAGCCGTCCCCATAATTTGTCGAGCAACCGAACCAGCGCCGCTCGCAGTCCACAGCGGAACGCAGCCGAGGATAAATGCGAACGAGGTCATCAGGATAGGCCGCAGCCGCAGTTTCGCCCCTTCAAGAGCCGCATCCGCAAGCGGCTTGCCGTGTTCGTACTGATCTTTTGCGAACTCGACGATTAAGATCGCGTTCTTCGCAGCCAAGCCAATCAGCATGATCAGGCCGATCTGCGCGTAGACGTCGCTTTCGATCTGCACCATATAGGGCGGTAGAAAGACGCCGAGCAAAGATCGGCGCAGCCATAGAACGAAAAAAGCTCCGAAGACCGCGACTGGCGTGCTGAGCAGTACGCTGAAAGGCAGCGACCAGCTTTCGTAAAGAGCTGCAAGAATGAGGAAGACGAACAACAACGACAGTCCAAAGATCACCGCAGGTGGCACTCCCTGGCGTGCCTTCTGCTCTAGAAACGAGATCCCGGAGTAGTCGAATCCCATCTCGCGCGGCATGGTCTGTTTGAAAACATCCTCGAGGGCTGCGCTGGCCTGATCGGCGCTGAAGCCCGGCGCTGCGCTGCCGTTGATTTGGGCGCAACGGTACTCGTCAAAACGCATGGTGAATTCGGGACCCAGTTGCGACTTAACCGTGGTGAGCGTAGAGAGCGGAACACTTTCACCCTTGCTGTTGCGGACATAGAATCGCCCGACGTTATCCGGGCTGGCGCGATCCTCGCTTTCGGCTTCGATGTAAACCTGCCACTGGCGGCCAAAGCGGTTGAAGTAGTTAATGAAATATCCGCCCATGAAGGCCTGAATCGTCCGATACACATCGGAAAGATTCACACCCTGCTTCAGCACCTTGTCACGATCCACGGCGACAAATTTTTGCGGAACGCTGGGCAGAAAAGTGGTGGTCAAGGTCGCGATCTCCGGCCGCTTGCGCGCGGCCTCGAGAAATGTGTTCAAGTTTTGCGACAGGAATTGGATGCTGCCGCCAGAGCGGTCTTCGAGGATAAACGTGAATCCGCCAGCGGTGCCGACGCCGGGGATAGCGGGCGGCGAAAAACTGAATGCGATTCCTGCCGGCAACTTTGCGAGTTGCTGATTTAAATGTGCCTTGATGGCCTGAAATTGTTCGGCTCTGGACGTGCGCTCGTCCCACGGCTTCAGAGTGACAACAAAGAATGCGTTGTAGCTGGTACGAACGAAACTGAGCAAGCTGAAGCCGATGACGCTGGTCGTGTACTTTACTCCCGGCGTGTTCGCCAGAATATTTTCGATCTGGGTCGCAGCTTGCGATGTCCGCTCCAACGACGCGCTATTGGGCAATTGCAGATTCACATACGCGTAGCCTTGGTCTTCATCGGGAAGGAAACTCGAGGGCACGCGACTGGCGAAGAATCCGGCGGCGACGCAAAAGGCCAGTAGAAGCACGACCATCACGGCAGTCTTCTTGAGCAGCACTCCGCTCCAGGCGACATAACCCTCGGTGGCTCGCTCGAAAACGCGGTTAAACCAATCGAAGAATCGCTGCAGCAAGCCGTGGCTTTCTTCGCGCGGGCGAAGCAGCAATGCGGCCAATGCGGGGCTGAGGGTCAGCGCGTTGAACGCGGAGAGAATGACCGAGATTGCGATGGTGACCGCAAACTGCTGATAGAGCCTGCCGGTGATGCCGGGAATGAAGGCGGTGGGCACGAATACGGCAGAGAGAACCAGCGCGATGCCGACGACAGGGCCCGAAAGTTCCTCCATGGCTTTTAACGCGGCATCTTTCGGAGTCATGCCCTCTTCGATATGGCGCTCGACACCCTCCACAACGACGATTGCGTCATCCACGACCAGACCGATAGCAAGCACTAAACCAAAAAGGGAGAGTGTGTTGACGGAGAAACCGAACAATGGAAAGAACACGAAGGTGCCCACAAGCGAAACCGGCACAGCCAGGAGCGGGATCAGCGTTGAGCGCCAACCCTGAAGAAAGAGAAAAACAACGATGATCACCAGGACCAGCGCGATCACGAGGGTTTCGACGATTTCCTTGATTCCCTGCGTCACGGAAAGAGTCGTGTCGAGGGAGACGGCGAAATCCATGTCCTCGGGGAAACGCTCTTTCATTTGCGCCATCAACTTCTTGACCCCGGCTGCTGCGTCCACGGCGTTCGATCCAGGCAATTGATAGGCTGCAATAATTGCGCCCGGCTTGCCGTTAAAGCGTCCTGAGATGCTGTAGTCCTGTGCGCCAAGCTCCATGCGAGCGACGTCGCGCACTCGCACCGTGGCACCGTCGGGTGTTTCGCGGACAACAATATTGCCGAATTCTTCGGGCGAAACCAGCCGTCCCTGCGAGAGAACGGTGTAGGTGTATTCCTGACCCTTGGGAGCAGGCTCGCCTCCGGCTTTGCCCGCGGGGTTTACCGTGTTTTGTGACTGAATCGCGCTGACGATCTCTGGAACTGTAATGCCAAGTTTCGCCAGCGTATCCGGTTTTACCCAGAGGCGCATCGCGTACTGGCCGGCGCCGAATACCTGAACATTGCCAATACCGGGCGAGCGAAGGATCGGATCGACGATATTAATGTACGCGTAGTTAGCCAGAAACTTGGCGTCATAGGTTCCGCGCGGAGAATACAGAGCAACCCACATCAGCGGAGCCGTAACCGATTTTCGAACTGTGATGCCGTAGTTGTTAACGTCCGCGGGAAGCTGGGAGGCAGCCTGTGTTTCTCGAGATTGCGTGAGAATGAAATCGGTATTGGGATCGGTTTTAACGTCAAAGTCCACGATCAGGCTGGTGGTGTTGTTCCCCGTGGCGTTCAGCGAGTACATGTAATTCATGTTGTCCACCCCGTTCATCTGCTGCTCGATGGGAGTGGCCACGGCTTGCTCGAGAGTCTGCGCGTCAGCACCAACGTAAGTGCCAATGACTTGAATTTCGGGTGGCGTAATGTTGGGAAACTGCGCGACGGGCAAGGTTAGAACTGTGAGCGAACCAACCAGCACCATGACGATGGAAATCACCATGGCAACAATGGGGCGGTTGATGAAGAATTTTGACATGGATCATCCCGTCCTTATCGATTTGCCGACCCCGTGTTTGCGGCCACGAATGGCTTCGGGTTCACGCGCACGCCGGTGCGCATCCTCTGAACTCCCTCCACTACGACTCTGTCGCCTGCATTGAGTCCGCTCGTGATGATCCATCGGTTATCGACACGGTCGCCCACGGTAACCGTTCGAACATCAACTTTATCGTCCGCGCCAACGACAGCAACCTGGTAGCCGCCTTGCAGTTCCGACACTGCGCGCTGCGGAACAAGCAACGCCCCCGGCTGTCTGCGGATTATGGCGCGGACCTTCGCGTAGCCGCCCGGTCTCAAGACATTGTCAGGATTCGGAAAGAGCCCCGCAATCCGAATTGCACCGGTGCTCTGATCGACTTGCCGGTCGGCAAAATAAAACTTGCCTTCGTCTGGATACGTTGAGCCGTCAGCCAAAATCAGTTGCAGCCGCAATTCCTTATCGGCCTGCGCGCGACTGGCGTCGGTTGGATACCGTTTTCGCCATGCCAGATATTGCGGCTCACCCACCGTGAAGTAAACCTTAATTGGATCCACAGTAGAAACAGAAGTGACGATTCCGCTGCCAGGTGTAACCAGTGCGCCGACCTGCAACAGGGCTTGGCCGGCGATGCCGTCAATGGGTGCGACCAGACGAGTAAAGTCAAGATTGATCTTCGCAGTTTCAACCCCAGCCTCATACGTTTTGATCTGAGCCTTGGCCGTTTCTACAGTGGCGAGCGCGGCCAGATTATTCTGAACCGCATTGTCGAGATCTTGCTGGCTGGCCGCCTGTTGCTCTGCCAGTGGCCTGTAGCGCTGGACGTCAAGTTCGGTCCGACGCTGAACCGCTTCGGCATTGGCGAGTGCGGCATTCGCCTGAGCAAGCTGACCCTGGGCCTGATCGAGCGCCGCCTGAAAAGGCCGTGGATCGATCTGGAAAAGAAGTTGGCCCTCTTTGACGAACGAGCCCTCCTGATAGCCCTGCTTGAGCAGGTAGCCTGTCACCTGAGCACGTACGTCGGCATTCACAAGTCCGTCGAGAGTGCCAATCCATTCCGCATAAATTGGAACATCTTCTTTCGCAACTTGAAGGACCTCAACGTCAGGCGTGTTCTGCTGTGCTCCCTGAGCCGATCTGGTTGAACATCCAGATGAGATAACCAGAACGGGCACGATCAAGCTGACGATTCCGCGGATTGACAAATAGCGTTTCTGAATCTGGGTCACGTTGTCTTCCCCAATTTGTTCGTGCTTGGGACGGCGCCGCATTTCCGGGTCTGCAGTTCAAGGACACCCGGGCCGAAGCGGCACATCGGTCGTCGGTTACGAAAACGTGCGGAAACCATCCGCCGCCACAATCGACTAAGAATATTAGAGGCGTCCTTGCCCCACGGTGGGTGTGAATTCTATCACGGCTTAACTTTATCTGCGCTTAGGTGACACCGTCAGCGATCGATCACGCTGGCTGATGCCCTCGATATCGACGCGCTGGCACAGTACTTGCAAAAAAGCCGATTGAAGGCCTGCGCTCGCCGTCACGATCAACCCATGAATAAGCGAGCGACGGTTCGGGTCTGCAGTCTGTCCAACTGCAGTAGAGGATGCTAGAGCGAGGATCAGGGAGACGATCAGGAAGGTGGAAAAATAATCCCGGTCAACGGCAAGCCAACTAAGTCGATTTACTTTCTCGCTATGCCAACCACACTTCGTACGCTTGCGGCAAGTCCCCCGACGGCTAGATCGGGAATCCGCGTGCATCTCGCGGCCTCATCGCCTCGTGGTTGGCACGATTCACGAACCACCCTCAACTTCGTCGCTAGACCGCCTCTAGAACCCTCCATATTCGTTCCAGTCGCTCACCGAATCGAATTTGCTCTTGGGCGGCCTTAACGCACTGGAGAACGCAACCCATAATCCAGTTCACGATGGTTCTGACGTGCATGTCGTTGGAAGGACTCTGCTGGATAGCTTACCAGCGTATAGCCGTTCGATGGGAATGGGCACCCTGGAGTTGTCCATCAACGCAAGGGCTCAAGCGAGAGTCGAGTTACTACATTTCAGTAGAGAGCGGATTTTCGAGGCCAGGTGATCGAGACCGAAGGGCTTCTGCAGGAATGAGGCGTTTTCTCCGAGTTTCTCGCTTAGAACCCGGTCGGTGTAGCCTGACATGTAGATCACTCGCAGATCTGGACGCGTCTGTAGCACGGTCTTCGCCAAGTCGGGTCCGCCGCCTCCGGGCATTACTACGTCGGTGAGCATCAGATGGATCGGGCCGTCGAAATCCCGGCAAACCCGGAGGGCATCTTGTCCGTCGGCCGCGGGGAGTACTCGATAACCTTTGTATTCGAGATAGTCAGATGCCAGCGCACGCAGCCCGCTTTCGTCCTCGACCAAGAGGATCGTCTCCGATCCTCCCGCCACCGGTTCGCTGGTGGAAACCGGCCGCGCACTTGCTTTTTCCGCGACGCGGGGCAGGTACACCTTGAAGGCGGTCCCCTTGCCGACCTCGCTGTAGACCCACACGTATCCCGCACTTTGCTTTACGATTCCGTAGATGGTTGCCAGGCCAAGGCCAGTGCCTTTCCCGAGTTCTTTGGTGGTGAAGAACGGTTCAAAGAGCCTGGCTTGGGTGGTGGCGTCCATTCCCTGGCCGTTGTCGGTGACGGCGAGCACGACGTAATGACCCGGCGGAATTTCTGCACCGTGACGAATCGCGCTCGTGCCGTCCAGTTCGACATTAGCGGTTTCAAGAATTAACCTACCGCCTTCGGGCATGGCATCGCGGGCGTTCACGGCGAGATTCATGATGACTTGTTCAAGCTGGCCGCGATCGGCATTTACACTGCCCAAGTCGGATGCGAGATGCAGGACGCTCTCCACATCTTCGCCTAACAGCCGAGGCAGGAGCTTCCACATATCGGTCACAATGAGATTCAAGTCGAGGATGGTGGGGCGGAGCACCTGTTGGCGGCTGAAAGCCAGCAGTTGCCGGGTCAGGGAACTGGCCTTCTCAGTGGCGGACTCAATCTGGGCTAGGTAACGCGCGTTTGAGTGGGGGTCGTGTGCGGTGGAAGATTGCATCAGCTGGACCGATCCGCTGATGATCATCAAAACATTGTTGAAATCGTGAGCCACGCCGCCTGCCAGCTGTCCAATGGCCTCCATCTTCTGGGCCGCGCGGAGCTGCCGCTCCATGAGGCGCCTTTCGGTGACATCCCGGATGCTTACCAGCAGACAGGGGACTTCCCGAATCTGAATTTCCTCGACAGAAATTTGTCCCTCCTTGATTCGCCCTCCTTTGCTCTGGAACTTCATGTCGTAATCGCGGATTACTCCGCATTCTTGCAGTTTGTCCACGACCTGTTCGCGCTCTCCGGGAGCCCAGACATTCAGTTCCTTTACGGTATGGCCAATCAGTTCGGAGCGCTCGTAGCCCATCATCCGCACATAAGCATCATTGGCTTCGATGATGCGGCCGTCGTTTCGAGTGGAAATAACGATGCCTTCTGGATTGGAGCGGAATGCTTTGGAAAATCTTTCTTCGAGCTCCCGGTGAGCCTCCTCTGCACGCTTTCGGTGGCAGATGTCCTGGCGCAGTGCTTCTTCGGTTTCCATCAGCCGGTGCTGAATAATAAGGAGACGAATGCCACTGCCGGCCAGTGACGTCAGGACGACGGCGGAGGCCAGGGCAATGTGGCTTCGAACGATGGGCGCCGCCATGCATAGAGTCAGGACAGGGTAGAAGAAGGAAAATAACTGTGCACTCACCCGTCGGTTCACGCTGACGGTGGCCGGCTGGAATGGTTCCGGTGTCTCCCCCTCATGCCAAGCCGCTGCTGCGACCAGGCAGATGAACATCAACATGCTCCACAAAAAGTCGAACCATGCGCCGGTGGGAAGACTCTTGCCGGGACCATATTCGAAGAGGGCATCGAACCCGCCGCTGAGCAGCAAGAATATGGCGGCTCGCCGGAAGAGCGGTCCGGCAACCTTGGAAGTGGATATTAGAGAACGCAGAAAGAATGCTGCGACGATCATTCCGTAGCAGACAAAGTACGGAATCCCTAACGGGGGCGAAACCTCTCCTACGTGCGATGGTACATGAAAGAAATAAGCGCAGGCGGCAATCCAGAACAGGACCGCTTGGGAAAGATCAATTGCTTGAAGCCAGTCGAATCCGGCGGGATCGGATTCCTCGCTCAGTAGAAGAGTAAGTCCGATCGGAATGTACCAGGAGGAAAACAGAAAATTGGTCAACCATACCGCAAAATCAGGACGGAAGCTGTCCGAGTAAGTCCCCATTGCCTGAGCGGCGGTCCAGAGACCACACGAAATCGAAGCCAACCTCCAGAAATGGCGGCCCAGCCGGGAGCAACGACGAGAGGTCTGCAGAGTAACAAAGACAGCCAGGATTCCTAATGCCAACTGAATGATGTTGGACAGCAGAACGCCTCGCCAGGACGGACCGATCGCCGCAATGACTGCAATATGAGCGAGAGCCAGGAGACTCCCGAAAGCGATCACGGCTCGCGACGACAACAGTGTTCTTGAGGACAACATGGACCGATCCATTGACTGGGGATAATCGGCATTCCGAGTCACAATCTTCAGATTCGCTTCGGCTAGCCGTGCGCGGGCTGGCTGTGCGCGCGCAAGGTCATGCAAATGCTTTCCGTGCGCGAGATTTCTATTTGGGGCGTATCAGGATGGAGAGCCGTGTTCGAAATCCTAGCCGTGCGGCAGTGCTTTCTCACGGTACATGGCGGAGTCTGCGCTTGCGATTAATGCCTGCATGGATTGGCCTAATTCCCAACGTGCCAGGCCAATGGACGCATCCAATCTGACTTTAATCTTGCTGGAATCCGCCATTTGGATTGTGTATTCGCCCAAAACCCATTTTCGCAGGCGGTCAATCTGAGTTTTCGCCGTGTTGAGATCACAATCAAAGACTACGATGAACTCGTCTCCACCCCAGCGGCCAACGATGTCGCTGGAACGGATATTGGAGCGCATTTCCCGGGCAAACTGCTTGAGCAAATCGTCCCCTGCGAGGTGTCCGTAAGTGTCATTGACCTCTTTGAATCCGTCCAGATCAAGAATCACAACGCAGAATATGCGCTCGTGCGCGATGCGCCATTCGATGTGTTCCTCAACATTGCGGCGATTGGCCAGCCCGGTGAGCGCATCCTGTCGTGCGAGTTGCTCGACAGCTTTCAGTTTAGTTTCGTAGGTGGAGACTTCCGCCTGCAATAGCGCGACTGAGGCTCGACTGTCCCGTGCCATCTGATCGACATAGGTCTTCAGTTCGTTGGCGTGCCGCATCAGGGACGAGCGAACATGTGCGAGGTCTTCCAGATCGGCGATAGTCTGCAACTGGGCCGTGAACTGGCTGAAATGGGTCGCGTAACGTTGATCGCGTTGGCCCATGGACTCGGCGGCACCAGCGAGCACGATGAGAAGCTCTTTGACGTCATTGGCTTTTGTTTTGAAATACTCTGCGCTGCGTCCTCCCCATTGCAGGAGTTGCTCTTCGACCTGAGTCTCGGTTTGCTCGACGAGCGAGGTGGTCAAGTTCGTCGCGAGAGCTTTTTCCAGATCGGCCAGGTTCTCTTGCAAGTCCGAACCGACCGCCGGGCAGGCGCGAGCTCCGCTCTTTCCCATCGCCAGCAACGCGGCGCGATAGGCATCGAGAATGGCCGCCGCCAACTCATTCAAGTTGGGCTGGGGGGAACGCGGTTTGTCTGGACTCATGTCCAGGTACTTCTTCAGGGAAATCAAGGCCGATTCTCGTTCTTTGGTGCTGTTTTCAAAAGAATGACAGGAATACCGGTTCTGTCCCGTCAAACTTGAGAAAAAGATCGCGACAGGCTAATGCTCTTTGACCGTTGAAGAGAGCTGGTTTAAAACCGATCCCGTCAAACAATCTGAGGAGCCCCAAGCCGCCAATACTATCGGCAGGTTTCCCTCAGATCTTTAGGGCCTTGCACTTTGTCAGTTTTTTCCCACTATTGAAATCTAGCGTAACTGCCGATGATGACATATGTAATAGGAGATATGAGTTCGTGAATGCCCGCGCAAAAACTTCCAACCCTCGGCCGTGGTCTTCGGCTGACCAGCACGAGGCCATCCGTAAGCGCGCCGAGGAAATTTACATCCGCAACGGCAGAATTCCTGGCCGCGATACGGAAAACTGGACGCAAGCTGAAAAAGAAATCCGGCGCGAATCCGCCGATCCCCGAAGCCTTCGGGCTATCGTCGTCAAAGTGCGCGGCACCCAATATGTCGGCCAGTACGATCCCGAATCCTCCGATGGCTACGTTCCCGGCGAGTTTGGCCTGCGCGCCTCGATCCCCGTCCGCTTCCTTGACAATAAGATGTTCGTCAAACGCCCCAACGGCAAGGTGCTCGAAACCATTGTCGTCAAGATTGGTTAGAACCTCCTCATCCATCGCGGGCCTCACAAGGCGCTCTGCACCTTCCGCACCACCGATTCCCAGTCGCCGCGGTGGGGCTGCCGGAAGAGACGCAGTGTGGGATACCAGGGGCTGTCCTCGCCGCTCTGGAGCCAACGCCAGTCGGACACCTTAGGCAGCAGAACGAACGCTGGCACACCCAGCGCTCCGGCCAGATGTGCGGTGGAGTTATCGATTGTAATCACCAGGTCCATGGCCGCGACCTGCGCCGCGAAGGCATCGATGTTGGAGAACTGATCGACCGAGCGGTCGATGAGAATGGGTGCGCCTGCCGCGGCCGCTTGCCGCTCTAACTCGTCGTGGTCCCCATACTGCAGGCTGACCCAGCGGATGTCGGGTCGCGCTAATAGCGGTGAGAACCATGACAGATCGATGGATCGTTCCATGCCCTTGTTCCGGTTCTTCGTATACCAAGCCAGTCCGACCAGGCGTCTGCCGTCTGCATATTGGGCGCGAAATCGCGCCCGTTCAGCCGGATCGGCAACGAGATAGGGCGAGGTGGTGGCAGCAAAATCTTTGTGGCTTGCCCGGAACAGCTTTGGGAGACTCCCGCTGGGCGAGTGCGCAGCGATGTTTGGTTCCGGAGTATGTCTGGGATCAATGCCAGAGACCAAGTCGATGCCGGGAAAGGAACGGGCCAAGAGTGGCTTGAGCCGTGCATCGCAATCCAATAAACAGCGGTTGCCAGTGCGGATTACATCCGGAACGAGTCCCGCGAACATGATTTCGTCGCCGATCCCCTGCTCGCCCCAGATCAAGACGCGCCCCGATGCCAGTTTTTCGCCTGTCCACAGAGGTTGGGGATAGACTCGCATCGGTGTTGCGAAATTTCTAGACAGCCAGCGTCCTTCAAAATTGTGCCAGCCCTCGGCGAAGCGACCTTTAAGGAGCTGGGCCATTCCCAGGTTATAGCGCGCTTCCGCGAGTGATGGCTTGAGGGCCAGCGCCCGCTCGTGACAAGCGATGGCTTCATCCAGTTTGTCTTGCGCCTGGAGAATGTTCCCCAGGTTGGTGTGGATCTCAGCCGAGTCCGGCCGGAGCGCCAACGCTCGCCCATAACATGCCGCTGCTTCGTCGAGCTTACCCTGAGCCTGGAGGATGGTGCCCAGGTTGGAATGATAGGAAGCGCCCGTCGCGTGGATCGCAATCGCCCGGCGGATCAACTCGACAGCGTCTTCGTGACGTCCGGCTTGATGAGCGATCATTCCGAGCAGATGCAGGCTGTCGGCGTGATGGGCGTCGATTTCCAGAATCTGCCGATAAAGCTGTTCAGCTTCGCTCAGTTGCCCGGCTCGATGTTGCTGAAGAGCATTCCCGAGCATACTTTGAATGGATCGGGACGGCCCCGGTCTCGCTGTCCTGCTGTGCGCTTTCGCCAACCCGGCTTTCATCTGACTAATTACCCTCGAGAACAATTTCGAAACACGATTCGAGACGCAGCTGCAATGACATCGCTGGCTGCGAATCCGAGGTAAACGTCGGTTCCCTCATGATCTGCGGCAAGAATCCTGGAGCAGCATTTTCATGGTCTGATTCCTGCCCATGAGCACCAGCTCCCCGTTGACCCGGCCCAGTTCCAGGATCGGACCCGGTTTCATCCCGTAGCCTTCGGCGAAGCCTGCTTGGTTTGTGAACTTTCCGACGCCCATGGGCCACACTGAGTCCCAAAGGCGGCGCATCCAACCCTCATCGCTTGTGTGTACTGACATTGGTCTGGCATTCATTTCGATCACCCTCGATGTTTGCAGCACGTCTCTCGCCTCATTCCGGACTAATATGGGCCATTTTGTCCCGGCGAAGTGGCTGATTTCCCTGTCTGCTTACCCAGAGATGAGTGCGTTCTAACTAAGCGGCCGCACACCGCCAATTTCTCAGTGAGTGAGATTGCCGATAACCTCAACTGTGGGTTCTGAGTCGGACGGAAAGGATGGCGCCGCGCCGGAAAAGGGGCACGGTCCCTTTGCGGGGGTAAGCGGCTTCGTGGAAGGGAGAACCCGCAGAAGCGACTGTCGCTTGAACGCCGTTTTGAAGGCGTGGCAGCGGAGCCAAAGAAAGCTCTCGCCGTCGGTTGCGCTCAGGCGGAGATAGAGCCCCCATCTGAGCATCGACCATCGACTTCGTCCGGTCGCGATACACCTTGCGAGAGACGCCTTGCTTAGAAGCGGAAGATCATCGCGAAGTTCGCCGTTGCGTCGATCGATTTATCGGACCGCTGCTGCTGCGTCAGGGCCAGATTCGTGGGATCCGTGACGGTCTCATGAAAGCTGTACACGCCGACTGATTCACGCCAGAAAATGTGGTGCTTCTCGCTGGGCGCCGGAAACGTTACGGTCACGTTAGGACCGTGGCTGCCATTCTGCCAGTCATTGCCGGCCATGAGCCACTCGGCATCGATACGCATGGAGAAAGTGCCGGGCACGAACCAATCGTATCCTCCGCCAAACTCAGGTCGGGTCGCAGCTTTCGTGTAATTCGTGGTGGAAAGTTCGTCCCAACGCCAACCTCCCCCGACAAACCAGTGCCCGCTGGCGCGGAAATAGGCGCCGCCCTCGAGATAGCGGTCATGTCCGTTGGGATTCGGTTGGTCATTGTCATTGACTTTGTGACCGTTGTCGTACGCTCCCAAGGCATGCAGCATAAAATGGGTGCTTTCCACGTCCATCCCACCTTCGGCGCGGTAAGCCAAGGGCCCATAGCCTGCCGGCATGAGTGACGGGCCAAAGGAAAGATAGGGATGCGGAATGGGCTCGGTAATCAACTGAGCGTCACCGGATTGTCCGAAGGCGACGGAGCCGCAGACCACAATGAAAAGGAGCGATAAGAGATTTTTCATGCATGGACATATCGGAACGTGCTGGACGGAACTTTAGGATTCTGTAATTCTCACGCACCGAGGTAACGTGGGTCGAAGGGAACACACCTCAGTGGACGCGTTTTGGCCGTCGCAGCTGTTTTGTTGAGATCTGACCGAACCACATCGAACTGCCGATTAGTTCTCGAGGGGGGTGTCGCGAGAACTCGATTTTCTAACCATCTTGTAACAATCGCGCAGGCAGCAAAGTACCGCCGGCTAGCGAGCCGATTTTCGATGCTGCATCCTACGACAGCAGCTCTACTTACGAAAGTAGAGCTACGGCCACGTTGCCCTTGCCCTTGGCTTTGACGGAATACATGAGTCCGTCGGCGGAGCGAATGATGGTATCGATGGACTCGGGGGGACAACGGTAGCTGGCGAGGCCAATACTGAAGTCCACATTCCAGCCACGGGATTTCATAGCGACGCGCAAGAGCTGATGGAGTTTGCGAAGCACTTTCTCCGCCGATGCAGGGTCGGTTTCGGTGAGGAGTACGGCGAATTCGTCTCCGCCCAGCCGGGCGACGACGTCTGTCGAACGCAGGTTCGTGCGCAGGGTGCACGCCACTTGCACCAGAACCTGATCTCCGATGGCGTGTCCGAGCTGGTCGTTGATGGCTTTGAAACTATCCAGGTCGAGATACGCAATATTGAAGCAATGATGATAACGTCGGGATCGTTCTTTTTCGATTTCGCACGTTTCCAGGAAGGCGCGCCGGTTCGCGAGGCCGGTAAGTGGATCCTGACGTGCCAGTTCGCTTTCCTTTTCGAGGGTGGCTTCAAGCTGTTGGCGCACTAACTGTAGCTGGGCTTCTTTATCTTTGATTTCGCTGATGTCCCGGGCGATGGTCGATAGGAACTCCAGTTCACCGTCGCTGTTGCGATGACTCATGATGAGCTGGGATACGGGGATCTCTTCGCCAGAGTGGTATCGGAATACGTTCTCGCCTCTCCATGCGCCGAACTGAATTGCAGTCTGCATCGCATCGGCCATCATTTGCTTCGGTACACTTGGCGCGTAAACGCCGCCAACTCGCAGTCCCTCGATCGACTCGCCTTCGCTTAGACCGCGCAACCTTCGCAGTGCGCGGTTGGCGTAAAGGATGGTTCCATCCGGCCGAGCCGTGCCGACGAAATCCGATGTCTCTTCGAGGAGGGCGAGAAGCCGGGCTTTGGATTCTTCCAACCGTCTTCTCTCGGTAATATCGTGCATGACAAGAACCGCGCCATACACTTTGTCAGAACTGTCTTTCATGGGGCGTGAGTTGCACGAAAGCCACCGCTCTTCCTCTTGCTCGGGATGGGGTCCGAAGATTTCGACGTTGTCGCAACTCTCTCCGCGCAAGGCCCTTCCTAAGGGAAGCTCGTCCCGGTTGAACAGAGTTTTCTTGTCGGGGTGGTAAATACCGAAAGTCTCAGCCCTTTGCTCTGGGGTGGTACCCTCCGGAGCAGAGCGCAGCAGCTTGCGCGCTGCGCGGTTAAAGAGGACATGTTCGTACTTATCGTTGATACAGATGACGCCATCTCCCATACTTTCCAGAATCGCGTGGAGGAGGTTGTTCGACCGCTCCAGTTCCACGGTGCGTTCCTGAACGCGCGCTTCTAGCTGTTGCTGTGACTCTTCCAGCGCTTGCTGGGCGTGCTTGTAATCGTCGATATCGGTGCTCGTGCCAAACCACTTGATGATGGTTCCCTGGCTATCGCGCATGGGCAGGCCACGGCCAAGATGCCAGCGATAGGCGCCGTCCGAGGCGCGTTTGAGGCGAAACTGGATTTCGTACGAGATGCCCGTCGATACGGTGCGATCCCATACGTCCATCACTTTTTGCGTGTCATCGGGATGGATTGCAGCAAGGCTGCCCCATCCCTGGCTTTGGGTGAGAGTTAGGCCGGTGTAGTCGATCCAGCGCTGGTTGCAGTAGTCGAGCCAGCCGTCGGTTCGTGCGGTGTAGACAATTTGAGGCATGGAATCGGCGAGCTGCCGGAAATTCGCCTCACTGTCGATGGCTCTCTGGTACGACTGCTGGCGCTCCCAGTCCAGCCGGTTGAGCAGTTCACCATGGAGCCAAATGAGAAGCACGAAGATGGCGACGCTGGCTGAGGTAGCGATCGACATCGCAAAAGGATGGCCATAATATCCGCGAAGCTCGCCGTGCCATGTCAGCCATCCCAAAGTGGTTGGAACCAGCACTGCGGCGGGGAGCAAGCTGCGGGCCAGTACACCTCCTAGTCGTTCGCTGGTTACTGTATCCATTAATCCCGCGTTCGCGTTCGCACAGAGCACGCCGAGACACAGAATGAAAAGGGTAAGGCTCGTGTGAATGGCAACCGTAGTGTAAAAAGCGATTCCATGAAAATTCTGGATGCCGAACAGGTAACCAATCAGGCTTACGAGCCAGACACCGGCAAGGGCAAACGTAAGAGACTGACTTACACGGACGCCGCGACGATGTTTTGTCAGCAGTAGTGCGCATCCCAGCAAACCGAAGCTGATTGCGGTTGTGACAGCCATCCGTCCGGGTGGATCGCCAGCGGTTGTGCTGAAGTAGTCGCGGACCAGAAGTTCGTCGATATACAAATTTCGGCGCAGAACATATTCCAGAGTGGTCAGGGCGCCGAGGATGGTCGCGATAACGGCCGGAATGAATGCAAGTCTTCTTCCTTCCAGATTTGCAGCACCACGCCCGTCGAGCCAAAGTGCCGCTCCGAGGAGTATCAGTCCCAGTGCCGTGTTGGCCTTCATCGATGCAGCGCCGGGAAGTACGGTCCTTAAGAACCAGACATTGCCGAACCATCCTCCGCAGAGGACGACCAGACCGACGGAAACAGCCATGAGAGCGGCCAGAACCGAGGCTACATGCAAACGGGCAAGCAGACGCTGACGAGGACTCCGCTCGCCCGCCGGCTTAGCGGGCGTTTGTCGGAGCGAACGCAGGACCTTGGATGCGATAGCGAGAAGAGAATGCAAGTTAAAGAACGGTTAGAAACCCGAGTTTCCCCAGTGCGCAGGTTGCAACTGCATGTCCAATGGCATCGGATGAAACGGAACGTTCTTTCACCAACGTCATGCGGCTCTGGAATACTGGTCAGGGCACGCGGCTGGGTATATTGCCGAAGTGGACTTCTCGGCATTCCGGGCAAATTCCATGGCTGAACTCTGCGTCCGAGCGTTCGCGGATATAGAGTTCAAACTGTTGCCACTGTCCGCGGTCGTCGCGGATTCGCTTGCAATACGCACAGGTCGGGAGGATGCCTTCGAGCCTCTTCACTTCCAAGAGTGCCTGGCGCAGCTTATGGATCAACTGCTCCCGTTCCGCCAGCATGCGTTTGCGCTCGCTGATGTCCTGCAGAATCGACAAGCCGTAGGTCTGCCCTTCAATTTCAATCAGGTGAACGTTGATCTCCATGGGGATGGGGCGCTTGCCCTTGGCCAGGAGAATTCGTTCCAGCCGATTCGAACCTCTGGCTTTCAATGTGGCGAATATTTCTTTCGAACTGGTTTCGTTCTCTGGCGCTTGCAGATCGAGCGGACTCAGCTGAAGCAGTTCCTCCCGCGAATATCCGAAGTAGCGACACGCCATGTCGTTGGCTTTCTCAAACTTCCCTGGCAAACCGGCGCTGGACATTGGATAAAGAGTAACGGCCTCTCCGATTCGCTCAAACAGTAAGCGGTAAAGGGCTTCACTGCTACGCACAGCGCGGGTGAGGTTCTTGCGTTCTTCGAGCAGCGCGGCAAATGGAAGAGTGGTGGCAAGCGCGGCTGCGATGTACACCTGCAGAAGCGTAATCCGGTAGGGAAGGGCATCCATAATGAGCGTCAGGGGGCCGCGGTTCTCGACCGTGAAGCCGACGGCGATGCCGGCAAACACGCACACTCCGATCGCAGCACCGGAAAATCCGAGTTGCAGGACGACCAGCAAGAGAAGCGGGAAGGCGAGAAACAACAGCGCGTAGGAGCCCAGCCAGAATGCAAGGATGGTAGTCAGCGCGAGAAGGGTCAGGGATCCCAGGGACGAAGCGAGTTTTGAGCCACTGAATTTCTCTGGAAGATCGTTCTGCTGCAACGCCCAAACACAGGGGGTGATGGTGGCAATTCCCAGGGCGTCGGCGACAAACCAGGCCCAGAGGATATGAAGCCAGTGGGGTCCTGGAGCGAACGAGGAAATGCAGAATACGGCGAAAGGAGCGGAAACCAGTGGAGCTGCGATAACTCCAAATAGTACGAAAGTGAGAAGAGTTCTGCGTTGCTGCAGGTCGAAGGGGCGGGGGCAGAGCTTACACAATACTGCTGCTGCGGTAAGAATCTCAATGGTGTCGCATAAAGGCAGGCCGGCCGCAATGGTAAGCCTGTTGCCCATCACGAGGTTTGCGCCGATCGTCGCCAGAAGTCCGCACACTAAATACGCAGGCCAGTGGCGTCGATGCGCCTTCAATAACACAGCCAGGAGTAACCCGTTGGCGGCCCAGATCGTGTAAATCTGTCCCGACGTGCGCGTCAGGGTCATGCCGCCCCAGGCCGCCAGTGCCACCAGGACGAACACTACCAGCAGCCTCGAACTCTTCGGGAACCACGAGTCAGGATTTGGGGAAGGCAACATTTATTCTCCAGCCTCCGAAGGTCATTCCCCAGCGCTCGCGGCCAAAGCTGCCGGTCGAACCCAGGATGAGTTCAATAGTTGGTCGACAGTAACGGGGCGAGAAAATAAATAGCCTTGCATGAACGCGACCCCCAATTCGCTGAGGGCGGCGAGATCCTCTTCGTTCTCAACTCCTTCAGCAACCACGGAGCCGCCGAGTTCGCTTGCCAGTTTTACCACCGACGCCAGAATGGCCCGGCGACGAAGATCGGAATGGATGTCTTTAACGATAAATGCGTCTACTTTGAAACAGTTTGGAGCCGCATCCAGAATCATGTGGTAATTGGACTGTCCCGCCCCGACATCATCCAGCGCCATCATCACACCCAACCGCTGAAGGTCAGCGACGGTTTGGAGGAACTGAGGCTTATTCCACATCGGCGCGTGTTCCACGATCTCGATCGTAATGCGGGACATCCGGATGCCCGCGGCCGCGGCGAGATCCTGTAGATAGCTGGAGAAGTCGCGGTCGCGGCCGAGACTGGAAGCATGTACATTGATCGAAACCCGAACGGGGTCGGGAATTCGGGAACAGGTCTGGAGCGCCAGTGCGACCACCTTGCGGTCGACGATGAGCTCGGCCTTCTTGCGACGGACGTAATCAAAGAGCACATCCGGGCGCTCGAAAAGCGTTCCCTTGGGACCACGGCTCAGGCACTCGACGCCGTGCAGGGTGCGCTTGCGTGGACTGACGCGAACGATGGGCTGCACCAACACGGACAAGCCGTCCGGGCCCAAGATTTCTTCAAGTAATCCGCCTCGCGTGCCAGGCGCCATCGAGCCATGTGCCATCGAGCCATGTGCCATCATGCCAGGTGCCCCAGCAGGCAGGCTGCAACTCTTGCGAGCTCCACCAAAGGTTGAGGTTTCTGCAGGAAAGCGTCGACGCCGTGGGGTTCCAGCCGCGAGGTCAGTTCCGGGTCGACGTGGCCACTGTATACGATCACCTTGGGACGGGTGGCGCGGTCGGCGATGCTGTCGAGGACGTCAATCCCGGAGAGTCCCAGTGGAGATAGGGCCAAATCCGTGATTACGAGAGCATAGGAATAGTGAGCGAGGAGGGCTTCCGCTTCTTCTTTCTCCGCGGCGCAGTGGATCTCGTAACCCTGCCCGGAAAGGAATTCGTTCAATGCTTCGGCGAGCATCGCATCATCATCGATGATTAGTATTCGTTCGCTCATGACTTCTGTTTTTCTGACTGCTCGGTGATGACACGGAGCTGGCACATAACCGCGGATCTACCTATCGGCAGACAGACTAAGCTTCCTTAACAAGATTGAACGCGTCTCCGGCACACTTCGGTAACTGCTCGATCAAGACCGGCGTCCGGGTGGAACGGCTAGGACAAAGTGTTAGAACAGAGTGTTAGAACAAGGTTAGGGAAGTTCCGCGGTCGCGGAGAAGCGCACAGGGAACTCCCCTCCTGGCATCGCAGCATGTTTTAGCGCTGCGGCTGCAGAGCGCCCGACTCTTTGAGAGCCTTCTCTACCGCACTCATCAACTCGCCGTTGTCGGCAGGCTTCTGAAAAAATGCGAAGCAGCCGGCTGCCGTCGCCTTCTCTCTGTTGCCTCGGCATTCGCGCGCCGTGAGGACGATGACCGGTACGCAGGAAAGCTTGGTGTTCTTCTGCAACCGCTCCATCACCACGAATCCGTCGCCGGCGGGCAAGCCCAGATCGAGGAGAATCAAATCCGGAGATTCCTTGATCGCAACCTTCATCGCCGCGAGGCCATCGCCCGCGAAGACCGTCTCGTAGCCATGGGCGCGCAGCCGGATGTGCAGGGCACGTCTCATGTCGTTGTCGTCATCGATTATCAAAATCTTCGGTGTCATCTTGAAATTTCTCCTTTATTCGTAGTGTTTGAGGTTGCCCATAGGATCTGGGCGGCAATTGCATCAACTTGTTCTTCCAGTGGTTGCGGAGCAGCCGCGGGAGCGATCGAGGCGACGGTCGAGGGGACGGTCGCGGGAACGGCCGAGAGAACGAACGGCTGGCTTGACACATTCAGCACGCTGTTTGTGGCGACGGCTCCGCTCCGAGCGGATTGTTCCCGTATGCGTTTGAGTAAAACCTCGGCTCCGGCTGCGTCAGTTCCAGCGACGATGAAGAAGAATTCCCCCATCTCCGGATGTCCCATCGACGGGAGAAGCACATCTTTGTCGGGAAGGATGCAGCGCTGCAGCAGATCCAGAAATTGCCGCCGGGTTTGCGTCCAGACTTCCAGCGCAGAAGTGATGGGCACCGGAGCAAGCTTGACTGTAACCAGCGAGATATCCTGGCGAATCGCGCCATTGACCGTGACGATGGGAAACAGCAGTTTGGATAAAGAGAACGCCGGCAAGGTGAAAGTGAACGTGCTGCCCCGGCCAACCTCACTCTCGACCCAAATCCTGCCGCCTTGTCGTGTGACGAGATCTTTGCAGATCGACAGTCCGAGCCCCAGACCTTTGCGCGCTTTATCGGTAGCGTTCTCTTCCTGAAACAGCCGTTCGAACACCAGAGGTTTTGCCTGGTCCGTGATTCCACAACCGGTGTCCCGGACGGTGACGAGAACGAATCTGGGGTCACGATCGCGAACTTCTGCTTTGACGGTGACTAGGCCATCCTTCGGAGTGAACTTGAGGGCATTTTCAATCAGGTTGATGAGCACCTGCAAAACGCGATGCGGATCGGCGTGCACGAGCAGGGGTTCAGTTGAGAGATCCCAGGTGAGAGTGATGCCCTTGGTAGAGGCGCTGGCCTGCAACATCTCCCCGGCCTGTTTGATCAGGTCGTTCATGACCACGCAGCGAAACTCGAGCTTAAGTTTGCCGGCTTCAATGGTCGCGGTTTCGAGGAGATCGTTGATCATGCTGCGGAGCTGATTCGCGCTCTTCAGAACGGTGTCGAGGTATTCCCGCTGTTCCGCGGCCAGCGGACCGGCCAGTCCATCGAGCAGGATGGTGACAAATTGATGAATACAGGTCAGCGGTGACCGAAGCTCATGCGAAACGTGCGAAAGAAGTTGATCCTTGAAATGCAATTGTTGTTCGCGGCTCTGGTGCAGCGCGAGCACAAGACTCTGCCGCTCGATGGCATATTTAATGGCCCGAATCATATGGCCGGCGTCCAGACTTCCCTTAATAAGGTAGTCCTGCGCGCCTTCCTGAACCGCTCGAACTCCCATTTCCTCGTCATCCTGGCCGGTCAAGACCAGCACCGGCACGTGCGGAACCTTGTGGATAACCTTGCGAACGGTATCGGTGCCTTGGCTGTCCGGGAGATCCAGATCCAGAAGCACGACGTCGGGTTGACGGATGGCTACAGACCTCAGCGCTGCGGACAGATCTTCCGCGGACTCCACGTCGAAACGATGTCCGGGCCGTGACAGTTGTTCCTGCACGAGGAAAGCGTCGCCGGGATTGTCTTCGACGAGCAGAGCGCGGGTTCGCTTGCCTTTCATGAGAGTCATTGTCCTCGTCTCGGCAACTTCACCACCGTCAGCCAGAAGTCCTCGATCGAACGGATGATGGTCGTGAATTTTCCGAGATCCACCGGCTTGGTGATGTAACAGTTGGCGTGGAGTTGATAGCTTTTGAGGATGTCGGACTCGGCTTCGGAAGTGGTCAGTACAACCACTGGAATATCTTTGAGGTCCGCGTCTTGCTTGATTTCAGACAGAACGGTGCGTCCATCTTTCTTGGGGATGTTTAGATCGAGCAGTATCAAATCCGGACGGGCTGCCGCTGTGTAAGGAGGCTCGCGACGAAGATAGGCCAGGGCTTCTACGCCATCGCTGACGTTACGAATCACATTGCGGACCTTGCTGGCCTCAACCATCTCCCGGGTTAAATCGACATCCCCGGGATTGTCCTCGACGAGCAATATCTCAATGGGTCTGCCTGTGGTCATGCGTAGCTTGCCTCCATGTCCTGCCGTTCCGCGCCGATTGCAACTGGCTGCGTTACCGGGAGCGTAAATTTGAATGTGGAACCTTTGCCTAGCTCGGACTCGACCCAGATGCGTCCCCCGTGTCTCTCGACAATTTTCTTGCAGATGGCGAGTCCAATCCCTGTTCCTTCGTATTCCTGGCGAGAGTGGAGACGCTGAAAAAGGACGAAGATCTTGTCGGCATGCTCGGGAGCGATCCCGATGCCGTTGTCTCGAATGGAAAACAGCCAAAATCCCTGCTGCTGCTCCGCCGCCAGCTGAATGTGTGGCTTTTCCGCTGCGCGGAACTTGAGTGCGTTGCCGATGAGATTCTGAAAGAGTTGGGCTAACTGTTGTTCGTCGGCGATCACAGTAGGCAGATCCCTGCATTCCACCGATGCTTGCGAGGAGCGGATGCGGGCGTCGAGATCATGGAGAACACGTCCAATCAGGCTCTCGCATTCGGTAGAACCGAAGTCTGCTCCTCGTGAGTTGACTCGCGACAGGGCCAGCAAGTCGTTGATGAGAGCCTGCATGCGCCGGGCGCCGTCGACGGCATATCCGATGTATTTGTCAGCCTTGGCGTCGAGTTGACCCTGGTAGCGTTCAGCGAAGAGCTGCATGTAGCTGGCGACCATGCGCAGAGGTTCCTGCAGATCGTGCGAAGCCACATACGCGAACTGCTCGAGTTCGGCGTTCGACCGCTTCAGTTCTTCGGACTGGCGCAGGAGAACGTCTTCAAAATGCTTTCGCTCGCTGATGTCGCGGGCGATGTGACAGGCGGCGATCGGCGTTCCATGGCTATTCGTGATGGGGTAGTAGCGGTGCTCGTAGGCGCGTTGGGCCGCACGAGGATTGTCCATTTCGTCGGTGACGGTAAAGGTGTCACCGGCCAAAGTACGGTGCCACTGCGCGGCCAACTTCTCATACATCTCAGGGTGTTGCTTAAGGCATTCCTGAACGAGCATGGCAGTCTTCGGCGTGCTCCCGTACATCCGCTGGAACTGATGGCTATAGCTCGTATTGAAGGCGATCCAGCGAAGTTGAGGATCGACGGCGGCGATGCAATCCGGTGTACTTTCAATGATTCCGGTCAGGTGGCGATGCGATTCATCGGCCGCCGCGTAGGCAAGCCGTAAATAAAACTGCGTGTCGACACGCTTGTCGATCTCACGCTTCAATTTGACAAATATTGCGCACAGGACGGTCGCAGAAAAGATGAAACCGGCGCCGAGGGCCAAAGTGGTTCTCGCGGTGGCTTGATCCCTGGCCTTCAGCCGTTCTGCCAGAAGGCCTTCCTGTTCTTTTTCCAGTACTTGAACGAGTTCGCGTATCTGCTCCTGGAGTTGCGTTCCTCGTTCTGGCGGAGAGGGGTTGTCGCCAAGCGGGCTGGGAACCTGAGCCTGAGCCAGGATGGAGTTGTGCAGGAGTTCGACCCTTTGGCTGACGGCGCCCGCGACCTGATTTAGAGCTTGCCGTTCGATTGGATTGTCGTTCATCAGTTCGCGAAGAACGGCGAGCTGTTGTGCGATCCGTTCACTGCTTTTCTGAAAGCAAGTCAGTTGGAACTGGCTGGGATTGGCCGCATATCTAAGCTCACAGAACTCTGCCTGCTCGGACTCGGCAAGCAGCTTCTCCAGAGAAAAAAGCGTGTTATGAGTACGAAGGACCCATCCGGTGGAAGCAAGCAATCGCCGCGTCTGAAAGTAGGATGAGGCTGCGGTGCAGGACAGCAGAGTAAGCGCCAAGGCGAACCACGGAAGCGTTTTCTTCCCTCGAGTTGCCAGCGCCCACCTGACTCGTGTCAGTGAGATCTGTCTCAGCCCGCGGATCAGTAGTCCCTTGTAGTTGCTTGGCATTGTGAACTGGTGCTTCCGGCCGTTGCCGGACCGGTTGCTCCCGGTCACGCACGGCTCCAAGTGCGTTTATGCAATTCAGTCGCCAAGGAATCCGGGTCGTGTGTAGGCGGACGGTGTTGATGCCATTGGGGAAGCTGGACCACAGCCGCAATTCGGCCGCAGGCCAGCACGGACTGGTTAATCGTCGATTAGAGGAACAGAGCGGAGGGCAAGCAGAAGGGGCGGATAACGAATGACTTTCTAATTTACTGGAGATTGTCACCGTTGAGCCAGTGAATGGATTCCGAGAGGGTGCAAACCGCCCTCTCGATGGCGTCCCGCGGAAGCCATTCGGCGGAGTGCCGCGATGCCATCGGGAAGGCGGATGCACATTTTCCAGACTAGCGTTTCTCGTTACTCGGATTTGCCGGTTTCTTCAGCTTTTGTTGCCAAGACCTCTTTCTTTTCGTCTTCGCTCAGGAGTTTGTCGAGATCGAGCAACAGAAGAAGCTGGTCATTGACTTTGCCGACTCCAGAAACATATTTCTTGCCACCTTCTCCCAGACGGGGCGCCGGTTCTACGGTATCGGCGCTAAGACGAAGCACTTCGGAGACGGAATCCACCATGAAACCCAGCACGTTATCCTTTACGCTGGCGACTATGATCTTGGTGGTGCCCGTCGGTTCTTTCCGTTCCAACCCAATCCTTTGCCGCAAGCCGACAACCGGAATAACTTTTCCGCGCAGGTTGAGGACGCCTTCCACATAGCTGGGCAAATTCGGCACCCGCGTGAGTGGCTGGAAGCGGATGATTTCGTGCACTTTGAGAATGTCGAGTGCAAACACTTCTGCGTCGACCTGGAAGGTAACGATCTGCAGCAGTTCGACCGCCGAGCCCGATGCCCCGATCTTCTTGGATGCAGTGTGTTCCATTTGTGCTGAGGATGCCATTTCGTTGCTCCTTTTTCGTAACCTATTTATTTGATCTTTGTTTGTGCCCGCCGCTCGAATACACAATTCTCGTTGCCGAGCCGTTTTCCAAGTCGCAGGTTCCTATCGACCAGCACCAGCCACGGCTGCCCCCGTCTTGGGAGCGGGTTCGTTCGTTCTTTTCAGGGTTGCTGGCTTAGGCGCTGCCGCTTTGGGCCCGGCTTGTCCCGTGCGACTCTCCTCCCCCAGCTTGAAGTTGCTCACCATGACCTGCAGATCGAACGCAAGGCTGGAAAGATCCTGACAGGCCTTTGCCATTTGTTCTGCTGTCGCCGAGGATTCGTGCGTCGAACTGGAGATTTGCGATACGTTCGCGTTGATCTGTTCCGAAGCGCTGGATTGCTCGACGGCAGCCGTGGCGATCTGAGAAATCATGTCGCCAACCTGTTCCGACAATTTGATGATCTCTCCCAGAGCAGCGCCAGAAGCAGTGGTCTTGTCAACGCCCACCTGGACCTCGCGAGTGCCTTTCTCCATGGCTTGAACTGCGTTCTTCGTCTCTACCTGGATCGACTCAATCATGGAAGCGATTTCCTTAGTGGCCTTGGTCGTGCGTTCCGCCAACTTTCGAACTTCGTCGGCGACCACGGCAAAGCCACGTCCCTGTTCGCCGGCGCGAGCTGCCTCGATTGCGGCGTTTAGAGCGAGGAGATTGGTCTGGTCTGCAATGTCGTCGATGACGGCAATGATCTTTCCGATCTGCTCTGAACTCTTTCCCAGTTCAGTGATGCGAGAAGCCACGGCCTGTGTCGACTCGGCAATGCTGCGCATGGTGGAAAGGGTTTCGTCCGCCACCTGGCCGCCGCGACGGGCGGCTTGAGCTGCGGTCTGTGATGCGCTGGCGGCCTTTTCAGAGTGACTGGAAATCTCTTGAACCGTCGCGGACATCTCCTGCATGGCAGTGGCAACCTGGTTGGCCTGGTCGGACTGCACCCGGGCTGTCTCGGCCGACTGCCCGGCCCCAGAGGACATTTCTTCGGTGGCGCTGGCCAGTTGTTCGCTGTGGCCTGCAAGCTTTTGCATGATGTCTCGCGCGGCGGCTGTAAAAGTATCGAAAGCACCGGCGATCTCCCCAAACTCGTCGTCGGAAGAGCGAAGGACCTTCGTCAGGTCCGCTTTTCCTGCCTTCATGTCACTCGCTTGAAGGTTCAAGTAAGAAATCAGCTGAGTGGTGGTCCGGGAGATGGACCTTAAGATGTATATCCCGACGAGGAGCAGCGCGATGATGAAGAGCGAAGAGCCGGCAGCCATCCACTTGATCTGTGCGGCCAATTGTTCGCTATGAGCCTGCTGATAGCGTTGCGTCTCGTTGTTCACCGCTTCGACGATCTGATCGATGGCGTCGGTTACCGGCCGGTCTTTCCCTTTCAGCGCGATATCTACCGAATGAAAGTTGCGCCCGTGTGATCTTTCGAATTTGGGGAGGGCTGCTCGGTATTGTTTTCCGAGGTCGGCATGAGCGCTCAGGAAAGCATCCACCTGCGACTTGATGGCGGAATCGGAGTTAAGATCTCTCAGTTCCTGGCCGTCTTTTTGCACTTCGGCATCCAGCGCAGTGAATTCGGCTTCGTACTTCTTCAGAGACTCGCGGTCGGACCCACGCAGGAGGATGTCTTTCCATGCCTGCACCTGTTTTTTGAAGTTCAGCTGCATGACGCGCGCTTCATCCTGCACCTTAAGGCGGTCGGTGGCGAATTCGGCATCTCTCGTCGTTTTCGAAGAGAGCTGTTGCAATCCAAAGATCGTACTGGCGGCTAGGCCCGCGACTAAGAGTCCCAGCAAGACGTAAATCTTGGCCTTAAGTGTTAGGCGATTCATTAGATCTCCATGAGTAGGTCGTGACTGGAATGCCCGCGCCGCGGAGTAGTCAACACGCGGTGCGGATGCACTTATCGGTAATGGCGGGGCGCAACATTAGCGGACAGACAAAGTTTCAAAGCTGCCCAAACGAATCGCCGCAGGTCCTAAGGGAAAAACATAAAAGAGAAAGGGAACACAACGCCGTGGGCACCTCCAACGGGTTGCACCTGATGTTGGAACCGACTTGTGCCGATAAGGGTGCGCCCTCGAATGGGGTTGAGGCCGTGGCAGGGCTTCTCACGCTTGGCTAACTTTGGCTTACGGGGGATCTCCAATCTGTCCACGCGCAACAGGGGTGCGAAACTCAGCCTTGGTGATCCCTTTCAATCCAAAGTATCAAGCCGAGCAACGCGGAGGAGAATGATGGGTTCGGAATTGCAGGCAGGCAGTGAGAATCAACTGCGGCTCGATCGGTGGCGCGTTATCTTGAGCGACGCCGCGAAGGAAGTATTTCTCATGATGGTCGGCGAAGAGCTGTCCGTTCCAGGCGAAGCCAATCCTCCCGTTCTCTCGGAAGTCGCAGGGATGGTTGGCCTGGCTGGAGAATTGTGTGGAGTTCTGACCATCCGTTGCAGCAAAGCGTCTGCTGGAAAAATTGCTTGCCAGATGCTGGGGGTGGCCGAGAGCGAGGCCGCGGGCCAGGCAATCGACGCTATCGGCGAAATCTGCAACATGGTCGCGGGCAACTTTAAGGCGAAGATTGCCCTGGAAGACAAGTGCATGTTGTCTGTCCCCACCGTGATTAGCGGCGACAGCTACGATCTTCATTCCCTGGCCAGTGGAGAACGGATCGAACTGCCCCTTCTTTTTCAGACGCAACCGCTATGGTTCAGCCTGGAAATCCAAAAGTGAACCTTGTTTCCTGAGAGGACCGCGCAATCTGTTGCGCACTTAAGATTTGCCGGCGTTCAGCCGATATAGGTGGGCCTTCAATTGAGCCAGACACTGGCATCGAGCAGTGATCTGGTAAAGATCATCAAGGAATGCATCGACCGTGAATGAAAACGATCTAGCGCAGGATCCGGAATTAGTAAGAGAGTTCCTCGTGGAATCCGAGGAATTGCTGGAGGCCGTTGATGAGGGCATGATCGCGCTGGAAGCGGCGCCCGACGATACCGAATTGCTGAACCGCATCTTTCGGGCTCTCCACACGATTAAGGGCACGTCCGGCTTTCTGGGATTCGATCCGGTGATCCGAGTCAGCCATCGTGCTGAGGACGTCCTCAACGCGTTGCGTCGTGGAGAATTGAAACTCTCGCGGCGGATCATCGACGTGTTGCTGAGAGCGCGTGACCAACTGGGACGGATGCTGGGAGATATTCGGAACAATCAGCTCGGTGAATATGCACTGGAGCCTTTGCTCAGCGAACTGGAGGCAGTTCAGAAGCCAGATGTGGCTCCTCAACTCGGCGATCTTCTGGTTGCGGAGGGCGTGATCGAGCCGGTTGTGCTGCAGAGCACGCTGGATGAACAGGCAAAAGCGGAGCCGGCCAAGAAGCTGGGAACAATGCTGGTGGAGAAGCATCTGGCCTCTCCAGCTCAAGTAGGAGAAGCGCTCGTCAAGCAAAAACAGATTGCAGAATCCGTCGCCGTACCGCAAACCATGCGGGTGGACGTGCACAAGCTGGACGAACTCATCAATCTGATAGGCGAGTTGGTGTTGGAGCGTAACCGCCTGGTCCAGGTGAGCCGCGATCTGACGGCAGGGCGTCTCGATGCGGAAAAGCTTGAGGACGCGCTTACCCAAACTACCGCCCGCTTGACATTTCTGACCGAAGAATTACATGTGGCTGGTCTCAAGACCCGGATGGTTCCCATTGACACGGTCTTCCGCAAGTTTCCCCGCATTGTTCGCGATCTGGCGCACAGCCTGAAAAAGGAAGTTGAGCTTGTGGTCAGCGGGCAGGAAACGGAACTGGATAAGACCATGGTCGAGCTGATCGGCGACCCTCTGGTGCATCTGGTGCGCAACTCACTCGATCATGGACTCGAGGAGCCGGCGGTTCGGACAGCTGCAGGGAAGAGTCCGGGTGGGACGCTGCGACTTGAGGCACGGGAAGAGGGCGATCAGATTGTAATCCGCATTACGGACGACGGAGCTGGAATTGATCCGGAGCGAATTGCAGGAAAAGCGGTGGAAAAAGGCCTGGTGACGGCAGATCGGGTGCGCACGCTCAGTAAGCGGGAAATTCTGGATTTTATTTTCCTGCCCGGCTTCAGCACCAAAGAGGTTGCGAGCGATGTTTCCGGGCGCGGCGTGGGAATGGATGTGGTCCGCACCAACGTCAAGAACATGAACGGCACTGTCGAACTGGACAGCAATCTGGGTCAAGGGACGACCGTGACTCTCAGATTGCCCCTGACCATGGCAATCTTGCCGGTGCTTTCAGTGAAGGTAGGAGAGGAAATCTACGGCCTGCCCATGCGTACGGTAATCGAAACATTGCGGGCCGAGGCAGGCCAGATCCACGTTGTGGAGGGTTGCGAAGCCATCCATGTGCGAGGAAAAACAATCCCGCTAATCCGGTTGTCTCGCGCGCTCGGTGTTGCGAAAGCGCTCGAAGCTGGCAAGGGATGCCAAAAACTAGTGATTGTCGGCTTGGGTTCGCGCAAAGTCGCGTTCCTTGTGGATGACTTGGTCGGCGCGGAAGCTACCGTTATTAAGCCTCTGGATGTGCTCTCCCGCCAATCCGTCGGTATTGCGGGAGCCACGGTGGGCGGAGATGGCCTGGTGCGGCTGTTGCTCGATCCGGCTTCCTTGGTCGCGGAGGCGGAAGCGCAAGGGAACGGCGTTGCAAAGGCGGCCCATGCCTAGCACCGACGCCATGTTTCCCTCTCGAACTTCGGCCGCTGCGGCGCAGAGTAGCCAGGGGTTTAATACGTATCTTTACCAGATTCGCGATCTGATTTATCAAATCGCGGGCATCTTACAGCCCGATCATCGACTCGAGTTTCTGGAAAAGCGATGCCAAAAGCGAATGGCGGTCGTGAATGCGGGATCGTTGCGGGACTACTACGATGTTCTGACGAAGAGCACGAACCGCACGACTGAGTTGACTGAGCTTCTCAACGAAATCACGATTGGAGAGACCTTCTTCTTTCGGAACCTTCCGCAAATCGATGCCCTGCGAAAAGTCATTTTGCCGGCAGTGGTGGAAAGCAAGAAGCGCTTTCCGTTTTCCAAGATCCGGCTCTGGAGTGCGGGCTGCTCGACTGGCGAGGAAGCTTACACCATGGCGATTCTCCTTTTGGAGGAGAGCGCGGGCATGTTGAAGAACCTCAAGTTTGAAGTGCTGGCCACTGATCTCAACGAGCGATCGCTCGAGAAAGCGCGCGCCGGCGTGTACGGAGATTACGCGACCCGGAACCTGAGCCCTTATCTGCGGCAGAAATACTTTAATGCCGACGGCAATCTGCTGGCGGTGAAAGATACGGTGAAATCCGTCGTGCAGTTTTCCCGCGTCAATTTGCTCGACGACTCAAAAATGATGTTCATGAAGAACATGGACGTCATTTTCTGCTGCAATGTGATGATCTATTTCGACGGCGCTGCCAGAAAGAAAGTCGTGCAGCACTACTACAACAATCTGCTTCCAAAGTCGTATCTGTTCCTCGGGCACTCGGAGTCCTTGTTCGGAATCAACCAGCAGTTTCGTCTCGTCCATTTTCCTGGCGCAACCGCCTATTTCAAGTCCGAGCAGCCAGCAGGAGGCGTGTGATGGCCATATCACGCACTGAACTATCTCGCAAGATCGCGGATCTGGACAACATTCCCACGGTTCCCGCTCTGCTGGTCCCGCTCTTGAAGCGCCTGGGTGAACCGGCGGAAGAAGTGAATGTGACGGAAATCGTGAACCTGATTTCCTACGACAAGTCGCTTACGGCCCAGTGCCTGCACATGGCGAATTCGCCGCTGTTGGGAATGCGCAAAAGAGTTGAAACGGTACAGGCGGCCGTGATGGCTCTGGGGATGACCAAGGTGCGGGAAGTTGCCACGACCTGTTGCCTGCTCCGAGCCCTGCCGGCGCGGCCCGGTTCCTTGAAACCGACGGACTTGTGGAAGCATTCGCTGGCCGTCGCACTGGTCAGCCGCGAATTTGCTCAGCGGGTTGGGTTTCAAGATCCAGAGCAGGCCTATCTCGCGGGCTTACTGCATGATCTGGGATTGATTGTGGAACTCACGACGTTCCCAAAGGAATTCGAGGCGGTAACCCGCGTGGCAATTGAGAAACGCTGTCCGCTTAACGAAGCCGAGCCGGAAGTTCTGGGCGTGGATCACTGCGTGATTGGAGAAATGCTGGCGGAGCGGTGGCACCTGCCTGCGGAACTGAAAGAGGTAATCCGTCGACATCACGATGTCGATCACGCATCGACCGCGCCGGTCCTGGTCAGCATCGTGAACCTGACCGATATTCTCTGCCGGATGCGCGGGCTGGGCTATGGCTTCGAAGAGCTGCGCCAAGTCGATCTTTCGGAGGAGCCGGCGTGGAAGCATATCGCGGGGCTTCCGGCTATGCGGGACTTCGATCTGGCACGCTTCACTCTGGAACTGGATACCTACATCGAGGAAATTGAGCGCCTGGTAACGACGCTCTTCAACATGGCATGATGCAAGGGACGCAGCCGCGGAAGTTTCCGGTCAGGGTTTTGGTCGCAGACGACAGTGCCTTCATGCGCACTGCATTGCGGCGCATGCTTGAGTCCGACCCGGACATCAAAGTCATTGCGATGGCGCAGGACGGCCGAAATGCCGTCGAGTTGTGCGACAAACACGATCCGGACGTGGTTACTCTGGACCTGGAAATGCCCGTGCTGAATGGGCTGCAGGCTCTGCAGCGCATCATGCAGACTCACCCTCGTCCGGTGATCATGGTCAGCTCGCTCACCACCGAGGGGGCGGAGACGACGCTGGAAGCGTTTTCCCTCGGCGCCTTCGACTGCATTCCCAAGCCAATGTCCCACGCGTCCCTGGACATTATTCAGGTGCGAGAGGACCTGGTTGCGAAGGTCAAGGCAGCGTTTGTTAGTCGCGATCGTTTCACATTTGCCCCAACCGTAACGGCTCCGAAGAAGGCGCCGGTGATTGCTCGTCCGACGACAGAGCCCTCGCAATCTTCTTCCACAATGCCGATCGTATGCCTGGGTTGCTCCACGGGTGGTCCGGCGGCGTTGCAGCAAATACTTCCAGCGCTGCCGGCTGACCTTCCAGCCGCCATCGTCATTGTCCAGCACATGCCTGTAGGCTTCACCGGGCCATTTGCCAGAAGGCTCAATTCTCTTTGTGATGTGCGGATTGAAGAAGCCAAGGCCGACCAGATATTGGAGCCCGGCTGTGTCCTGATTGCTCCCGCCGGTTTCCACCTGACGTTTTCGCGCAAGACCTACTCTAAGTACTCGGTACTCCTCTCGAATGTGCGCAACGGCCTGCTGCACATGCCATCGGTCGATGTGATGATGAATTCCGCTGCGCAGACTTTCGATGTTCCAACGATTGCGGTCATTCTCACCGGCATGGGGGCGGATGGCGCTCAGGGTATGAAAGCTCTGCATGCGCGAGGCGCATTTACCATCGGGCAGGACGAGCGGACCTGTGTGGTCTATGGCATGCCGCGGGCATGTGCGGAGATGGGTATCCTGGACAGAACTGTTCCGCTCGATCAAGTTGCAGGCGAAATTGTAAGAATGGTGCCCAAAGTCACGGCCCACGCGGCGACTGCGAAAACGCGGTGATTCTACTCTGAGGGTTCCTCTTGCCACCTTTTGCCTCAGGTTTTGTTTCTCCCGGTCGTCCGCGTAAAGCACTGACCTGGTGGGTTCCTCGATTTTTTAGAAACAAGTTAAAGGATTGAGCTGGAAATTCCGATAAGGAACTGCGCTTATCTTGGGGAGAGGCTATGAAGACCTTCGGTTTAAGAGCAAAACTGGCTTGGGGTTTCGGCACGCTGCTGGCCACGTTGGTACTGACGGGCTCGGTGGGATATTACTCGACTGGCAAGGTGGTTACGGCAGCCGAAGATGTCGCGTTCTCGCTGAAGCGAAAAGAGGTTGCGACCGCGGTCGAGTTAGGGGTCAGAAAACAGCTTCGGTCGGCGTCCGAGTACGTGCTTAACGGAGATGAACCCTCACTCCAGCAATACTCGCAAGATAAGCAGGAGGTGAATCAGCGCCTGGATGAACTGAGCAAAATGCTGTTCACTGATAAAGGGAAGGCGCTGCTATCAAAAATCCATCAAAGCGCCGATCGAATGACCGCGATCACGGATAAAGAGATCGCGCTCAAGCGCGAGAGCAGAGCTTACGAAGCCAACGAACTAGCCTCCGCTCCGAAGACCCAGGAGAACATAAAGAGCGTCGTCAGCGATTGCAATGAGCTGGAAGCCTGGGAGGAAAAGCTCGCTCAGGACGAAGCCAGTGTAGAAGGTCAAACCGTATCCAGGGCAAACCGCGTTGCGCTCTCTCTGGTCGCGCTGGGCTTACTTCTCGGCGTCGTGACTGCCGTATTGATTGCGCGTTCGATTACCGCCAACATGACCAGCATGCTTTGGATGATTCAAAAGATATCGTCTAAAGATCTGGCAGTTCAAGACGTTAAGGTCACATCCTCCGATGAAATCGGTCAGGCTCAGATTGCTCTGAACAGCATGAAGAACGCTCTGCACGAAATGGTACGGAGCATCGCAGCGACGGCCGAACAGTTGGCCCGCGCCAGTGAAGAAATCTCCGCCGGAACGAGCCAGTCCGCTGAGACCGCCCGGGTGCAGGCCGACCAGACCCAACAGGTCGCTACGGCGATGCAACAGATGTCCTCCACCGTACAGCAGGTTTCGGAACACTCGCAGAAAGCGTCGGAGTCATCGCACAGCGCCGCGCAAGCTGCCCGGCAAGGCGGCGATGTGGTGGAACAGACACTCTCGACGATGCGCAGCATTGCCGAATCATCCAGAACCGTGGCGGTTCGTATCGGGACATTGGGCAAAAGCTCGGAGGAGATTGGCAAAATTGTTGCTGTCATTAATGATCTCGCCGACCAGACCAACCTATTGGCACTGAATGCTGCCATCGAGGCCGCACGCGCCGGGGAACAGGGGCGTGGTTTTGCCGTGGTCGCTGACGAAGTCCGGAAACTGGCGGAGCGCACGACCAAGGCGACGCAGGGCATCGCGGCCATGATTGAGACAATCCAGACGGAAACCAGAAATGCTGTGCAGGCCATCGAACTGGGCAGCCGGGATGTAGAAGTCGGAGTCGAGAAGACTACCGCTTCCGGCACGGCCCTCAAAGAGATCATTCAGATGTCAGAGCAGGTGGGGGACATGATCTCGCAGATTGCTACGGCAGCCACCGAGCAGTCCAGCGCGACGGAGCAGGTCAATGCCAATGTGACGCAGATTTCGAACCTGACGCAGGGAGCTTCTTCGGCGGCTGAGGAGACGGCCAAATCGTGTGCAGAGCTGTCAACGATGGCATTCGACCTGCAGAATCTGGTCAACCAGTTCAACCTTGGCGGCAGCTCACCTGCAAATGAATCTTCCCAGGTTGCGCGTGGGCATGTCGAGCGGAAAGCTCAAGCCAAGGCAGCCGCTTCAGGCAGATGAGGGCGGGTTCCTTCTCGGCTGCCGGATTCCGCGTGGCCGTGATCTTGGTTGGGCGCGAATCTCTTCGCGCTCCGCAACCACGCGGTATATCTCGGCTGTCAGCTGATCTAGCCTCTTGAGGTTTGTTTCCTTGCCCGCTTGCTTGAGAAGTTGCTCCAGATACCGGATTCCGTGCTGAGCCATGACGGGATCCTCCTCGGCTTTCTGGCGAATCTACATGAGGCAAGTATAAGTCTGGTTGGTTCGCTGGAGTATACAGGTAGTAAACCCCTGGCAGCTCCCCTGGCGTCGCCGGTTTTCCGCTCGTGGAAGCCTCATCTGGTGGTTGTCATCACGCGCGAAGGGTAGTGGGCGGTTTTGAAAAATAAGTCAAAAAGGGTACCCTTCCCGAATCGGATTCCCTCCCGATCCGCAGGAGGTATATGCGTTATGTCTTTGGATATTTTGCTTGTGTTCGGAATTGCGCTTTGTCAATTGATTGTCACCATTTACGCGGTGTGGGTTTCCGTGGACGAAAATAAGATCAAGACAGCCGTCGTACTTAGCATTGTTGGCGCTTTCGGGATTGCTCTTACGGTATGGGGAGCGGTCCGTAGTAGTACCTCTCAACAAAAACTTCAAGACGACATAACGGAACTAAAAAACGACCAGAAGAACGCAACTGCAGGGATTCAAAAGATCGCGAATAATCCTCCTGTAGTGAACGTTAACCAACCGCCCATAAGTTTCCCGACCGTCCCGGAGCATACGCACGCCCAGTTCCAGAACCCAAGTTCCGTGGGCAACTCTCCTCTTCTCCCTTTTCATGAGAATCAGAATGTCGCGTTGAATCTAATCTATACAAATGCTGGCGACTTCACGTTGGATGATCCCTTTGTTGGCGCACTATTGGAAGTTGTACCTGTCCAGGAAGACCCCGGAGTCACATGGAAGAAATTCGGGTCAAGAGTAAGGCTCAAGTTCCACGGTGGCTCTATGGTGGCAACCCATAATCCAGCCAACGACTCCCAGTTCCGCACGTTTTTACTTGATGGACCCTTGTCAAAGGGCGACGCAGATGACTTAATGGCAATACCGGCGAAAAAGAAACTGTGCGCGATCGGCAAACTCCAATGGCGAGACGCCAGCGGAAAATTTGAAACCCGTTGTCAGATGTGTACCCAAAGAGAGGTGGATGGGAATTTTACTTGGGGCACTGGAACCGAGAATAATACAGAGCGTAAACTCTCACCCTAGGTAACCCTCTCTTAAATGAGTCACGCAATTATCAAGTGATTTCCTGGTACCTCGGGTTGCCGAGCGAAGCGAGGGCCTGGGCCTCTGCCGCAGCGATCGCAACTTACCTGGCTGCAAACCTCCAGGTCCCTCGCTTCACTCGAGATGACAAGCCAGAATCGGCTCAAGTTAATCGGCGGCCTGGCCGGTGCGACCCCCAAAACTGCGCAGGCTAGCCGGCTCGATTCTGCGGGCGTATGGGAATGTCCTTCGGCTCCTCGGCCTCCCGGTCGATGCTGGCGGGAGTTTTCATTCTCGACAATATGTCGTAAAGAGTGTTGCGTCCGATGCCTAACGCTTCGGCCGCGCGCACTTTATTCCCTCCGACGCGATGCAATACGTCCAGCACGTGCCGCTGCTCGACTTGCTCCAGAGTAAGGATGCCGCTCTCACTTTCAACCCGTTGCGCCGGTTGGCGCCTGAGCCATTCCGGCAGGTCGTCGATATCGATGACCGTTCCGTGCACCATCATGCTGGCGTTACCGATCACATTCTCAAGCTCCCGCACGTTGCCCGGCCAGGAATGCCGCGCCAAACAAGATTGGGCGCGGCGTGTGATTCCTTGAATGTCCTTCCGATACCTGGTAGCGAACTTCGACACCAGGTGACGCTGCAGCAGGGGCAAATCCTCTTTTCGATCGGTCAGAGGAGGGAGGGTGAGTTCTACCATGGAAAGCCGGTAATACAGATCTTCGCGGAAGGTGCCCTTGGCGATCTCACTCTTGAGGTCACGATTGGTGGCGGCGATCACCCGCACATTGACCATGCGGGGCACCGGCGAACCAACGCGCTGCACCTCCTGGTTTTGCAGGACCCGCAGGAGTTTGGCTTGGGCAGACATGGGTAATTCGCCAATTTCGTCGAGGAATACCGTGCCGCCATCGGCGTATTCGAAGACGCCCAGTTTGTCCTGGAGCGCGCCTGTAAAAGCGCCTTTCACGTAGCCGAACAATTCGCTTTCAAGCAGCGTCTCGACAAGTGCTGAGCAGTTCACAACCGCGAACGGCTTGGCGGATACGGGGCTTAGGCGATGCAGCGCGCGTGCCACCAATTCTTTGCCAGTTCCCGTGTTGCCGGTCACCAGTATGGTTTGAAAATGGGGAGATACGCGGCGGATTCTTGCGAAGACTTCGAGCATTAACGGACTTCGCCCGATCATGCCTTCAAACTCATAAACGTCCAGCAACTCGCGATCGAGTTGAGCGGTTTTTTCCCGCCGCTGTGCGTCAGCCTGGATGCTGCTGATCCGTGCCTGCAGCTTCTCTAAGTCCAGAGGCTTGGTCAGATAGTCATTCGCACCTTTTTGAATTGCCTCGACTGCCGACTCCGTGGAGTAGTGGGCCGTGATGAGAATTACTTCCACTCCTGCATCTGCTGCAACAATGGTTTGCAGGACCTCCATTCCGCTGATCTTCGGCATCATGAGGTCGACCAGGACGATCAGCGGTCGATAGCGGAAGAACAGCTCCAGACCGAACTCGGGATCGTTTGCCGTCAGGATTTCGAGCTGGTCTGAGGCGAGAGAGTCTTGCACAAAATGGAGGGTTTCAGGATTGTCATCAATCACCAGTAACTTGAGGCGTGTCTGCCGAATCTGCGCCATGAGGCTCGTTTCAAGATGTGCGTCGGGAAATTCCTCGGGCTCTCAACTCTAACCGGTATTTGCCAACCTACCGGGAGGGCCAGAGGCGCGGCATCACCGCTAATTTTAACAGGTGTCGCCTCCAGCGCAGCAATTCCGGCAGGGCCGGCGCCCGTGTGGCTAGCTGGCGCACAAAGTGGCTGATTTAGTGACGGGTTACAAGTCCGCTTTATACTCCTGCGGTCATTTCCCGAGCCCACTGCATCGCCTTCCAGTGGCACTCAGTTACCAGGCTTTCGGAGAGCTTTAATTGTGCACAGAGTTCAGCGACCTTGGGCCAGTCAGCGGCCTCTTGGGAAACCATGAGCTGATACACCAAGTCGAGTTGACTCTTTTGGCCGAGCAGGACAGCTCTGGTCTCGCGATCCAGGCTAATTCCTTCCAAAACCACCCCCATGGGTATTTTCAGAATGACATCCATCATGGAAAGCAAACCTAGAAGGAAAAGGTCAGATTCTCCATGCGGAATCTTGGGGCCCAGTAATTCGCAATAGCGAGCACGGACGAGTGCGGAAAGCACCAGATCGGAGGGCCGGTTCTGGCCGGCGCCAAGCGCGGCCACCAGACGCACCCAGCGCCGGACCTCCCGCTCTCCGAGAATTGCCAATCCGTGTTTGACCGAATGGATCTCGGTAGCGAAGCTGAAGGACGCCGAATTCAGGTAGCGAAGCAGGCGATAGCAGAGCGATGCTTCCCCCTTGATGATGTCCTCGATCTCTTTGGCATCCACCTCTTCGCGGGAAATTGCCTGCAACAGGCGCAGATAGTTCACCTGGTTCTTGGGAATCTCGCGAGCTTGCAGGATTTCGGGCCGGCGGAAGAAATAGCCCTGAAAATGGGTGAATCCAGCCTTCTTGCACGCGATAAATTCTTCGCGAGTCTCGACTTTCTCAGCCAGCATGTGACGACGAGCACTCCCGAAGCGCTTCACCAAAGCGATTCGCTCTTCGGCCGAGGTGTCTTTCATATCCACCTTGAGGAAGTCGGCGAACTCCACGAGCTCGACGCGCGGATCATCCGCGACGAAGTCGTCGAGCGCGATGGTGTAGCCACCTTCTTTCAGCCGGATGCAAGCGGCTTTCACCAGATCGTCGACTGGAACGGTTTCCAGGATTTCAACCACTGCCTGGCTCGGCGGCAGGAGCGTAACGTAATCCTTCAGGAGCGCCTCACGGGTGCAGTTGATGAAAGCATGCCGGCCATCACACAGGATATCCAGGCCCATCAGGATCGACGTATCGAGCGTGCTGCGCGATGCCGCCTCCGGATCGTTACTGCAGAAATAGTCCGCGACCCCGTCGCGAAAGAGCAACTCGTAGCCAAATACCTGCTCGTTGGCGGTGAGAATCGGTTGGCGAGCTACATAGCGATAGGCCTGTTTAGGGGCCGAGCCTGTGGGTGCACTTTGGGGTTTCACGGACATTTTAATCGGCAGTCAGCAAGAGAAACTTTAGGCGTCTCCGGTGCCTGGATGCTGAAAGACTCAGGAATAAATCATGAGGATCGGACGAGCCCTATTCATTCAGCAAGGCACGAAACAGAAAATCACATCCGAGCTAATCCGAGGCTCATACCAGGCTCATCGATTAGATTCTCTAACGGGGAACTATACCTCGTGAGATTCCGGCAGCATCGCATCGGCGACTTTACCGGCATCAACCTTGTATTCGCCGCTGCTGACGGCTTGGCGCAGCGCATCGACTTTGTCCTGACGCACCTCAGGCGATGACATTGCCTGATTCACTAATGCGCTGATGTTGGCATGGTCAAACGCCAAGGTGGTCCGGTCTTCGCCGCCATTTTGGACCTGACCGGTTTGGACTGAATCCGTCGCACTAGCATTGGTTTGGTTGCTTTGAGGCGTAACAATCGGGTCTGGAGTAGAACTGAGATTAATCTTCATAGTTTGCACCTTCCATAGCAGCCCGTCGGCTCCATTATGACTTGGGTTGAGAGAGTTGTCAGGGGCCGCAGCTCCTGACAATCATCCCATCACCCCACACAACTCTCGAACGGCCTCGATGGAACTTAGCTGCGGACTTAGCTGCGGACCTCAAGGCCGACCCATACCGGTTCACCTTCGAACAGGAAAGGTAGTTCGATTCTGTCGCCTACTGCCAGCGAATAAAGTTGATAGTCCCCGCCTGTGATGACGGTGGGAACCGACAGCATGCATTTGTCTTGCAGGCCATCAATCTTAGCCTTGAAGTTGCCGGCCGCCATGTTGCAAATCTCTCCGATGGCGTCGCTGATGTGGGAAGCGGCTTCGGTTGCGGGAACCCCCAGCATCTTTGAGGCAATCTTTGAGCCACAGATCTTACTACAGCGGACGCTGAAGACGCCGCAGAGTTCCCCGGCAAGACCGACCATTCCAGTCACTTCTGTGACGACGGGAGGATCGACGTCCTCAGGCACATTGATCTCTGCCCCAACCATCATGGAGAAAACTTCTTTGACGGCAGCGGCCAACAGCGGGCGCCATTGCTCAAAGGACCCAGAATTATTCCCGGCAGACGACTGCGTGGGTGCGCTCATGACTTGCCTCCGAGTACAGGGATGACGTGCTCCTTGACCTGATCCGGAGTGAAGGGCTTGCGAATATACCCTTTGGCGCCGAGTGACAGCGCCTCCAGAACGCTCTTTTCTCCACCTTCCGTGGTGATCATCACGATCGGAACATTCTTGGCGTTTTCCAGCTCTTTCAAGTGCCTGACGAATTCCAATCCATCCATGACTGGCATGTTGATATCGCTAAGAATCAGATCGAAAGTGTTCTCGTTCACGAGGGCCAGGGCTTCGGCGCCGTTGGAGGCTTCGAGGACTTGTCCTAGATCCATGCCTGCCTGGCGCAGACAACGCTCCACGATCTTCCGCATCACTGAGGAATCATCTACGATTAATGCTCGAATCGCCATTCATCTCTCCTAATCGATGTCGCTTCCAATCAACGCCCGCTTCAAAACGAGCTGCCCTTCACGCGGACGCGAGGGATGCAGCGCAGTCTAATCGGCAAAAGGCGCCGGAAACCTTAGCAGGCCCTCTACAGGGTCCCAATTCGTTGGCGAGCGTCCGCCACCTCGGTAATTCGGATACCGTAATTGCCGTCGACGATCACCACTTCTCCCCGCGCAATCAACTTGTCACCCAGAAGAAGGTCGGCGGGCTCCTCTACTTCGCGATCCAGTTCAATGACCGAACCGGAGGTCAAGTCCAGAATCTCTCGCAGGGGAAGGACGCGTTGTCCGAAACGCAGGGTGAGATTTAGATTAACGCCCAGCAGCAGGTCAAAATTAGGTTCATGGGTCACGGCGGCGCTAGTCCCCTCAGAGTTTGCAGCCAAGTCCGGACCTGGCGCGGCTTTGGTGGACGATGCGCTGGTTGACGACACGCTGGTGGACGACACGCTGGCCAGTAACTCTGGGCTCAGTCGCAGTTCCAGCGATCGCTTCTCCGACGCGGCTTCAGAGGCCAGTAATGGGACGTCGACTCCCTGCCAGGTCGGAGGTTCGACGCTGCTGACCTCCAGCTTGGTTTCACCGAACAGGCTCTTTAACTTGGTGGCTGCCAAGCCGGCCACTTGCCGCAGCAGTTCTTCCAGCGCGTCCTTCCGATCCTTATTTAGCTCGGCCGACGGATCAGGGGGCTCTTGAAGAAACTTCTGCGCCATGAGCAGCGCATCAGGAATTCCAACCTGAATTGAGGCGGGGCCTTGCAGTCCGCTGGATGTGGATATCTGAAATGCCGCGACGGAAGTTCCAATCGGTGTGGCCGGATCGGTGCTATCGATTTCCCTGCTATCGATCTCCACTGACCACTTCGCGCCGAGTGCCTGCGAAAATACTTCGCTGGCTGCTTTACAAATGGCGTCCAGAAAGGAATGAAGCGGGGTTCCTGGTGTGATGGATGGCATGCTTATCCCTTCCTTTCTTCTTCAAGGAACGTCACCGGCTGTCCGACCTGAGCGGCTCGCAGTCGGCCTTGGCGAACCGGATTCCCTTTGTAGGTCTCGCGGCCAGCAACAATAAGGGATGCAGGTTTTCGCACCGGAATTCCGAGATTGCAAACGGTTTGAGGTAAGAGCCCCGCCAGAGTCTTGATGGGGAGCTGGATCGTAGGAATTCCCAGAACAATGGGGAAGGGGCAGTCCAGCATCTTGGCAACCAATTGTCCGCTGGAATGGTCTGCGGGGCGGGATCTGCCATACGACCAATCTGCGGAAAGTTTGCGCAAGAGCGTATTGGAAATTGAAACCGGGAAAATCAGATTCAACATGCCCGTTGCCTCCGCCAATTTGACCTCGAAACTCAGGCAGAGGGTTTTCTCAGTAGGGGCCAGAAAACGCTGCATCTGAGCGGGAGCTTGACGTGCTCCCAACTCGAGCTTCGTGCCCAGAGGCGTCCAGGCCGCTTCCAGTTCGCGACAAATGATCCTGGCCACGCCTTCCATAATCTGCTCTTCAATCTCACTGACTTCCCGGGTCAAGACCTCGCATTGGCCGATTCCACCCAGGAGAATGTCGACCAACGGAAAAACCAGCGAGTGGTCAATCTGCAATCCAGCCGCGGCGCTCATTTGTTCAACGTGGAAGCCCAGCATATAAGTGACTTCCGGTATCCGTTCCAGGAACTCGTTGAATGCAAGCTGCTCAACCGAAACCAGATTGACCTCAAAAGTCACTCGCAGGTAAGCTCCCAGCGATTGCTGAAGGCTGCGTGCAAAGCCTTCGTGCAGACCATTCACTGCGGCGACCTGCTCCCCGGTGAGTTGTCCGGATTGCCGGAACGTGCAGGGTTTAATCGTGCGCGTCTCCTGCTTCCGGCCGTCGTCTTGCCGCCCGGAGGCGACGCGTACCATCGCGTCGATTTCTTCTTGAGTAAGAACTCTTTCCATAGGAGCTGCGTTACCTGCGTTGCCGTTGCGATTGACTGCCCGTTAGAACAAGCTCGTTAAAACGATTCGTTAGAACCAGATGAGCAGTAGGCAACTTCTGCCTAGCTGAGATGCACGGGGCATGCCAAAGTCGAGGAGGACGTGACTGCCGGCGCCTTGGTTGAAGGCTTACTCCGATAGTTCAGGGGATTTTGCTTCGGCCGAGCGCCGAGACTCGAGATATTCACGCATTTGGATGCGCTCGTTCTGTGAGGAGAAAATAAAAGCGAACCCGTAGCTGCTTATTTGGCGATTGGTCACCGAGGCAGCGATCCTTATGGACGTCGGAGTCCCGGGCAAGGTCATGATGATTAACACTCGCTCGCCCATCTCCAGGACCGCATTAGTTTCTGCCGCCAACCCGTCTTCGCTGAGATCGATACAACGCGCGTCGAGCAGCACCGGATTATGATCGCGAGCTTGCAGCAATAGACGAAAGTCAGCGCGGAAACGCGGCGCCCGGTAACCGTAGTTGTATATGTTGTTCGTCACGCCAGGATTCTCATTTCAGCCTAATCGAGCGTCTCGGCACAATGACCACAGAATGCCAAAGTGTGCGTCCGAGTGGTCTGCCTTCGCTCTATCGGCACATGAATGTACTTCTCTTTGACGTTTCAGCACGCGAAGTTCCGTTCAACCTCGTTACCTTCGATATTGTCCTGCCGGGGTTCATGCGTTTTGGCAGACCCGTTGCATAGCAACTGGGCAGATGTTGCCTAGTTCTCACGGGATTCCAATGCACGCGATGCCGGAAGCGCCACAAATCGCAGAGAGTCAGCTGGCCGAAGCCTTCACGGCATTCATCGGTGCGTCGACTCGGCTCGAGGATACTCACCGGCAATTGCACCGGGAAGTCGTCGAGTTGCGCAGGCAGCTCGAAGAACGCAATCGGGCTCTCGCCTCCAGCATCGCGGAAACCGAAAAGATGCGGGTTGCACTGCGTCAGATCCTTGACACGTTGCCTTGCGGGGTTGCGGTACTCGAAATGCAAAGCGAAGCGGTGATTCTGTTGAATCCCGAGGCTCGCAGACTTCTTCATATCCCGGAAGCGTTCGCTTGGCAGCATCTTCCGGAGTGCCTGCGGGCCGCCGTTCGGTCCGTATGGGGTGCATCCTGGGGTGAGGGGTATGAACAGGAAGTCATGGTGGAGACTGCTGGGCGAAAACTATGCCTCGCTATCCGTTACCGCAGAATGGCGCGCCCCGATGGAGAATTCCGCGGAGCTGATGCTACCTGTCTGGTGCTGATCATCAGCGATGTGACTGAGCACAAGAATGCCGAGCACGAACGCGAGACATCCCGGAATGTGGTTGCGCTCGCGGAGATGGCTACGGTTCTGGCGCACGAGATTCGCAATCCCCTGGGGAGCCTTGAATTGCTGATCGGCTGTCTGGCGGGCGATCCAGGGTTGGGAGAAGAGTCGGGACGATGTGTGCAGCACTTGCGAGCTGGAGTGCGCTCACTTTCGGCAACTGTGAACAACGTGCTTTGCGTTCATAATCCCGGCATGCAGCAAAAGTCTCCATTAGAGCTTGCACCAGTGTTGAAGGGCTGCGTGGAGTTTATCCGTCCGCTGGCGCAGCAGAAGGGCGTGACCATTACTCTGCGAGAGATTCTGAGCCAGGCCGAGATTGCCGGCGATTCCAATGGGTTGAGGCAGGTGCTCCTAAACCTGGCCTGCAACGCGCTACGACATACGGCAGCAAATGGCGTGATCAGCATCGTCGCTACGGTAGAGGCGAAGCAGTCGGGACCGATCGCCGTGATCGAGTTCTCTGACACTGGCAGCGGGATACGCCCAGAAGATCTGCCGCACATCTTCAAAGTAGGGTTCACGACGACTGGGCAAACGCCCGGGCTGGGGTTGACGGTTTGCCAGCGAATTGTGGAGCAACACTGCGGTTCGATCAATGTGCGCAGTCAATTGGGCCAAGGCACTACCTTCCGCATGGAGTTTCCACTCATATGACCGGCCAACTTGCTAAATCGGTATTAATTGTGGATGACGAGCCGGGAATACTCATGGCGCTGCGGACGAACTTTCAGCGCGACGGCTGGCTTGTGGATGTTGCCGCGGGCAGCACGGAAGCCCTGCGCAAATTTAAATTACAACGTTTTCCCCTGGTCGTCACCGACGTCCGCATGCCAGACGGTGACGGTCTGAACCTGATGCACACTGTCCGGGCGTCCAGTCCTTCGACTGCGGTGATCGTGTTGACGGCCTTCGGAAATGTTCCTGAGGCAGTGCAGGCTATGCGAGGCGGGGCTTGCGACTACCTAACCAAACCCGTTTCTTTTGAAGAGTTGCAGTCCGCAGTCGAACGAGTCATGCGGCAGGCGGCATCTCCTTCGGGGAATGCGGTTTCGTCGGGAGCGATTGTCGGTACAGCTCCGAACTTGCTGCGAGCACTGGAGCGGGCGCGTCATGCCGCCAGAACTGCTGCTGATGTTCTGATCGAAGCCGAGAGCGGTACGGGAAAAGAACTGTTTGCGCGTTACATTCACGAGAACAGTGAGCGACGGGCGCGGCCTTTCATCGCGGTCAATTGCGCGGCGGTGCCAGAGAATCTCCTCGAGAGCGAGCTGTTTGGCCACGTGCGCGGAGCGTTCACCGGCGCGACCGCTTCCAAGGCTGGAAAGTTCGAACTGGCCGAAGGCGGGACGCTGCTGCTGGACGAGATCGGTGAGATGCCGCTTCATCTGCAGCCGAAGCTGCTGCGCGTACTTCAGGAACGCGAGGTTGAAAGACTCGGAAACACGCGCAGCACGCCGGTGGATATCCGAATCATTGCGACTACGAACGTTTCGCTGCCCGTCATGGTCGAGCAGGGTAAGTTTCGTGCTGACCTTTACTATCGTCTGAACGTGATTCCTCTGGCGCTCCCGCCGCTGCGGGAGCGCCGCGAGGATATTCCCGTACTGGCCGAATTCTTCGTGCGCAAGTTCGCCGGTGAAGCCGGACGGGCCATTCCCGCCTTGCACCCTGAATTTATTCGTGGCCTGCAAGCCCATTCCTGGCCGGGCAATGTGCGCGAGTTCAGCAACTTCATGCGCCGGCTCGTCACCTTGAATGAGAGTGATGAGATTGGTCCAGAAAGCCTGAAGACTGAACTGTCCGCCGCGATTTATTCGAACGCGTTACCGGCTGCGTCTCCAGCCCCCTCCCTCCGCGCTGGAACGTCGATGCGCGAGGTGGAGCGTCATTTGTTGGAAGCAACTCTGCAGAGCACGGGCGGAAATCGAACCCGTACGGCCGAAATACTGGGTGTCAGCTTGCGCACGATACGAAACAAGATTCGCGAGCACGGTTTGCCGCCGAGGAGGTTTGCATGAACGACATTTCAACTCCAATGATGAATCTGTTGGAGAAGGCTCTGGACGTCACTTCGCAACGCCACAAGCTGGTGGTTGCCAACATGGCGAATATTGACACTCCGGGCTACCACACACAGGATCTGGATTTTCGCGGCGAACTCACGCGAGCCGTCGCGGCCGGCGACGATGGCGGGGCAAGTTTTCTGCCGGTCGCGCGCTCGGTTCCAGGCCTTCTGGAACGGCCGGACGGAAACAACGTCAGCATGGACCGCGAAGGATTGCTGCTGGCGGAAACGCAGATGCAGTTTGGCCTTGGTATCCAGTTGCTGCAGCATGAATTTCACAACTTACTCAGTGCGATCAACGAGGGAGGCAAAGGATGAGCATTTTTTCCACACTTGAAATTAGCGGTTCCGCGTTAGCTGCCGAAAGGCAGCGGGCGGAAGTCGTCGCAGCGAACATGGCCAATGCGGAGACCACGCATACACCTGAGGGCGGCGCCTATCGCCGCAAAGAGGTCGTGTTCGCGAGCTCGGGGAACCTGCCTTTTCGGATGATGCTGGCCGGATTCCACTCGACGCTCAACGGCAACATGCCCGCGGTGCGGGTACAGCGCGTAGTGGATGATCCCACTCCGTCTTTGATGCGGTACGACCCTGGTCATCCCGATGCCAACAAGGAAGGGTACGTGGCCTACCCAAACATCAATCCGGTTCAGGAAATGGTTGACTTGATGGGAGCGGTTCGCTCCTACCAGCTCAACGCTTCTGCCATCACAGCATCCAAGCAGATGATCCAACAATCGATCGAGCTGTTGAAGTAGGAATCATTTAAGGAATAAAGAGATGAACAACACAATTAGTTCGGGGATGCCGGCTTTCACGGGAACTTTGCCCACCAGCCCCACCGTGCCGGGGAGCTCTGAAACTGAAGGTGGTTTTGGAGCGACGCTGAAGAATGCCATCAATGAGGTGAACGATCTCAGCGACAACTCAGATCAGAAAGTCACCGAGTTGATGCAGGGAGACCGGCAGGACGTCCACAACGTGATGATTGCCGTGGAGAAAGCGGATATCGCTTTCCAACTCATGATGCAGGTGCGAAATAAAATTGTGAACGCGTATCAGGAAGTTTCGAAGCTGCAATTCTAGCGGAGGCTAGCGCACCGAAATTAAGCTTATGCCATCACTGGACCAAATTCAGAAGCAACTGAAGGACTTCATTGTCGGCTTGACCGTCAAGCAGCGTGTGCTGCTGGTTGGAGCCGCGGTGCTGACCATTGCAGTTTTGGCGGCCTTCGCGCATCTCATTTCGACGCCGGACTACGTGCCCCTCATGACGGGTATGGAACCGGCGGATGCCCAGGCGCTGGGCGAGAAGCTGGCCGCGAAAAACATTTCATATCAACTCTCCCCGGATGGCAAGGGAGTCAACGTGCCCAGCGACAAGCTGGATTCAAGCCGGATGGAAATCGCCTCGGACGGGATGCCGCACAGTGGCCGCCTGGGCTTTGAATTATTCGACAAGCTCAACTGGGGTCAGACTGAGTTCGACGAGAAAGTGAACTACCAGCGCGCTCTCGAAGGAGAACTGGAACGCTCGATTCAAACTCTGCGCGACGTGGAAACTGTTCGCGTTCACCTCGTGATGTCCTCCGATTCCGTATTTCTGGATCGCGAACGCGCGGCTAAAGCGTCCGTCATTCTCAAATTGCGTTCCGGCCAGCTTTCCGAAGAAACTCAGCAGGGAATTGCGCGCCTGGTTTCCGGCGCCGTGGACAAGTTGAGCCCGGAGAACGTAACCGTAATCGATGCGGACACGAATCGTCCGCTGGGGACCCGAAGACACGGATTTTCTTCCACGGATGAAGGATTGGAAGACGAGTACACCGCCAAACTCTTGCAGACCCTTGAACCAGTTGTCGGCCAGCACGTGCGAGCCAGCGTAAACGTGGAGTACGACCCCAGCACCGCCGAAGAGAACCGGGAGACGTATGACCCGGAAAGCGCCGTAGCGGTATCTACGCAGCGGTCCGAGGAGCAGGTTGGCGGCAGCATGGCTGGCGGCGTTCCGGGGACATCCAGTAACGTCCCCGGCGGGAACGGTGGCGCGAAGATAGCCGTGGAGGGTGGAGATGGAATGCAGATCTCCAAGAGTGAGAGCAATACATTCGCAGTGAACAAGGTTGTCCGTCGCACCGTGGAACCTGCCGGACGCATTCGAAGAGTTTCGGCAGCGCTGCTGGTGGATGACGCGATCGACGTAAAGCAGGAAAACGGCAAGCGTTCGGAATCCCACAGAAAGCGGACGCCGGATGAACTGAAACAGATTGAAGATCTGGCCAAAGCTGCGATCGGCATTGATGTTAACCGTGGCGACAGTTTGACCGTCGAGAACATATCGTTTGAGCAGTCGCCCGTCGATCCTCCCGCAAAGCCGCCGATCGTCGAGCGCGTACGCACGACTTTGAATGACTGGTCCAGCATCGTAAGGTACGCTGCGCTAATCCTGTTGTTCCTGCTGGTCTACATGCTTTTACTCAGGCCGCTGAAGAAGCAGCTGTTGACCACGTTCAAGGAGTTGCCGAGCAAAATCGCCGCCAAAGCGCAACCGGCGAACCCTGCAGAACTCGCTGCCGGACAGGAAGCACAGATGACGCCCGAGCAAGCACGCGCGGCCGCGCTCAAAAAGCAGTTGGTCGAAAAGGTTACAGCCGAACCCGCCGCCACCGGCAAGCTGATTCAATCGTGGCTGCATGAGGGAGTCAGATGACGAGTCATGCTGCTTCGCGGATGAAGGGAATACGCAAGGCCGCAATCCTCATGGCGGTTATGGGGGAGGAGGCTGCCAGCGCCGTGTATCGCAACCTCTCGGAGAAGGAAGTTCAGATCGTCACCCAGGAACTGGCGGAATTGGGGCGAGTGCCGGCGGAAGTCGCTTACGGGGTTTTGGAAGAGTACAGCCAACTGGCCCTGACCCAGGATTATCTGGCAGCTGGTGGACTCGAGTTTGCGACTCGTCTGTTGGTCAAGGCGTTTGGCGCCGACACCGCGAACAATCTCCTGCAAAAGGTGGTGCGGTTGCAGGAGTTGAGTGTGGGCCAATTGGATTCGTTGCAGAAGGCTGACCCGCAGCAATTAGCTAAATTTCTTGAGGGCGAACATCCCCAGACCATCGCACTGATTCTTGCGCACCTCGACGGTAAGCAGGCTTCTGCGCTGCTGATGAAATTACCCGAACAGGTTCGCGCCGAATCCGTCAAACGGCTCTCGCAGTTGCGGCAGTTCTCTCCCGAGATGGCCGAGAAGGTTTCTGTAGTCCTCAACCGCCGACTCATGTCGTTGGGAGAACAGAGCCGGAAAACCTATGCGGGGTTCAAAAGCGTTGCCGACGTGATGAACCGGCTCGAACCCGCGGCAGCGAAGACGATTCTCGAAGCCATCGAACAAGACGATCCCAAGACTGCCATCAGCATCCGTAACTTGATGTTCACTTTTGAAGATCTTCTGGGAGTGGACGACGTTTCCGTTCGCGAGTGGCTGGGTTCGATGGATAAGAAGACGCTGGCGCTGGCGCTGAAAGGCGCGAGTGCGGATCTGAAAGATCACATTTTCAGGGCCATGTCTTCTCGCGCCGTCGAGATGCTCAAAGAGGATATGGAAACATTGGGCCCGGTTCGCGCCAAGGATGTGGCCGCCGCACAACAGGAAGCGGTGACCTTATTACGCAAGCTCGAAAGCGACGGTAAGGTTACCTTGAAAGCCGAGGGAGACGATGAGTACGTCGTATAACAATCCTGCCGAGAGTGGTAGCCCGGCGGTGCAGGCCTTTCTATACCAGGATACTTTTGCTCCGCACGCGTCTCCGGACATCGCTCCCCCGTCTGAGGCACAAGCGGGAACAGAAAAACCCGCTAAGCCGGATAATGCACCGCGCATCAGCCAGGAAGACATATCTCCCCTGGTTGCCGAGGCTCATGCGGCCGGACTGCAACTTGGCGAACGTCAGGCTGCAGCGCGTTTTGAAGCGGAACTCGCGCGCGAGCGCAAGCGCGTGGCCGATGTGATCCTCGAGTTTCAGCGGCAGCGCTCGGATTATTACTCGAAAGTAGAAATCGAGTTGGTTCATCTAGCGTTGGCAATTGCCGCCAAGATTCTGCACCGGGAGTCGCAAGTCGACCGCATGGTGGTCGCCGGACTCGTGAAGGTGATGCTCGAGAAATTTCAACAGAATACAAACGTAATCGTGCGCGTGCGACCCGAAGATGCGGAAGGTTGGCGACATTACTTCCGCGACTATACCAACCTGCAGGTTGTAGAAGACTTTACTCTGGAGCCGAAAGCTTGCCTGCTTGAGACCGACATGGGTGTCGCCGACCTGGGATTGGACGCTCAACTGAAGGAAGTCGAACGAGGATTCTTCGACCTCCTGGCCCAAAGACCTGAACCGAAATGAATCTCAGTCCTCTTGATTCTTACGCAAATTGGCTGTGCGGCGGTTCCACCGTCCGCTGGAAGGGGCGCGTCACCAATGTCGTGGGGAATCTGGTGGAATCTGCGGGACCATTTTGTTCCGTGGGAGAATCCTGCGAAATTATCGATTCGAGTGGCATCTCATTCCCCGGTGAGATCGTTGGATTCCGTGGGTCCAATGTGCTCAGCATGTGCCTGGAAGAACCGCAGGGGATTCGATTTGGCGATCAGATTGTGACGTGGGGAGCCAGGCCATCGCTTCGCGTTGGGCCTGAAATGCTTGGAAGAGTGATTGACGCGACCGGCGCGCCGCTGGATTCGCTGGGCGAGTATCGGGCCACAAAATCAAAGCTCGTTGATGGTCTTGCGCCGCGGGCGCTTGACCGAACCCCGATCAGTGAGCCGCTGGGATGCGGCATCCGGGCCGTGGATGGCTTTTTGACCTGTGGACGCGGACAACGCGTGGGGATTTTTGGCGGGAGCGGCGTGGGCAAAAGCACGCTGATTGGAATGATGGCCCGAGGCACGGCTGCTGACATGACCGTGCTGGCGTTGGTCGGAGAACGCGGCCGCGAAGTGGCGGATTTTCTTGCGACGCTGGGACCTGAGGGACGCAAGCGCTCCGTCGTGGTCGTCTCAACGTCGGACCAATCGCCATTGCTGAGGATTCGAGCAGCGCTCTCGGCGACCGCGGTGGCAGAGTATTTCTGCGCCCAGGGGAAAAACGTTCTGCTCGTCGTGGATTCTCTGACTCGATTCGCCATGGCGCAAAGAGAAATTGGTCTGGCCGCCGGCGAACCGCCCACGGCCAAGGGATACACTCCGTCTGTTCTTTCCATGCTGGCGAGGCTGGTCGAGAGAGTCGGCCGCTTTTCTCAAGGGAGCATCACTGCTTTCTACACGGTCTTGATGGAAGGCGACGATCAGCAGGATCCGATTGTGGATACGGTTCGCTCTTTGCTCGATGGCCACATTATTCTCGACCGCAGGCTGGCCCTGCGTAATCACTATCCCCCGATTTCCGTGCTGGATAGTCTGAGCCGGTTGATGCCCAATGTCTGCTCGCGCGAGCACATGCAAAAGGCAGGCGCGTTGCGAATGCTGCTGGCGGCCTATGCACGGGCCGAGGATCTGGTCCGGATTGGCGCCTATCAGAGAGGATCCGACCCTACTCTGGACAAGGCTCTCGCAGCTTTGCCGCAGATCGAAAAATATCTCCAGCAGCAACCCGATGAAGCCGCACCGCTGGCTTCCAACCTAAGCCAATTGGTCGCTCTTCCCGGCTAACCATGTCCTTCCGATTTTCCCTGGCAGGCGTGCTGCGATACCGCGAAAGCATCGAACAACGCGAATATTTCGTCCTCGAAAAGCTTCAGCAAGAGGTCAATCGGATTGATCAACGGATTCGCGAGGTCGAAGCCGATTATTCCACAGTCACGAAAAATCGGGCTGCGGAACTCGCTCAGGGCATTCGCGCAGCGGAACTGCAAGCCACATACGAATACCAGCGCGCCCTCGAGCAGCAGCTCGAAGCACTGCGAGTTCGACTGCAGGAATTGAAAACGAAGTGGAGTCAGCAATTGGCAGTCTATCAACTGGCGCGCCGCAATCGCGAAACTCTCGATAAGCTCCGCGAGAAGCAGCTCGATGTCTACACCAGGGAACAAGCAAAGCGGGAGCAGGCGGTCATCGACGACCTCTTCTTATCGCGCCGTGGACGCAGCCAGTAGGCAGACTTTGCCCACTCCCCGCCTAGGCAAAGGCTGCCCAGTCGAGCATTTCCCCAACGATCGTGGTTCCTTTCTAATCGGCACAATCCCGGAAAGTCTTTAATTGGCTACACGCTGGTGCCCTGATGACAACGGTCTCTAATCAGGAACTTTTGGCCGCTGGTTTGCTATGTATAGGCCGAGCAAACCAGTGATCGCAATCGTGCCACAAATCGCAGCCAGCGGGACGCAGTTAGCGCCCTCTCCTTCGGGAGTCACGCCCGCGGGCCATGCGGCCGAGCAGTCGTTCTCGGCCGTTTTCGAACAAGCGAAGTCCTTCACGACTTACTCACCTGGCGATCAGGCAGCTACAGCTCACGTTGCTCCACAGGGAAGTTACACTCCGATTCGTAGCTCATCCGATGACGTGCAATCCATGCCTTCTTCCTTGCCAGTCAGTCTCACGGGTCCCGCAGAACAATCGCTGGCAGCCATTCTCGAACAAGCGAAGTCATTCACGAGCCGATCACTCGGCGATCCGGCAGCGACGACTCACGCAGCTCCACAGCGAAGTGGTGCTCCGGTCAGTACGTCCAAGCGAGACGCCAAGAAATCAGATTCCAAATCGACGGATTCCAGAACGAGCGGTTGGCGGAGTCGCGGGAACGATCTAACCCAGACTCCCGCGTCCAGTTCCAATCCGCCGGAGGAAACAGTTCCGGCCGTCATGGTTCCGACGCTCACACTGTCTTTGCCAGTTTTCGCCTGGGACGCAGATATACAGAATGTCACTCCCGACGCGCAGGTCGGAAGTGCGACGAATGACTCCACTGAATCCTCGGCGACTTCGGCGCTCCAGTCAGCCATCAGTGCAGGCGCATCAGGCGGGGCAACCTTCCTGCCAACGCTATCCAGGAATGTGTCTGGTGATGCTACTGAGGTAAAGGCTCTGAAAAATACGGGCAGTCAGGATTCGCTGAATCCGGTGGCCACAAGTTTGGCGAGCACTAATCCGGTGAGCACAAAATCCGGGAGTGCCGGTGCCAACCATGCAGAACCGGGCTTGCGCGCCCCAGGGTTCGAATCTGGTCCCGTGGCCGGCCTCGCGGCCAAGTTGTCGGGCCCGGCATCGGATGCAAAAACATCACCTGCTAACGTGCCGGCGCCAGCTCAAGCTCACAACATTACACGCGGCACGGTTGAGACCTCGGATGCCACTGGTAAGACACTCGCTGCGGTGAAGTCTGAAATCGAGCAAGTCTTGGCGACTCCCGCCAGCGTTTCCGCGATCGTTCCGCCGGTTACGGGCTCGGGGAACTTCGATTCCGCCAGTTTGCAGGGAACAGCTGGCAATGCGGCGCCGGACAAATCCAGAATTGGCTCGACCCAGGCGGGCGTGACCCAAGTTGGTTCGAACCAAGTCGGCTTGAACGGTGACAGTTCGGGAACGACCACGAAAAGTGTTGACGCCCCAGGAAGCGCAAAGTCCCAGACTCGCAAGGATGACTCCCAATCCTCTTCGAGCTCAACCATGCCGGATCAGGCCACAGTCAGCGCTCCGGCAAAGGCGATCGATTCTTCTCAAGTGTTTTCTGTCTCTGGAACTCAAACCTCGCCCGCAACAGGGAATGGAAAGACTGTAACCGCCGGCGTGCCCCAGGATCCCAGCGATCAGACGGCCGGCCAACTTGACCACACCTCAACGGGCGTCGCCCAGAGTCAGCAGGGAGAATCCGCGGCGACTTATCCCACATCTTCGGTCCACTCGGGAAAGCTGGTGGAGCGTGTGGGCGAGGCCGAACTCCGGCTCGGGATACGCGCTGGGGAATTTGGCAGTGTTGATGTCCGGACATCGATGGTTCGCAATCAGTTTACGGCTGAGATCTCCACCGAACGCGGAGAACTGAGTCGTGCGATGGCAGCAGAACTTCCCAGCCTGCAAAATCGGCTCTCGGAACAGCGGGTGCCTGTGGCGAACATCACGCTTCAGAATCAGACCGGCAACCAGTCGACAGCTTCTGAACAGCAGAGGCCGCGAGACGGCCAACGGACGTATGTAACGAATACAGGAAGTGGACGGAACGAAGGTCCGATGGCCGCGATGGTTGCCTTGGAGGGAACCGTGACGACATCAGGACTTGATATTCACATGTAAGGCGCAAGAAAGCAGACCTGATAAGGCAGCAGCAATGGGAGGAGAGAGTAATGAATATTCAAGGACTACACAGTGCGATGCAAGCCTCGGTCCCCGCAAGCTCGGCGACCTCCGCGGCATCGAGCACCTCAACGACGTCAACTTCGTCAAGCGCGGCAAATAGCGCGGAAAATACCTTTATCCAGTTGCTGGTAACCGAAATGCAATCGCAGGATCCGACGTCGCCCATGGATCCGACAACCATGGTGAGCCAGATGTTCTCCATGAATCAACTGCAGCAACTGATCGACATCAACCAAACTCTTTCCGGCGCTTTGGAGCCCGCTTCCGCGAGCAGCGCTACGCCGGCCACCAGCCAGGCAACTCAATCTGCCTCAGCCAGTCAATCTGCCCTGGCCGGGGCTAATTCCTCCGCCAGCGCCTCATCGTCCACGGCGGTTCCAACCAACCTGGGAACTTCGCTGCTGCAGGCGGCGACCTTACCCACCAGCGCTGCGGCTTCGTATGCGCAGCAACTCATGACAGGAGCACACTAATGGCATCATTTTCGATTCCTCTTTCCGGCCTGGCCGCTACTGGTGAGGCTCTGAACATCATTTCCAACAACCTCGCCAACCTCAACACGGACGGCTACAAGGATCAGAGCGCAAACTTCCAGGACCTGTTCTATCAAAACTATGGAGCCGATGGCGCAGGCGATCCGATTGAAGTCGGCGCGGGAACCTCGGTTGGCTCCGTCTCAACCAACTTCAGCGATGGAAGTCTGCAGAATACGGGTGTGCCCTCGAATGCTGCCATCACGGGCAACGGCTTCTTTGTCACAGAACAAGCCAACGGGAGCGTTCAGTACACGCGTGCGGGGGATTTCACCGTTAACAACGCAGGTCTATTGGTGACCACGGACGGTCAAACCGTCATGGGCTATCCTGCGGTGAACGGCGTGGTCAATCAAAGCGCAGCTCTGTCCCCGCTTCAGGTGGGGCAAGGAGAAAATAGTCCTCCTGCTGCAAGTACAACGATGCAGCAAACTACCAATTTGGATGCCGCGTCGCCCGTTGGCACCACCTTTTCCACTCCGCAGACCGTTTATGATTCCTTGGGCGAGTCTCACACGTTGACATATACCTACACGAATACCGCTCCGAATACCTGGACTTATCAGGTCACTCTGCCCGCCGCAGACACGGGTGGAACGGGCGCTCCGACCGTACTCGCCTCGGGCACCATGAACTTCGACAGCAGCGGCAACCTGACGGCCCCGGTTGGCACCACTCCAGTCGCAATCACCGGGTTGGCGGACGGTGCAGCGAATATGAATATCGCATGGAGCCTTACCGATCCCAGTGGAGATTCGCTGATCACTCAAGTTGCATCCGCGAGCGCTACTTCCACCAGTGACCAAAACGGCTATGTTGGCGGTACCTTGCAGAATTTCACGATTACGCAAAACGGTACGATCGACGGCCAGTTCAGCAACGGACAGACCCAACCGATCGGGCAGATTGCTCTGGCAAGTTTCGGGAACTCGCAGGGCTTGCAGTCGGTCGGAGGGGACAGCTACCAGACCACGCTGGCTTCGGGTGCTGCAGTGGTTGGGACGGCCACCAACGGCGGACTGGGAACCATCACCGGAGGCGCTGTGGAGCTTTCGAACGTGGATATCTCCACGGAGTTCACAAACTTGATCGTCGTGCAGCGTGCATTCGAAGCAGATGCTCGGGTGGTGACCACGTTTGACTCCGTCAGCAGCTCAACTATTAACCTACAAGCTCAGCCGGGGAATTAGTCCTTAGTTAGAGCTCTTCGGCGGCGCGGCTCACAGGCCGCGCCGCGCCTTCTTTTCTTCTACTCCATCTCTAATTGGCTCGTGCCGCAACGGTACATGGCCGCGGGTAACCGTGGCCGCCAAGTCATTGTCAACGCACATCTTTCCTGACCAAGACTCCAGAGTCACAGATGCGGTCGCATGGTACGCGACTTGCATTTGTGGAGCTGAGGTCATTCGCCATTTGCCCTGCATTAGAGGGCAAGGATACCGACCATGGACGCAGCCGTACAACCCGCGAAGGAACTTCAATCCGAGCCAGTCGCCGTCGCCTCAGCAGCGCCGGCAGATCTAGCGGAAAAGTTTGGCTGGCTGCCATGCCAGCTGTCACTCGAGATTCCCATTGTCAATTTTAGCGTCGGAGACCTGCTTCGCTTACAGAAGGACTCAATCGTGGAGACCGCCTGCTTATCCACCAGTGACATTCCGCTACGAGCCAATGGGCTCCTCATTGCGTGGGCAGAATTTGAAGTGATCGGGAACCGGTTGGCATTGCGCATGACGGAACTGGCATGAACAGAAAGAGCAGAAAGATGGAGGAGCGCAACTTGGAACAAGCAGTCACACTCGCATGCGAGCCCGAAATGATTCCTACAGGCGGCGCAGTTACGGCGAAGCGTACCGCAGCGAACAAAGCCGAGCGGATCAAGCGGCAATCGGGGCTTGCTGAACAGAACATGAAAGCCAAGGGCGTTCGCATTGGCAGCATGACCAAGCCGAAGAAGGCAAATCGGTCAACGACCAAGACCAAATCGAACCTGAAGCCTCGGATTGTCAAAACGAAGGCCGTCGTTCCGGTGACGCCAGAGGAGAAGACCACGAAGGCTGACGAGACCATTCTCGGCGCCGAGATCGAACGCCAGGTGAAGGTCTTGTCTGAAAGCATGGGCGAATCTGCCAATGTTAAGGCGCACGGTGGCTTGGATTCATCGCCCATTCGAGAGATGCGTTTCGAAGCGGAAATCGTCGTCCCCGATGAGACGATTCCCGATGTGACGGTTCATGGGAAGGACGATGTTTCCGTTTCTCTAACCGATGAACTTGAAGTCATCACCGATCACGTGCACCTCCATCAAGTCGCAGAAAAGCGATCGATGACAACCCTGCGCTGGTTGGCAGGAGCATGGAAGTGGGCACAAAGATTAGGCTCCCGGCATCCCAGAAAACGGCTGCGGGTATGCGAGACCGTGGCGTTGGGGGAGAAGCGTTTTGTCGCCGTGATCGAGGTTGATGGAGAGCAATTCCTCGTGGGTGGAGGCTCAACTTCGGTGGCGACGCTGGCGCGCCTCGAACCCACGCAGCAATTCTCTGACGTTCTGAAGCGCCGATGGACCCAGGAGCCGGTTCAGGCATGAAGACCTTTTCGTTCCGCCGGGCAAAGCTTCTGGCGACGTTCGCTCTCGTGATCCTTATCCATGGGATCGCGAGTGGAACGGCGCATGCCCAGCAATCTTCTGGGGATGCACCTGAGTCGGCCGCTGTCCAGAGTTCAGTGCCGGCGCCACCACCGTCCATGCCGGTAGATCCGAACGAGATTCGCATCACAGGTATGGGTAAGGGTTCGACATCGTGGACCATCGTCGTTCTACTGACGTTCCTGACCCTGATTCCTTCGCTGTTGCTCTGCATGACGCCGTTTGCCCGGCTGCTGATTGTGTTCCACTTTTTGCGTCAGGCCCTCGGGCTTCAGACCACGCCGACCAATCAGACGCTCATCGGTCTCTCGTTAGTGCTCACGTTCTTCCTGATGCAGCCGGTAGGCGCAACTATCTATCAGACTTCTGTTCTGCCATTACAAGAAGGGCACATCTCCGCTATGCAGGCGCTTGAGCGCGGAGCGACACCGGTGCGGCAGTTCATGCTGCACTACGTTCGCGAAAAAGACGTTGCCCTGTTTGTGGAATTGTCCAAAGAGCCGCGGCCCCGCAATCCGAATGATCTGTCGCTCCGGGTGATCGCGCCGGCATACATCCTGTCCGAACTCAGAATGGGATTTCAGATAGGCACCGTCTTGTTCTTGCCCTTTCTGGTGATCGACATGGTAGTGGCCTCGATTTCAACTTCGGTCGGAATGCTGCAGCTGCCGCCGGTCGTGATCTCGACTCCGCTGAAGCTGTTGTTGTTCGTAATGGTCGACGGATGGAATCTTCTGATCGGGTCCTTAATGAGGAGCTTCAATTGATCATGATGCCGGTTGAACAAGCGATCGATCTGGGCCGCTTGACCATGAAAGAAGTGTTCCTGATCGCAAGCCCCATCCTGGCGATCGCGGTCATAGTGAGCTTGTCGATCAACATCGTGCAGGTATTGACTTCGCTCCAGGAAACCACAATTTCAGCGGTGCCCCGCCTGTTGGCGGTCGCCGCCGGCGTGTTCTTTTTGATGCCTTGGATGTGGAAGCAGCTTTGTCAGTTCACGTTGCAGCTTTTGTCTGATTTTCATCCGTACTTGCGTTGAAAGCTTGCGTCAAAAAAACATGGAAATCGCACTCATACAGATTATCGGTTCGGTGCTTATGGTAGGTCTCCGGGTCTCGGGGCTGGTGCTGTTTGCGCCGTTCTTCGGCAGCGCGGTCATCCCGCCGCGGATCAAGGCCGTGCTGGTGATCGCGATTACCGCTGTTCTTTACCCCGTGTATTCACCTCACCTCCATGCGGTGACCATGGCGCAATGGCCCGGGTTGGTGGCGAGTGAAACGGTAGTGGGAATAGCCATGGGAGCCGCGACCAATGCGGTATTTGAGGGTGCCCTGATGGCGGGCCAAGTATTGAGCGTGCAGATGGGCTATTCGCTGGTGAACATACTCGACCCTCTAACGCAGGTGGATAGCACGGTCATTGCATTCTTCCACCAGAGTCTGGCCATGCTCATTTTCCTTGGGCTGGATGTTCACCACTGGATATTGCTCGCCGTTGCACACAGTTTCGACTACCTTCCGCCGGGCACCGCAACACTCAATCCTATGTTCGTGCAAGCGTTGCTGCATGAAGGGATGATTGTGCTTGATCTCGGAATCCAGATCGCAGCTCCGGTTTTGGGGGCCACGCTGCTGGCGGACGTAGTGCTTGGATTGATGGGAAAAGCGTCGCCGCAAATGCCTCTCATGCTTCTCGGACCGGCGGTGAAAAGCATGATGGGAGTGCTGATCCTGTCGGTCACGATGCGCTTCTGGCCGCACTTGTTTGAGCGGTATTTTACGGAGTCGATCGCGTACGCGGAACACTTGTTGCACTTAGCACGATAGTCAAGCCCGATAGTTAAGGGCGGTAATGAAACACAGTAATTCAATATGGCTGATTCGAGCAAAACAGAGAAAGCAACACCGCAAAGGCGAAAGAAGGCCCGCGAACAAGGACAAGTTGCGCGGACCCGAGAACTTTCCAGCGCCTTGGCATGGGGTGGTGCGCTCGCCTTGGTCGCCTGGCAGGTCCCGGATGTAGAGCGGCAATGGCGGGGATTGTTGCAGAACTCGCTGGACCTCTCGATTCAAGAATCGGTTACGGCCGGCGGGCCAATCCTGTTCTGGAGTGCGTGTGCGGCATTGCGTTGGATCGTCCCAATCGTAATGGCCGCGTGGGTGCTTTCCGTTTCCGGCGGGCTGGCGCAGGGCGGACTGATATTCGCACCCGAAGCTCTTGCGCTAAAACCGGAACGAATGAATCCGGCTGGAAAACTGAAACAAATGTTTTCCCTGGCTGGCCTGAGCGGAATCCTGAAGTCGCTGTTGCCATTCGGAATCATCGTCTGGATCGGCTACGCGACCATTTCAAAACACTGGGGGACTGTGATTCACGCCTCCGAACTCGGTGTGCGTGCCTTTGCAGGTTTCATCGTCAGTGTGATGGGAGAGTTGGTCTGGAAGTCTGGCCTGGTTTTGGTGGGATGGGCTGGGGTCGATTACCTGCTGGTGTGGCAAAAAAATGAAAGCGACTTGAAGATGAGCCGCCAGGACATGAAAGACGAAGCCAAGCAGACCGAAGGCAACCCCGCGATCAAAGGCCGAATTCGACGCCTGCAACGCAGCCTGCGAAGGCGCCAGATGCTGCGGGATACCGAAAAGGCAAGCGTAGTCATCACCAACCCGACGCACTTTGCGGTTGCACTGCGCTACGAAATGGAGATGGCCGCCCCCATCGTAGTCGCGAAAGGCCGGGATTTTCTGGCGCAGGAGATTAAAGAAGTGGCTCGCTGGCATGGGATTCCCATCCTGGAGAATCGGCCGCTGGCACAAGCTCTGTACAAAACGGTGGAAGTAGGACAGCCGATTCCAGGGGCACTGTATGCGGCCGTCGCTGAGATTCTTGCCTTCGTGTTCCGCGCTCAAGCTCGCGCTCGGCAGCAGGCAAAAGAAGGGCCGGCCCGTTGAAAGTGACGAGAAGCTGTTGGAGAAAGAACTAAGGAATGGCGACTAAACCAAAATTAGTGAATTCGGTGGCTGGAGGTTCCGGGGACTGGATCGTCCCGGCGCTCGCGGTCAGCATGGTGTTTGTCATGCTGATCCCGCTGCCGGCGCTGGTGGTCGATCTTCTGCTGGCGCTCAGCATTACGGCAGCGGTCCTGGTGATGCTGGTTGCAATTCAGATATTGAAGCCGGTTCAGTTCTCGGTGTTTCCGAGTTTGTTGCTTTTGCTGACTCTGTTTCGATTGTCCCTCGGTCTGGCTAGCAGCCGTCGAATTCTCTTGCATGGCAGTGAGGGAGCCTCTGCCGCAGGACGGGTCATTGAGTCGTTTGGCCAATTTGTGGTGGGCGGCAATTATGTCGTTGGCTTCGTGCTCTTTCTGGCACTGATTGCAATTCAGTACATGGTCGTCAGTCACGGTGCGGTTCGTACCGCCGAAGTTACCGCCCGATTCACATTAGACGCCATGCCCGGCAAGCAAATGGCGATCGACGCAGATTTGAACGCCGGGATGATTGATGAGAAACAGGCTCGAGCCCGCCGCGAGCAAATTGCTCGAGAAGCAGAGTTTTACGGCGCAATGGACGGCGCCGCCCGTTTCAGCCAGCGCGACTCTCTAGCAACGATCTTAATCACCGCCATCAATATTGTTGCAGGTTTCCTGATTGGAGTATTCCAGCACGGCATTCCGTTCATGGAGGCGTTGAAGACCTACACCGTGCTGACGGTGGGAGACGGGCTGGTCAGTATGATCCCGTCACTGCTGGTTTCTGTTGCCGGCGCCATCGTTCTCACCCGAGCGTCATCCGATAGCACACTCGGAACCGATCTCGGCCGGCAGTTGTTCCGCAAAAAGCGTCCACTGTGGATTGCAGCAGGCGTCATGGGAGGACTCGCGGTCATTCCAGGTCTGCCCAAGCTTTCGTTTGTTCTCATGTCCGGAATACTGATCTTCCTGGCGCGCCGTGTCGGTCCCGAAACCTCCGGTGATCTGCCAGCGGCGGCGGCAACCGACGGCACTAAGCCTCAGGCAGCCGCGGCGCCCGGTTCCGACCCGCTCGATTCAGTTCTCAAGTTGGATGAGCTGATGCTGGAAGTCGGCCTGGGTTTGGTGCCTCTGGTCGACAGCAAGCAAGGTGGGTTGCTGCTGGGGAAGGTTCGCTCCTTACGCAAACAGTTGGCGCAACAACTCGGATTCCTTGTGCCGTCGATCCACATTACCGACAACCTCACGCTCAAAGAGCGCGAGTACGTGATTTATCTGCGCGGCGTGGAAATTGCACGCTGGGAAATGAAACGCGATTGCCTGCTGGCGATCAGTTCGCAGTCATCCCCGCCGGCGTTGCCCGGTATCGACACGCGCGAGCCGGCATTCAACGCAGCCGCCAAATGGATTTCGCCCGAGTTGCAACCCCAGGCCATCGCGGCAGGCTATGTGGTCGTGGATCATACTTCCGCTCTGGCGACGCACTTGAGCGAAGTTGTGAAGCAGAATGCACACCTCCTGCTTACTCGCTCGGAAGTGAAGCGCCTCATCGACAGGATCGGGGAGTCGCATCCGAAGCTGGTGGAAGAACTTCTCCCCAAACTAATGACGCTGGGTGAAGTGCAAAAAGTTCTGCAGCAACTATTGCGCGAGCAAGTCTCCATCCGCGACTTGGGGACGATTCTGGAAACGATGGTCGAGACCGCCGGGACGAATAAGAATCCGGTGGTCCTGGTGGAGGCGATTCGGCAGATGTTGGGCCGGGCGTTGGTTCGGCCGCTGCTGGATGAAAAGGGAGAGCTGAAGGTCGTGACGATCGATCGTGCGATTGAAGAAGAATGCGCGCGCAGCCTGACTCCCCAGCCGGCAACGACGGGAACCGGCGCCATCCAGCCCAACATCGCGCGTCGCGTGTGCGACGGTTTGAAGACGCTCTTTGGCGACCAGGTTACAACGGCGCCCCCAATTCTGTTGTGTCAATCTCCGGCACGCTTCCAACTGCGGAGGCTGCTGGAACCGTTTTTACCAAAAATAGTCGTACTTGCTCCTACGGAAATTCCGCCGATGGTTCCAGTTCAATCGATTGGAGCTTTAAGGTAAGGCAATTTAATCGAAGCAAACACGAGTCGAGGACCCCATGCTACAAGCACAAACCGCATATAAGGAACAGCAGGTAGAGGAACAAGAAGACCGCGAGCAGCTCATCATGAGAGAGCTGCCACAAGTGCACTACATTGCCAGACGAATTCATGAACGTCTGCCCCAACAAGTGCCGTTCGAGGACTTGGTCCATGCCGGAGTCATCGGCTTGATCGAGGCGGTTCGGAGCTTTGATCCGAGCAAGTCAGTTCCGCTCAAGTCCTATGCGAAGTTTCGTATTCGCGGAGCCATACTCGACAGCCTGCGCGAACTGGACTGGGGATCGCGCCACCTCCGCCATAAAGGCCGCCAGGTGGAAGAGGCCATTTCGAAACTGTCGAAGAAACTTGGCCGGCAGCCGGAAGAGGAGGAAATCGCCGCCGAACTGGGCATCTCGATCGAGGACCTGTATGACATTGTCCACAAAATCGACGGAGCCATTCTCGTGGGCCAGCAGGTCAGTTCGATGTTCGATCGTTCCGAGAAGCAGGATCTCATCGAGTCTGCGCCCAGTCGAGATGAAAACCCCTTCGAGCTCTGCATGCGGACGGAAGTTAAAGAGAAGCTCGCGCAGGCGATTGCAACGCTCTCGGAGAAAGAGCAAATGGTCATATCGCTTTATTACAAAGAAGAGCTGACCATGAAGGAGATTGCAGCAGTGATGCAACTGGGAGAATCCCGGATCTCGCAGCTTCATACTTTAGCTCTTCCGAAGTTGCGTGCGGCGCTGCAGAACTCGGCGCTGGACCAGGCATTGCTGTAAGAAGATTCGAGACAGAGGGAAATATGTTCGCTATGCAACGTACTCCGACGATCATTTCGAGGTGGCGAAAGTTGGTGCCGAACTGCGCCAACACGACCTGCAAGAAGAAGACCTCATGGCCAGTCTTTGGCAACCGCCAACGAGGGTTGAATGTCGATGGCAACTGGTATTGTGGTCCAGCTTGTTTTGAGCAAACCATGAAAGGGAAGATCGGGGAGATCATGACCTATCAAGGCAGACCGGTGAAGACGCGCACTTCGCGCGTCCCTTTGGGATTACTGCTCCTGCAACGTGGGGTCTTGACGAACGAGCAACTCAAGATCGCTCTGAAAGAGCACCGTTCGACGGAAATGAACTTCGGAGACACGGTACAGCAGCTTGGTTTTGCCACTCCGGAACAAGTGACGGCCGCGGTTGCTGCGCAGTGGGCGTGTCCGGTGTTTCCCCTCGGAGATCGGCGTCTGGAAGTTCAGGTCCGGGTTCCACGGCAATTTCTCGAATTGTACGGAATGCTTCCCGTCCATTACGCGGAGAGTGAGCGCCGGCTCCTGATCGGCTTTGTGAGCGGGGTCCAACATCAGGTTCTTTATACGATCGGGCACATGACTTCTTGCACGGTCGCTCCTTGTTTCATCACTGCCCGCGAATACGACTTGCACTTGCACTCTCCGTCTACACCATTTCTTCGTGATGACGAACTTGTTTTTGAACAGATCGTGGAGAACAGCGAGATGGCGCGCATCGTTACGAACTATGCGGTCCAGCTTGCGGCGGACCGGGTTCGTGTAGACAAGTGCCGCGATTATCTCTGGGCCAGGATTTGGGGACGTACGCGAGAAATGGATCTGCTGTTTCGCGTGCGTGGCGCTTAGAGATTCGTGAGAGGTAAAGGTCGGACCATCGACTGCCGATAAGACACCTGGCAGGATGGTCCCCATGTTCGCGAAGCAGACAGACTACAAAGCGCGGCCGATGGTTGCTCTCCAACAAGTTCTGGTGGAGTTTCCGCTCTCGCCGACTTTTTCGTTGCCCGGCGAAGCGGAGTTTCCCAGTCCTCCAGCATTGGCCCATTCATTGTTCCACCTGGAATTGCGGTTGACGGATTCCGTGTGCGACCTGCAGGCGATAACCAGGATCATTCGGAACGATGTCGGTCTCACCGCGCAGTTGTTTCGGCTTGCAGCCCGGACGATTGAAGAGTCGCCCTCCAAAATATCTGCAATTAGCGAAATTATCATCGAGGCGGGAACACAGAATGTGGCAGCGCTCGTGGCCCACACCCGATCCCTGCCGGATCGTCTCACACGGCATGCGGGAGGAAATGCGGCCGAGCGATTCTGGATGCATGCCAGATTGACGGCGCTGATTGCGGAAGAACTCGCCGGTCAATCTTCTGGCCAATCCTCTAAAGTGAGACAGGAGGAAGCCTACCTGGCCGGGCTACTATTCCGTCTCGGCGATCTTCCCTCCGTGCTAGGTTGGGCGGCCATCGATTGCACCGCTGCGGACTCGCGTGAGGTCGGCGTTCGAATGGCGAAGGCTTGGGGATTTCCCCGCTCCTTGACGGATGTGATTGGTGGCGACCGCGACGTTTGCGGCGCTCACGGATCTCTGGCTCTGCTCGACATCGCGACCGACGCCGACATTTGGGCCTCCCGCTTGGAGTCTCTGGCGGAGCGCGAATATGAGGCTCGCCGATAACTTCCGGTCGACTAGACGCAGGTTAGAGATACCAATGCACGAGCGTGTTGAAAGGGCCTACTGCGTCGCGGCTTAACCCGCCTCTCATTCGCGTCGCTATTCTTCCACGAATCTTCAATCACTTGCAGCGATTCCCAGAATCCTCAGTGTGGCCACCCTCTTGCTAACTCCTGTGCAGGAGTCTCTATGGACAGCGGTTTCTATGCGGCATGCACGGCACTGATGGCGCGAAGCCAGACCCTCGACCTGGTTGCGAACAACCTTGCGAACGTCAGTACTCCGGGATATCGCGCTCAGCACGATTCCTTTAGTTCGCTTATTGCTGCAGCTTCCGGCGCACCAATGTCTGGACTGAATCTGGCGGTGAACGACTATTCAGTTCTCGGTGACAGCCAACTCGATCTTTCCCAAGGAAGCCTGGAAAAAACAGGCAATGATCTGGATCTCGGGATCGAGGGCAAGGGGTTCTTCGCGGTTAAGACTGCTGGCGGAGAAATGTTTACGCGAGACGGAAACTTTCATGTGTCCCCGAAGGGAGAACTGGTCACAGCCTCGGGAGATCCGGTCCTCGGAAACGATGACCGACCCATTCCGATCGTAGGCGCGCCAGTGTCCGTGGGTCCGGATGGAACTATCTCCGTCAACGGTGCGCTGGCTGGCCAGTTGAAGATCGTTGACTTTCCGACGGGCACGCCGTTGCAGAGCGTGGGGAAAACTTACTACTCGGCGCCCGATAAGACCGCTGTTCCGGACACCGAGTCGAGCATCCAGCAGGGAATGCTCGAAGGCTCCAACGTGAATGCCGTTGCCAGTTCGGTCGAATTGATCACGGTCCAACGCTACGCGGAACTGATGCAGCGAGCTTTGACGATGTTTCACACGGATATGAACCAGGTTGCTACACAAGATTTGCCAAGAGTTCCTAACAACACATAAAGGAGCGGGAAATGCTTCGTGCATTGTATACAGCAGCAAGCGGGATGTCGGCTCAGCAAACCAATCTCGACAACATCGCCAACAATCTTGCCAATTCCAGCACGGCAGGCTTCTACTCACGCCGGGTTCAGTTTTCTGATTTGATTTATCAGAATGTAATCATGCCCGGCGCCGCTTCCACGCAGCAGACTTCCATCTCTGCTGGTTTGCAAGTCGGACTCGGAACCATGCCCGCTGCATCCGAAGTAACCCAAACCCAGGGCAACTTCGCTTCGACCGGCAATCCTCTGGATCTGGCGATCCAGGGACTTGGTTTCTTCCAGGTCACCATGCCAGACGGTCAAATCGCCTATACCCGGGCTGGGTCCTTCCATCTCGACGCGACGGGAAATATTGTGACCGCGAATGGAACTCCACTTCAGCCCAACATCACCATTCCAGCGAATGCGACCACGGTTACGGTTGGCTCCGATGGCACAGTGTCTGTAACACAGTCAGGCCAGACTGCAGCGCAACAGGTGGGAAGCATTCAACTCGCAATGTTTCCGAATCCCGGCGGCTTGAACAGCGTGGGCAACAATCTTTATCTGGCGACGACCGCCTCCGGCGACCCCATCGTGGGTGCTCCCGGATCTGCGGAAGGAATGGGCACAATCCAGCAGGGCATGTTGGAACAGTCGAACGTGGACGTGGTGGCAGAATTCGTCAACATGATCGTGGCGCAGCGTTCGTATGAATCGAATTCGAGGGTCGTAACCTCGGCGGATCAAATGTTGCAGGATCTAGCACAACTCGGCCGGTAAGCGGTGCAGCAATGCTAAAGGGAAAAGGTACCAGCAAACTCGCATGGACTGTACTGGCTTTTGCGGCCGTTATTCCCGCGGCCGTGAGCCAGCCAGTCGTCGCTCGAATACCCGGCTCGGTGCAACCCAGCGATGTTCAGCAGGTCGTGGACGCGTTGGCACTCGCCGGTGTTGTGGTCGCTCCGGCTCAAGTCGAGTTTCTGTCAGGGATTCGGAGCACCAAAGAAAGCGCAAGTCTACAAGTGGTGAGCACGAGCAACAGTTCTGCTGACACGGTCAAAGTGAAATTGCGTTGCCAAGATAACCACGAATGCCTGCCTTTCTACGTTCTGGTACACAGCCTCGACAAGCTGAATGTTGGCAGCGCGACGCTGAAAGCAGTTTCAGCAGCTGAAGCAGATGTGCCACCGAATATTATTCGCGGCGGCGAACACGCAACTCTGGTTCTGGAAAGCCCCGATTCTCGTATGAGCCTGCCCGTGATCTGCTTGCAGAGTGGAGCGGTTGGCCAAACCATCCGCGTCGCCAGCCCGGATCACAGGCAATTATTTGATGCAGTCGTAGTGGCTGCGGGGATATTGAAAGGAAGCCTGTGAGTCACGGAAACCCCATGAAAATGGTTCCCAGATTTCGGCCGGTAATTGTTTTGTCAGCCGCCATCGTGCTTTTGTATGGAACTGTTCTATCAGCGAGCACAAAACCGGATTCGCAAAAGTTACGCGCGGACTACATTGCTCGCATGCAGCAGCAGTCCTCCGCGCCGGAAGTCACGACACTGGGAAGCTTATACACTCCCAACGGTGCGTTCACGGACATGAGCGCCGACTATAAGGCACACCGTCTGGGCGACATCGTCACTCTTCTCGTCTCCGAAACAACGGCAGCCCAGTCTACCGGGGACGTGAACAATTCAAGATCATTCCAAGCGAATTCCGCAATGACCAATATCCCTGGAACGAGCTCGCAGGCGGCGAACCCGCTGCTTGGCATGACTTCCTCCAAGACATTGAAGGGACAAGGCGAGACGTCAACCGGTTCCAGTGTTACCGCAACCGTCTCGGCTCACGTGATCGCGTTGTTGCCCAACGGGAGCATGGTAGTCGAGGCAGAGCGGCGCATCCTGATCAACAGTCAACATGAAAACCTGGTGGTGCGCGGTGTCTTGCGTCCCGGAGATGTGGGACCAAACAATTCTGCTCCCGCCACTGCATTGGCCAATCTTGAGATCGAATTGAAGGGTAAGGGCGTCGTGTCGGATTACATCGGTCGCCAGAATCCGATCATTCGGGGGTTGCTATGGCTGCTCACCTGGTGAACCGAATCGGCCGCAACTCGCTTTCGTACAGCCGGCGCCTTACAGGACTGGTCGTCTTATTGTGCCTTTCTCTCTTTGCTTTCGCCGCGCCGAGTAGTCCGGCAGCGACTGACGACATTCGGCACGTTTTGATTCGTGACGTCACGACGATCGAAGGCGTCCGCGAGAATCCCTTGATCGGTTACAGCGTTGTAGTCGGGCTCAATCGAACCGGAGACAGCCAGCAAACCCAGTTCACCACGCAGACTCTGGCCAATGTCCTGCAACGGCTGGGAGTTCAGGTTCCTGCCAGCACGATTCAAGTTCGCGACGTCGCTGCCGTGATGGTTACGGCCTCGCTGCCAGCGTTTGCGCGGCCGGGAACCACTCTTGACGTAACCGTATCCTCAATCGGTGATGCCAAGAGCATCGAGGGAGGTGTGCTCTTGCTGACCTCGTTGCACGCCGCCGATGGCCAGGTTTATGCCGAGGCGCAAGGTCCTCTCACATTGGGCGGTTATACGGTTGGTGGAAACGGCAACTCCAAGGTCGTAAATCATACGACTGTCGGCAGAGTTCCCGCGGGCGGAATCGTGGAACGTGACACGTCGATCGACCTGAAGCATCTCAAAGTTTTGTCGCTCTCCCTGCGCGACCCGGATTTTACTTCGGCGCGGGACATTGCAAACGCAATCAACCACGAGTTCGGCAAGGAACTGGCTTCCTCTCTGGACAGTCGCCACGTAGACATCAATATCGAGCAAACAGGAGTCGCCTCCGTTCCGAACCTGATTGCGCAGGTGCAGAATCTGACGGTCTCCATTCACCCTCCCGCCAAAGTAGTGATGAACGAGCGGACGGGGACGATCGTGATGGGTGGAGATGTGAAGTTATCTCCCGTTTCAGTTTTACACGGCGATCTGACCGTCGAAGTCACCACGACATTCGCGGTGTCTCAAGCGCTGCCTCATGCTACGGGAGGAAAAACGGAGGTCGTTCCTGAAACTGAAATCCGTGCAAAGGACAAGCCTGCGCGTTCCTTTCAGTTGAAAGAAGGCGCGAATGTCGAGGAACTGATTAACGGCCTGCACGCCATGGGCGCGACTGCGCGGGACATTGTGGCAATTTTGCAGGCGATCAAAGCTGCGGGCGGATTGCAGGCTGAACTGGAGGTTCTCTAAGCCATGAGTGATTTCCGCATCGCAAGCCAGGCAAACGGCAGTTCGGGTCTCACTCAAGCGCAAGGCGATCTCGCAATCCAGCGCCTGCGCAACCCGGCGACGAAAGCAAGTCCATCCAAAATTGACAAGGCGGCTCACGATTTCGAAAGCATCCTGGTGGGCCAGTGGCTGGAGAAAGCAGAGAAGTCATTCGCGACAGTTCCGGGCGGCGACCCAGACAAAGATCAAGATTCGGGTCACGATCAATTCCAAAGCATCGCGTGTGAGTTCATGGCCCAAGGTCTGAGTAAGAGTGGCGGTTTCGGTATCGCCTCAATGATCAGCAAGCATCTAGCAGCCGCCGAGGCAAATTCGGCGGAGAAAGGCCCGAAAATAACTTCCACGAGTTCGCCTCATACTGCGGGGAGCGCTGCTAAGTTACAGAGTGACAAGTAGTTGCAGGATCGCGAACTTTAGCTGGCTGGACTAAAGTTTTCCGAATGAAGGGCCGATAAGAGTTCGCCAGCGAAACTATGAGGATTCGATTATGAGAATAGGATTAAACAATCCCGACCCGCAATCGGTTTCGACCGAACAGTCGTCGATCACGGCTGACCAGGTGAAAAAGCCTTCGGTGGCTGCCACCCAGTCGCAGCCGGCGACAGCGTCAACCAGCGACAGCAGCAGCGAAACGACCGGCTTGTCACAGGACCGAGTGACGCTCAGCGCGCTCGCCTCGCAGGCCCTCGGACTGCCCGAAGTCCGGCAGGGTGCTGTGGACAGTTTGCGGCAGAGCATTAGCAACGGACAATACAAACTCGATCCGAGTTCGATCGCCGACGCGATGCTGCGCGGACGGCAGAGTTCGCAGCAGGCACAACGATAGCAATAACGACAAGGCTGGAAAGAGTTAATCGACTATGCTGACATCCGATGCAAGCCGCAGGCAGGAACAACTTGAGCATCGCGCTCAGGTGCAAGCCCTCGCACAGGCGGTTGCGTCCGCGATCTCGGCCATTGAGAAGAACGACTTGAAACAGTTTGAGATCCATTTGGCGGCGCAGGAAAGGATCTGTAACCGGCTTTCCAGCCCGAAGTGGATGCCGCCGTCAACTGCGAAACAAAAGGCGGTTGACGGCAAAAATCCAGATGCACAATTGTTACAGGAAATTCGCCAAGCCTACGTCGCGCTGGCACAGCTCAATCGCGTGTATGCGGCGTTGTTGAAACGCGCCCGCAAATCGATCAGCCAGATCGCCGCGGTCTATCGCAGCGGCGGACTGGGCTATGGTTGCGAGCGCTCCCCTTTGCCACAGCAAAAAACTTGGTCTTGCGAGGTATAACAGCATGGGATCGTTGTCATCCTCAATGTGGATCGCGGCGCAGGCCCTCGATGTGGATCAGGGGGCATTGGATGCCACGTCCAACAACATCGCCAATCAGAACACTCCAGGATACAGCCGCGAGATCCCGGTTCTCACCGAAGGGGCGCCGACCGTAGAAGGAGATGTCACCTACGGCGGCGGTGTGGTGCTGCAGCAAGTTCAGAGTGTCACCGATCAGCTTCTGCAGATTCAGTTTGCCGATCAGAATCAGCAACAAAGCAGCGCGCAGACGCAGTACAACGCGCTGCAGCAAGTGCAGGAGCTTTTTTCAAATCCAACCTCCGGCATCGGGGCAGACTTCACTTCATTCTTTAACAGCCTCAGCCAGCTTTCCACCGATCCCACGAGCATTCCAGATCGCCAGGCAGTGCTTACATCGGCGCAGAACCTCGCCACCTCTTTCAATTCGACCGAAGAGAGTCTGGACTCGATCCAGTCCGGCTTGAACCAGTCGGTCTCGCAAAACGTAACCCAGATCAATTCTCTGACCGCCCAGATTGCCCAGATCAATGGCCAGGTCGGGCAGATGCAAAAGTTGGGCGAGGATCCCGGCAATCTCGGGGATCAGGAAACCGCGCTCATTCAGCAGTTGTCTCAATTGACGAACGTCAACCAGATCCAGACGGAAAACGGCCTTACCTTGACCACAGGAAACGGAACACCTTTGGTGGTCGGCGATCAGAGCTTTGCGCTCACGACGACAGCCGGGCCAAATGGCATGACGGATGTTTCCTCCCAGGGTCAAGACATCACCAGTACTCTTCAGGGTGGAGAATTAGGGGGCAACCTTCAGGTTCGCGATACGGTGATTCCGGGTTTGCTGAGTCAACTTGACAATTTAGCCAGCCAATTCTCCACCAGTGTGAATGCCGCTCAGGCTATGGGCTACGACCTGAACGGGAATGCCGGGCAGCCGCTCTTCTCCGATACCTCAGGACCTGGAGCAGCCAGCAATCTGACAGTTGCCATTACCGACCCAAATCTGATCGCCGCCAGTTCTGACGGAACGCAGGGAAGCAACGGCAACGTGGCCAATCTTCTGGCGGTGCAGAATCAAGCGCTGCCTGGCGGTGAGGACCCACTCGACACCTACTCGAGCCTGGTATCCCAAACCGGAAATCTGACTGACCAGGCGCAGGCCGAAGTAACCGCCAGCACCGCGAGCCTGAATAACCTCAACAACCAATTGGGCTCAATCTCAGGAGTCAATCTCGATGAGGAGACCACCAACCTCATGAACTACCAGCGAGCCTATGAGGCGGCGGCTCGCGTCGTAACCACTGTGGATGCATTGACTCAATCTGTCCTTGATATGGGCTCAGGAGTAACGGCGGCACCGTAAACTTATGCGCGTAAATCCAAATTACACACCCAGCATTCTCGCGGACCTCGGGCAAACCGAGACCCAGGAGCAGACCTACACGGAGCAGCTCGCCACGGGACTGCGGGTCAACATGCCCTCGGACGATCCTGCGGCCGCTGCCGCCGACGTGCAGAACCAGGCGCTCCAGAGTCAAACCGATCAATATCTCCAGAATACGAGCAACCTCGACGGGTTGATGCAGACTGCCGACTCCGCACTGAGTTCCGTGATCACTTCCTTGAACCAGGCAATTTCTCTGGGAGTCCAGGGTGGCAATAGTGATTTGACTACCGCAAATCAGCAGGAGCTAGCGGAGCAAGTCCAGACTATCCAGAGCCAGATCGTGCAACTGGCCAACACCTCCTACCAAGGGAGTTACATCTTTGGCGGGACGGCCACCCAATCCGCCCCATACACGCTGGATTCGACGCAGCCCGATGGGGTGCTTTACAACGGGAACTCCGGAGTGAACAACGTCGAGGTTGCGCCAGGAACAAATCTCCAGACCAACCTCCCCGGTAGCCAGGTATTCCAGGGCGCCGGTGGGAGCATCATGGGTGCCCTGCAGCAACTGGTTACGGCGCTGCAGAGCGGCAATACAACTAGCATCGGGACCGCGACCACTCAAGTGGGCACCGCGCTTAGTTATGTGTCCCAGCAGCGGGTCTTTTACGATAGCGGAATCAGTCAACTCAACTCGAACCAATCCTACTTGCAGCAAGAGCAGGTGAATCTGCAAACCCAGGAGACCACCCTGGTGGGCGCCGACATGGCCGCAGCGGCGACAGGTCTGTCTCATGCGCAGACCCAGCAGAGTGCGACCCT
>Ga0302324_100000925_pt1 | contig 73535 bp, 67 predicted proteins | sample Palsa_T0_1_FD_201949 | JGI IMG/M metagenome (GOLD analysis project Ga0302324, IMG submission 201949) | Peat permafrost microbial communities from Stordalen Mire near Abisko, Sweden - Palsa_T0_1 | ecosystem: Environmental > Terrestrial > Soil > Palsa > Peat permafrost | place: Sweden: Abisko...
CACCGAGATCAGCACCGCCACGACTCCGGCGATGCCGACCACAATGACTGAAGAGGTGCCGAGGCGCTGCGGAATGCTCGTGAGGTTCATCGCGGTCACGGCGCGGATCTGTGTGAGCATGCTCATGAGGCTACCCTGTCAGCGCCCGGCGAGCGCGTCGATGATGTTGAGCCGCGTCGTGCGCCAGGCCGGCGGCAGGCCGGTCAGGAGCGCAAGCAGCACCGCCACAGCAAACCCCGACGTGAGGACATCCGCCGGCAGCCGCGCCTCGCCGATGACGCTCTTCAGCGCCGGGAAAATGCCCGCAGCGATGGCAAGGCCGAGGAACGCTGCCACCAGGCACAGGAGGAGCGCCTCGCCGAGTATCAGCACGACGACCGCGAAGTCGGTAAAGCCGAGAGTCTTCAGCACCGCAAGCTCCGGCACGCGTTCGCGCACCGACTGCATCATCGTGTTGCCGGTCAAAAAGAGCAGAGTGAAGAAGACCGCGCCTAGGATCGAAGTCACGATGAAGCTGATGTCTCCCTGCTGCTTGATGAACGACTGTGCAAATTCCTTTTCGGTCTGAGTCTTGGTCTCATCCGATGAGTTGGCAAAACGCTTATCGATCTCGGCGGCGACCTGCATCGCTTGCTTCGGATCCTGCACCTTCACCACGTACCAGCCGACGGTTCCCTTGGCAAAGCTGCGCGCCTCATCGAAATAGCTGTAGTTGAAGAAGAAGCTGATCGCCTGGTTCGGGTCCTGGGGCGCGTCATAGATACCGACGATGTCGAATGCCCAGTCCGAGCTGCCATTGGCCTGCGTCCAGATCACCGAGTGCAACGGCACCCGATCGCCGATCTTCCAGCCATACTTCGTGGCGAGTTCGCGCCCAACGACCGCGCCGGTGCGTGTGCGCGTGAGCGCAGCAAGCTCGTCCTTGGGCAGCTGCAGCTCCGGGTACAGCGGGAAAAACCGCACCGGATCAACGGGAAACGAAAATACGAAATTCTTCGGATCCTGATAGTAGGTGCCGAACCAGCTTTGATAGGCGACGCCTGCGACTCCCGGCAGCGATTCGATCTGCGCAAGGTAACTAAAGGGCAGCGGCTCGGTGAAGCTGATGCGGCTCACTACATTCAGCCGGTCCACTGCGGAGGCGCTCACGGCATTGTTGAACACCGCATTCACTCCCTGCAGCATGCCGAAGAGTACGAAGGCGACGACGATCGAGAGCAGCGTGAAGATGGTGCGGGTGCGCTTGCGCCACAGGCCCGCCCACAGGAGCGGCAGGAATTTCATGCCGCGCTCGCCGCGCCGGTGAGCGTGCCCTTGTCGACGTGCAGCTGGCGCGAGGCAAAATCCGCGGCTTTCTGGTCATGGGTGACGACGATCACCGTCTTATTCTGCTCGCGGTTGAGCGTTTGCAGGAGGCCCAGAATTTCATCCGCGGTGGTGCGATCCAAGTCTCCGGTCGGCTCATCGCAGACGAGCAGAGTCGGGTCAGCCACGAGCGCGCGTGCAATTGCGACCCGCTGCTGCTGCCCTCCGGAGAGCTCGCTCGGCTTGTGGCGGGCGCGATCGGCAAGTCCCACGATTTCCAGGGCCGCCTGCACGTTCTTTCGGCGCGCGGCGCCTGAGAGGGAGGTCAGGAGTAACGGCAGCTCGATGTTTTTTGCGGCCGTCAGCATGGGCATGAGGTTATAGAACTGAAACACGAAGCCGACGTGCCGCGCGCGCCACTTGGCGAGCGCGCCGCCCGATAGCCGGTCGATGCGCTCGCCCGCGACATTCACTTCACCCTCGGTCGGCCGGTCAAGACCGCCGATCAGATTCAAAAGCGTCGTCTTGCCGGATCCTGAAGGTCCCATGAGAGCGAGAAACTCGCCTTGTGGCACCTCGAGATTGAGGGCGTGCAACACCTCGACGCTCTGCTTGCCGCGCGTGTAGCGTTTGACGATGTTCTTCAGCGATACAATCATGGGCATGGGCGACTCCATCACGGCTCCTCGATCCGCACCTTTGCGCCGTCACTCAACTTTCCGCTGACGGCGATGGCGAGCTTCGCACCGGGATCGATTCCTGAGAGCACAATCTGCCCTTGCGGGGATTGCGCGCCCAGCTTCACGGTGCGCTCTTCAACTTTGCCATTCTGCAGCACAAACACCTTGCCGGTGGCGCCATTCGCCTCGACCGCGTCGGGCGGGACGATGACGGCGCGGCGCGCCGCTGTCGGCGCCGCGGCAGTGCCCGCATCCTGCAGGAAAGATACGCGCGCGCCCATCTCCGGAAGAATGCGCTCATCGCGCCGTTTGAAGGCCACCCGCACTTTGACTGTGGCCTTGGAACGATCGGCCGTCGGAATGATGGCGATCACCGAGCCTGGGATCTCCCAGTCGGGATAGGCATTCAAACGGATGGTCACCGGCTGTTCGGGGCGCACGCGCGTGATGAAGTTCTCGTTCACGTCGACCTCGACCTCCAGGGATTCCATGTCGACGATAGTGCCGATACCGGTCCGCGTGAAGCCACCGCCGGCGGAGATGGGGGAAACCATTTCGCCGGGCTGCGCGGCCTTCACGGTGACGATCCCGGCGAAGGGCGCGCGCACCACGGTATCGTCATCGTCGCGCTGCGCGACCACGAGGCTCGAGCGCGCGACCGCCACGGAGCGCTGCGCGACGGCGAAAGCGGCCGCAGCCGCGTTGTAGGTCGCTTTCGCAGCATCGAAGTCCTGCGCGCTGATGAGTGCCTGCGCACGCTCCTGTTCCTTGCGGTGATAGATGGGACGCGCATCATTGAGCGCCGTCTGCGCGGCCTCGAGACTCGCCTCCGCCTGAGCGATCTGCGCGCCGGCCTGCTGCAGGCGCGCCCGCGCATTGGAGTCATCGAGGCGCGCGAGCACTTCGTTGGCCGCGACACGCTGGCCTTCCTCAATCAGCACTTCGAGCACTTTGCCCGTGATCTTTGACGATACGGTCGCTTCGCGGCGCGCAACGACATATCCCGACGCATCAAGAAGCGACGCGCCTGCTGCGGCGCCGCCGCTCGACTCCTGCGCGACTGCGATGCGCACGGGTACCCCGCTCGGCCTGCCTAGGAAAAACCACACGCCGGCCGCGAGGAGCGCGAGCGCCGCAGCGCCGCCCGCGATCCACTTCACCGTGCTGGCAGGTTTTTCGGCTTCGGCAACGCTGCGGTGCAGGCGCAGTTGCTCCAGCAGTGCGGATTTGTCATTCATCTGCGTGTCATTTAACCGGCGCGTGCGGAAAAGCTCAAGAACTGTAAAGAAGCATCAATGGGCTCAACTTTGCGCCGCACCAACGGTCACACTCAGGAACGTAACGATTTGTCCCGGCGTGGCGCTCGACTCGATGTCTCCTCTCCCCCCCTTGAGACGCGATGATCGCCGCCTGTAGTCTTGGACCGCCGTTGGAAGCCGCCCGCAAGGGCGGCTTTTTCTTTTTTACGCCAGCGCCGGCAGAACGATCCGCACGGCAAGACCGGTCGTGCTCAAATTGCGCGCCGCGATCGTCCCGTGATGCAGGGCAATCACACGCGCCGCGATCGCAAGCCCGAGTCCCTCCCCGCCTTCTGCACGATCGCGTGCGGCATCCACCCGGTAGAAAGGCTCGAAGATGAGCGCAAGATCCTTCTCCGGAACGCCAGGCCCCTGATCTTCGATCACGACCTCGATCGACGCGTCGCGGCGCTCGGCGCGGACATGCAGATGCGAGCCCACGGGACTGTAGCGCACGGCATTGCGCAGTACATTTTCGAAGGCGCTGCGCAGCGCTTCACGATCGCCCATGACTTCGAGCGTGCCCGATGTATGGAGTGCGACCTGGGCGCGGCGCACGTCGGCCTCGATGGCGACATCCGCAACGATCTCGGCAAGAAGGTCCGTGATATCGACGCGCTCGCTCTCCGCGCCGAGTGCCGGGCGCTCGAGTCGCGCGAGCAGGAGCGCGCGCGCGATCAGCTGCTCGAGCCGGTCCGCCTCGCGCCCGATGCGAGCGAGATTTTCCACCTGGCCGCTGTCCCGGCGCTGTGCCAATGACAAGGCGAGCTGCAGCCGCGCGAGCGGCGAGCGCAGCTCGTGTGACACATCGCGCAGCAGCTGATGCTTTGACTCAAGAAGGCCGCGCACGCGCTCGGCCATCGCATCGAAATCCGCCGCGAGCAATCCCAGGTCGTCCTTGCGGCCTTTGAGGCTCGGCAGCACGCGCACATTCAAATCCCCCGCGGCGATGCGCTGCGTCGCATCGCGCAGCCGATCCACGGGGGCCGTAAGATAGCGGGCGAGCAGAAAGCACACGACCGCGCTCACCACGAGAGCAATGATCAGGGTCGCCGCGCGCACCCCGGGCAGCTCCAGCTCGCCAAATCTGCGGACCGGCCCGCGGTTGGGTCCGGCGACCACGACCACGCGAAATGCCTTGCCGTCGGGCCCCACGAGCATCAAGGAACGCCCGATCGGCTCGGTCGGCACTCGCGCGCGCGGCGGCGGCTGTCCCTCGCGGTTGGTCTGCGCATAGGACGGCAGCGGCCGCTCGAGGAGATCGTGGCCGGAGGAGTCGAGCACGAATGTACGCTCGCGCAGCGCGGGCGGGCTCAACTCCTGGATCCATTGCTTCAGAGCATCGCCCCCGCCCGCCTCGAAGACCTGCGCGGCGCGCGTGTAGATCTCCTGATAGGGAAGCGAGGGCCGATCATTCCGCCATTTGAGGGCGGCATCCACCGCGACCGTCACGGTGCCAACGAGAATCAGCGCGAGCGCGAGCCAGAACGTGAGGAAAATGCGCCAGAAGAGCGAATGCACGGCGGCTCAACTATCCGCGCTCGCCGTCCCGCGCGCGCCAGCGAGGGCGAGTGCATAGCCGGTGCCGCGGACGCTCTGCAGCGTGACCCGATCGGTGTACTTCGCAAGCTTGCGCCGCAGATTACTGACGTGCGTATCGAGGCTGCGGTCGGTCGGCAGCAGGCGCCGCCCCAGCGCCCGGGTCATTAGCTCGTCGCGCGTGACGGCTTTGGCGTCCGCTCGCATGAGCTGCTCCAGGATCCGCAACTCGGCGCCCGTCAGTTCCAGATCGTGCTCATTGACCACGGCGCAGCGCGCACGCAGATCGATCTTGAGCGGCCCCCACTGCACCGAGGTTGCAGTCGACACCGGACCGCCGTCTCCGCCACTGCGGCGCAGCACGGCCTTGATGCGCGCGACGAGCTCGCGCGGACTGAAGGGCTTCGGCAGGTAATCGTCCGCGCCCATCTCCAGGCCCACGACCCGATCGACCTCCTCGCCGCGTGCCGTCAACATTATCACCGGCACCGCGCTCGTGGCGCGGATGCGTCGCAGGACCTCAAATCCGGACAGCTCCGGCAACATGACATCGAGCACGACGAGGTCCGGTTTGAACTTCGCCAGACGCTCGAGCGCGGCGACGCCGTTAGCGAGGAGTTCCACGACGAATCCCTCCGGCGTCAAATATTCCACCAGCAAGGAGCACAACTCCTGGTCGTCATCGACTATCAACAATACGGGGCTCGCGGGGGCGGCAGCGGAATCTGTCAATATCATGACGCCATTATCCTCGATCTCACGACGCGCGAAGAGTTCTTTACAATTCTTATGCGCCGCAACTAGCAACTCCTGACCGAGCATCTGCTCTAATTGGCGTGTCCACACCTTTCAGGAGTCTTTCATGCAATCCCAAGCCATAAACCGGACCCGTGCGATTGTTATCGCAGCGATCGCCGCCGTCGGCATTGCGGGGGTGTTGGCCCATGCTGCAACTTCCAGCGACCCTGCGGCGCAACCCTCCGCTGGGAATTGGCATCACCATGGAGCGGGCGCGCACTTCATGCATGTATTGAAGCAGCTGAATCTCAGCGCCGAGCAGCAGACCCAGATCAAGAGCATTTTTGCTTCGGCGCACTCGCAGTTCAAGGAAATGGGCGCGAGCATGCGCAGCAATCATGAGGCTCTGGAGGCGACAGCACCGACGGATGCCGGCTATCCCGCGCTCCTCGCCACCGAAAAGGCGAATGCGGCGCAGCGCATCGAACAGATGAGCGCGGTGAGGACGCAGATCTATGCCGTGCTGACGCCCGCGCAGATCAAACAGATTCCGGCGGTCATCGCGGCCGACAAGGCCAAGTGGCAGCAGCGCCATGAGAACCCGGCGCCCGCGACCGCCGCGTCGACTCCCGCCACCTCCTCGTAACGGTTGCTCCCCCGGTCCGCCCGCCGTCGCCCAGGCGAAGATGCCTTGCGGCGGTGAGTGGGCCGGTCTATTCGACGATGACGGCGGTTCCGTACGCCAACACTTCCGTCACTCCGGCCGCGACGTCATTGGCGTCATAACGCACACCGATGATGGCATTGGCGCCGCGCTCGGCGGCGTGTTCCAGCATCAACTCGAACGCATCGCCGCGCGCTTTCTCGCATAGCGCGGTGAAGAGCGTGATATTGCCGCCGAGCAGCGTCTGCAGCGAGGCGCCGATCGCTCCGACGATACTGCGCGAGCGCACGACGATGCCGCGCACCACCCCGACGTTTCTGACGATCCGGTGCCCCGGCAGCTCAAAGGCGGTCGTGACGAAGTTAAGATCAATATTCCTCATGGCTGCAACATTCCTCAAGGGTGTGATCGCGCGCACGATTCTCGCGCCTTGGGGAATATCCTACGCGCACGCGTCTTTACAGCCCTAACCCCCTGCGCTAGCGTTGCCGGCATGCCGAAATTCATGCAACGCGCGAGCGCAAGCGGCGCGGGATTCGTGGTCGCCATCGTCGGCGCGAGCGGCGCCGTCGGCGTCGAACTCGTGCGCTGCCTCGAGCAGCGCGGCTTCCCGGTCGCGGACCTCAAGCTATTCGCCTCCGCCCGCTCCGCCGGCAAGCGCCTAGGCTTTCGCGGGCAGCAGGTCGAGATCGAAGAGCTCGGTGAGCACAGCTTTCGCGGCGTCGACCTTGCGCTCTTTTCCGCCGGCAGTTCCATCTCCAAGCGCTATGCGCCGCTCGCCGCCCGGCAGGGAACGCTCGTCATCGACAACTCCTCGGCGTTTCGCATGGATCCAACCGTGCCGCTCGTCATTCCGGAGATCAACGCCGCGGCGGCCCTCAAGCATCGAGGCATCATCGCCAATCCCAACTGCGCCGCCATCATCTCCATCACGCCGCTGTGGCCTATCCATCGCACGAACCGCGTCCGCCGGCTGATCGTGTCCACTTATCAGGCGGCGTCGGGCGCCGGCGCTGCGGCCATGCAGGAACTGCGCGAGTCGACCCGTGCTTTTCTCGAGGATCGGCCGTACGCGCACACGGTGCTGCCGCATCCATACGCCTTCAACCTCTTCAGTCACAACACCAAGGTCGACGCCGTCACGGGCTACAACGAGGAGGAGACCAAGGTCATTGAGGAAACGCGGAAGATATTTGCTGATCCGGGGTTTCGCATCACGGCGACCTGCGTGCGCGTACCAGTACTGCGCGCCCACTGTGTGGCGCTCAACTTCGAATGCGAAGCGCCCATCACCGCCAGCACGGTGCGCGACATTCTCGCCGCTGCGCCGGGCGTGAAGATCATCGATGACACCGCGGCGAACTATTTTCCCATGCCCAAGGATGCTTCCGGTCAGGATGCCATCCTAGTCGGCCGCATCCGTCAGGATGTCAGCGATCCCTCAGGCCATTCCATCGCCATGTTCGTTGCGGGGGATCAGTTGCTCAAGGGTGCGGCCCTGAACGCCGTGCAGATCGCCGAGTGCCTGCTCGCAGATCAAAAGACCATCGCGGCGTGACGCCCTCACCCGAGGGCCCGCAGCCCGCGCCCACTTCTTCAGCGCGGCGCGCGCACTTCGCAGCCACCGGGGTCATGGCGCTGGTGGCAACGGCGCAGGTGCTGGGCGCCCAGGCGACGCTGCCCGATTCCATCAATGCCATCCGGCTGCACGGCTGTGGCGGCGGAGCCGGTGTCAATCACCCACTGCGCAGCGCCGCCAAGCTCGATGAGGCCGCCGAGCGCGCGGCAGCCGGTACAAGCGTGCACGATGCGCTCCGGGCGGTGGGCTATGAGGCGCAAGTATCCGCCTCGGTCCACGTCGCAACGCTCGGTGGCGATCAGGCCATCATGCGGCTTCTGGAACAGCACTTCTGCGCTCAGATCGCCGAGCCCACGGCGCGCGAAATCGGCATCGCCCGCCGCGGCGAGGACACCTGGATCGTGCTCGCCGCGCCGCTCGAGACACCGCCGCCGCAGGATGCCCCTGCCGTCAGCCGTCGCGTCCTTGCGCTCGTGAACGAGGCCCGGGCGCGACCCACGCGCTGCGGGCGCCAGATTTTTAATGCTACGACACCGCTCAAGCTATCGGCGCCCTTAGGAAAGGCCGCCCTCGCCCACTCGCTCGATATGGCCACGCACGGTTATTTCGATCATATGGGCGCGGACGGCAGCACCCCTGCCTCCCGTGTCACCCGCGCGGGCTACGCCTGGAGCGTCGTCGGGGAAAACGTGGCCGCGGGCGTGCCGACCCCGGATGAGGCCGTGGCGGGATGGCTGCAAAGCACCGCCCATTGCCAGAACCTCATGGACCCGCGTTTTAACGACATGGGAGTGGGCTTCTTCGTCAATCCGAAGAACCCGTCCGTCATATTCTGGACGCAGGTATTTGCGCAGGCCGACCCCAAGAGCGCCACCCACACAACGCGGTAGCCGAATCCTGACGGACACGGCAATATCTGCATGGCAGACCCGTCATCAGGCGGGCGTTGGGGGAAATAATAATGGCAACAAACACCGCAACACTTTCTGGATCTCTGTCGCGCGGGCGCACCGTGGCAAGCCTCGCGCGCGTCGCAGTGATCACTAAAGCTTCACGACTGCAGCCAACGCCAAGTGACGGCGTAACGCCATGACAGCGCAAACTGGCGTCGTTGCCTCCTCAGGAGGAATGCTGTCGCGAGAGCGAACCATTGCCGGTCCGCAATTCAACCGCTGGTTGGTTCCTCCGGCCGCACTTGCGATCCATCTGTGCATAGGGATGTCGTACGGTTTTTCCGTCTTCTGGCTGCCGATGAGCCACCTGCTGCCGACGACGGACGCCGCGACGTGCGCCGCGCAGAGCTTGACCTCGGCGCTCGCGTCGACCGCCTGCAACTGGTCGGTGCCGACCGTCACTCATATTTTCGAGATTTTCATCGCTGTACTGGGCATATCAGCAGCCGTCTGGGGTGGTTGGCTCGAACATGCCGGGCCGCGCAAAGGCGGGCTCGTCGCGGCCACTTGCTGGGGTATCGGGTTGATATTGCTCGGCGGGGCGGTCGCGCTGCATCAGCTGTGGCTCGTGTACCTGGTGGCCGCGTTCTGCGGCGTCGGGCAGGGGATCGGTTACATCACGCCCGTATCCACACTGGTTAAATGGTTTCCCGATCGCCGCGGCATGGCGACCGGCTTTGCGATCATGGGATATGGGGGCGGTGCAATGATCGGCGCCCCGCTTGCGGTGTGGCTCATGGCACATTTCGGTGGCGGCGACGGCCCCTCGGCCGGCGTCTCACGCACGCTGGTGGCGATGGGCGTCATCTATTTCATCGCCATGACGGCCGGCGCTTTCGGCTTTCGCGTGACGCCTCCGGGTTGGCGGCCAGCGGGCTGGGCACCGCCGGCAGCAGATGCAGGCAGGTCGCTCATTACACGCCACCACGTGCATCTGAACGAATCCTGGCGTACACCGCAATTCTGGCTGATCTGGGGAGTCCTGGGCCTCAACGTCACGGCCGGCATCGGCGTGATCTCGATGGCGAGCCCGATGTTCCAAGACATTTTCGGCGCCAAACTGTTGGGTGTCGATTCCGCGGCGGCGCTGACTGCGGTGCAGAAGGCAGCGGTGGTGGCGGCGGCGGCCGGCCTGGTCGGACTCATCAGTCTCTTCAACTCGCTCGGCCGCATCTTCTGGGCCTCGCTGTCCGACAAGATCGGTCGCAAGACCATGTACTACACGATCTTCATACTGGGCATCGCTCTGTATTGTCTGCTGCCCACATGGGGACATCTGGGGATCGCGAGCCTGTTTATCGCTTCGATCTGCATCATCATGACCATGTATGGCGGCGGCTTTGCCACGGTTCCGGCCTATCTCGCCGATATTTTCGGCACACAAATGGTCGGCGCCATACATGGTCGTCTGATCACCTCCTGGTCGGTCGCCGGAGTGGTGGGCCCTGCCCTCATCGCCTCTTTGCGTCAGTTCCAGATTGACCATGGCGTTGCGCATGCGCAGGTGTACGACATCACGTTGTACATCATGGCCTTTCTGCTGTTCGGCGGTCTGATATGCAACGCCTTCGTCAAGCCAGTGGATCCCAAACATTGGATGACCGACGAGCAGCTGGCACGCGAGCGCTCACTGCAGCACGAAGATCGTGTAGACGGCAACGCAGAGACGTCCGCGCGTGGCAGCTTTGGTCTTGCGGGCGTGGCCGCGTGGCTGGCGGTAGGTATTCCATTTTGTATAGGTCTCTATATCGCCCTTCAGAAGGCAGCGGCACTGTTGTAGCGCGTGCGCGCCCGCAACCGCTCGCTCGGGAGCTGTCGGGCTTGAGGTTTAGCAAGTGGGCGTACCGCTTGCGTGGGCCGCGGTGTAGATCCCCATCGCTTGGGGCGTGTGGGTGATGCTGCAGAAGGCAGCGGCGATCTTTCGCTAACGGCCGCGCCCCCGCCACAGGCGCACGCCGCCGATGTAGGCATTGCTGTTGGTGACGCGCCGCGCTTTGTCCGGCAGGTGCGTCAGGCGGCGCGCGTTGCCGCCGCCGATCACGATCTCGTCCACCTGCAGCGCCGTGCTCAATCTCGCGACGACATCGGCGACTGCCCTGCGCCACTTCTTCGCCCCCAGGCACTCGCGGCCGTGCTCACCGACGTACTCCTCGAAGCTGCGGCCGCGTTTGTAGGGCAGGTGCGCAAGCTCGGTGGGTTCGACGATGCCGTCAGTGACGAGCGCGGACCCAAGACCGGTACCGAGACCCAAGAACAGCATGCGGCCTTTTCTGTAGCAGCCGATGGCCTGCAGTGCGGCGTCGTTGATGACGCGCACCGGTTTGCCAAACGCCTTGGCGAAGGCAAATCCCACCCAGCCGCGTCCTAAGTTACGCGGTTCGACGGTAATCTTGCCGTGGCGCACGACTCCGGGATAACCAATGGCGATGGCGTCATAGCGCCAATCGGCTGCGAGCGCGCGCGTCTCGCTCACCATCTTCTTCGGCGTGAGCCGCGGACCGGAGCTGAACTTGCGCATGGCGCGATGGCCGGTGACACGCAGTTTGACGTTGGTGCCCCCCACATCGACAACCAGAATTCTCTTGGGCTTGCGCATTAAAGTATTCCCCGCACAAAAGGCGATTCTCTCTCAACTGTATGGCGAGCTGGACGTGATCATAGGGAAGCTTCACGCTCGACGATCTTAAGCGGGTCACAGAGGCTTAGGATTCCGTGCCTCATGCGGCGGCCGAGCGCAGCTCGTCGCCGGGATCCCGGCTGAGCAATTCACCGCCGGGCGATGGCCATGAACGCGCGCGGCCTGGGGAGTCGCCGTAGGGCTTGAAACCCTCGCCCGACGCTTATCTCTCCAGCGCAGCAGGGCGCGCCCTGCGAGCAACATGGCGCCCGCGGACCTTCCTCCTCGATCTCGCCTCTGAACGACAATTGCCGGCGTCAAAAGCGTCCACCCTGCGGTGCTCTATCTTGTAGTTCTTGCGCCACAGAGGCCCATCGCCCATTCGAAGGCTCGATATCTTGCCCAGGGGAAGCTCGGTCGGCCCGGACTGTCTGGAACTGGCGACATTGCGGACGCGCTGGCGCGTGCTTTGCCACGTCACAGCTTGTGACGACATAGGTTTGAACTCAACCCAAGTCCCGGTATATATGTCGTCCCGCTTGCCGACGAAAAGAGGAATGACCATGGCGCTGTGGAAAGAACCGAATGCGGCGGCACCGCCGCCCAAAGAACCCACTGGGAGGGCCCCGGAAATGTCGACTATCACACCATTGAATCAAGACCTGCCGCGACGCATGCCCGAGCGCGCGGACGCCAAGGAATCGCTGATCGCCTCGGATCTGACGATTGAAGGCAAGATCGAGGGAGCAGGCCATGTGCGCATCGCCGGCTCCTTCAAGGGCGACGTTCATGTCCACGGTAATCTCACCATTGATCCCGGTGCGCGTCTGACCGGACAGGTCAGGGCCAATACCGTCGTCGTCGGCGGTGAATTGCACGGCAATATCGAAGCGGCCGCACGCGTGGAGCTCCTGGCCACCGGTGTCGTCTCCGGCGATGTCAAAGCAGGCTCGCTCATCGTCTCCGCCGGATCCAGAATGCGCGGTCAGGTAGAGTTCGGCTGGGAAGAAAAAAGCGCGAAACCCATTTCGGGCGCCGTTACCGGGAAGGTCGATAGCGCCTTTTCATGAGTTCGGCGCGTCCCGCGACCCCGGGGAAAAGTCGCCTCTGCCCGCACTGCAAGGCGACCATCCTCGATAGCGCAAGCGTCTGCCCCGGCTGTCGGCACCATCTGCGATTCGACTCCGTCGATGCCGCGCGACGTGCCGTGCCGAGCAGTTCGCCTTTGCGCGTCGAGGGCGTCATCCGGCACCCGGACGACGGCCCGGCGTGGGAATACTCGGTGGTCCTGGTCATTCGCGACAACGCCGGTGTCGAGGTCACGCGCCAGGTCGTCGGGGTCGGGGCGCTGCAACCTGCGGAGCAGCGCAGCTTCACGCTCTCCGTCGAAGTTTTCGGTCGCGCGGAGGTCGTTCCGACTTTGAAGGGCCTGAAGAAGCCCTGAGCGTCAGCGCGCCGCGGCGCCGTAATAGTTCGGATAGTCGCCGCTCAAGCCTTTGAAGCGCCGGTGGATCCACCAGTACTGCTCGGGGATGCGGCGCACTTCCGCCTCGATGAAATGATTGAAGCGCAGCGCATCCTGCTGTGCGCTCGCGCCGGGATAGCCCTCGAGCGGTGCACTGATGGCGACGCGATAGCCCTGCGCATCCGGCAGACGCTCGTGCGAAAACAGGAGCACGGCCGCTCCAGTGAGCTCGGCCAGACGCGAAGTGGCCACATTGGTGGCCGCGGGAATGCCGAAGAACGGCACCATCTCCGCACCCTTGTTACGAAAAGCCTGGTCGGGCGCGTACCACACCGACTCGTTGCGGCGCAGCGCGCGCACCATGCCGCGGATGTCGTCGCGCTCGATGGTGGCGTACTTCTCACCCCGCTTGTAAGACTCGCGATGTGAGTTGGCAATGTAGGCGAGCAGCGGATTCTTCGGCGGCCGATACAGTACGTTGATGGGAAAGGCCGAATTCAAAATGCGCGCGCCGATCTCAAGCGTCGTGAAGTGTGCCGTCAATATGATCGCGCCACGGCCGCGCGCGAGCGCCTGCTCAAGATGCGTCACGCCTTCGACGCTCGAGAGCTTCACGATGCGCTCATCGCTGCTCCACCAGGTCATGGCCGACTCGCACAGCGACATGCCGAGCGCCTCGAAGTGCCGGTCGAGCAGGCGCTCGCGCTCAGCGTCAGAGAACTCCGGCAGACACAGCCGCATGTTGGCGCGCGCCACCGGGATGTAATGCACCGGCAGGCGCCGCCCGATTCGTCCGAGCGTACGCCCGGCCTGCAACAAACGCGGGTAGGAGAGCCGCTCGATGACCCGCAAGATTCCAATCGCAAGCCAGGTGAGCCAATAGCGCGGCGCGAGGAAGCGCCTTGGGATCACAAGGCGCTCTTCAGGAGGCAAGCGCGCTGCGGCGCAGGCCAAATAACTCGGCAAGCTGCGCACGCACGCGCCGTCCTGCCTCCAGATCCCAACAATTGACGACCGCAAGACGAAAGCCGCCGGGCGGCATGGCATGCGAGGCTGCAGCGCGGTGCGCGTGAAAGGTGATCTGAATGCTGGTGACGCCGGCGCTGCGCGCAAGGTCGGCCAGTCGCTCGGCGCGCGGATGGCGGTATTCCATGCCGTGCGGCCCGAAGAGCACCACGCTGTAACCGGTGCGCGCAGCTCCCGTGAACTGCCACTCACCGCGCGCGTACAGAGCGACGAGCGAGTTCAACCAACCCCGGCCGTAGAGATCCGGCCATTGATCAGCGAAGCGCAGATGCGCTTCGATGATACGGCCGCCGATGCTCTCAAGATTCACCATGCCCGTGTAACCCGCAAGGTTCCGGGCAAGCCATTCACCGCAGTAGCGTTCAAGATCCGGATACGCCTCGGCATGGACGGTCCAATAGTCGAAGGTGCCCTCGCCTGTGGGGATGCCCTGCGCGTGCCGGAACCACACGGCCCTGCCGTTCTCGACCGCGACGTCGGAGCTCACGTGTTCGCCGCGCAGCAGCGTCATCCAGAAATGGCCGCCGCTCTCGTGGCGCCGGTACTCCTCAAGGTTCTCCAGCAAGCGGCTGCCCGCGCCCATGCCGCGCAGATTGATGATGGGCTTGCTGAACACCGGATAGCTGCGTGGGGTCACGCCATGCGGCGCACAGAGGATGCCTTGGGATTCGGCAACCAGGAGCTTGTTATAGACCCAGTGATGCGCCGGATTCCATTCGTAGGCGTCGAAGTCCTCCGTAGGGATGCGCACATCCGGCGGACATACGACGTCCTGGAAGTACTGCATGCGCCACGGGTCGGCTTCGCAAATCGGCATGTCATTCCCCTAGCAAGATTGGAGTACCCGACCCGCCGCGCGGCCTGTACGCTAGCTCGCCATGCTCTGGCTCAAGGCATTCCACATCATCTTCGTCGTCACTTGGTTCGCGGGCCTTTTTTATCTGCCGCGGCTCTTTGTGTACCACGTCGCCGCCACGGACCCGGTCGGCATCGAGCGCTTCGTGCTCATGGAGCGCCGCCTCTTCATCCTCATGAGCATCGGCGCACTCCTGGCTTTGGTGTTCGGGATCGCCATGATCGTCGCGGCGCCGGAGTATCTACATACGGCGTGGCTGCAGGCAAAGCTCATTCTGGTCGCGCTCCTCATCGTCTACCACCTGTGGTGCCGCAGGCTCGTGAGCGCTCTCGCTCTGCGCCGGCCGACGCATTCGGCGCGCTGGTTCCGCTGGTTCAATGAAGTGCCAAGCCTGCTGCTCATCGCCATCGTCATTCTCGCGGTCGTCAAGCCGGCGCTGCGCTAGAAGAGCCCGACGATCTTGCCGTTCGCATCCACGTCAATGGAGTTCGCAGACGGCACGCGCGGCAGACCCGGCATGGTCATGATATCCCCGCAGATCATCACGACGAACTGCGCGCCGGCCGCGAGCCGCACTTCGCGCACGTTGACAATGTGCCCGGAAGGCGCGCCGCGCAGGCTGGGGTCGGTGGAGAAGGAATACTGGGTCTTCGCCACGCACACCGGATAATTGCCGTAGCCTGAGTCCTGCAGCTGCTTGATCTGCGCGCGCACGCTGCTCGTGGCGCTGATGTCGGCGGCGCCGTAGACGCGCGTTGCAATGGCGCGCATCTTCTCCCACAAAGGCGCGCTCTCCTCGTAGACGAATTTGAAATTGCCCGGGCTCTCGCACAGCCGCACGACTTCATGCGCAACATCCACGGCGCCGCGGCCACCCTGGGCGAAGTGCCGCGCCAGGATCACCTTGGCGCCCAGGTGCCCGGTGCGTTCCACCACCGCGCGCACTTCGGCACCGGTGTCCTCGGCGCGATGATTGATCGCCACCACACAGGGAATGCCATAGCGCTCACGCACGTTTTCGATGTGGCGCTCGAGATTCGCAACCCCCGCTTCGACGGCGGCGACATTCTCCTGGCCGACCGCCGCCACTTCCACGCCGCCGTGATATTTGAGCGCCCGCACGGTGGCGACGATCACCGCGGCCGCCGGCGTAAGTCCCGCCTTGCGACATTTGATGTCGACAAATTTCTCCGCGCCCAGGTCAGCACCGAAGCCCGCCTCCGTCACCACGTAGTCGGCAAGCTTGAGCGCCGCGCGCGTCGCCATCACCGAGTTGCAGCCGTGGGCGATATTGGCGAATGGTCCGCCATGGATGAAGGCGGGATTGTTCTCAAGCGTCTGCACGAGATTGGGAGCGAGAGCCTGCTGCAGCAGCACGGTCATCGCGCCGTGGGCGTGCAGATCGTGCGCGTGGATGGGCTGCTGCGCGCGCGTGTAGCCGACGACGATATTGCCGAGTCGCTCCTTCAGATCATTCAAGCTGGTCGATAGGCAGAAGATCGCCATCACCTCGGAGGCCACCACGATGTCGAAGCCATCCTCGCGCGGGTAGCCGTTCTTGGCTCCTCCCAGGCCGATGGTCATCGAGCGCAGGGCGCGGTCATTGACATCGAGGACTCGCCGCCACGCGATGCGGCGTACATCGATGCCGAGCTCGTTGCCGTGATAGATGTGATTGTCAATGAGCGCGGCGAGGAGATTATTCGCAAGACCGATCGCCGAAAAATCACCCGTGAAGTGCAGATTGATGTCTTCCATCGGCACGACCTGCGAGTAGCCGCCGCCGGCCGCACCGCCCTTCATGCCAAACACCGGCCCGAGCGCAGGCTCGCGCAAGCAGATCATCGCCTTCTTGCCGATGTGATTGAGCGCGTCGCCCAAGCCGACGGTGGTCGTCGTCTTGCCCTCCCCCGCAGGCGTCGGGGAGATCGCGGTGACGAGGATGAGCCGCCCGTCGGGGCGCTCTTCCAGGCTCTTGATATATTCAAGCGAGACTTTCGCTTTGTAGCGGCCAAAGGCCTCGAGGCTCTCCTCGGGAATGCCCAAGCGCTCGCGCGCGATGTCGCTGATGCGCCGCATCGTTGCGCGCTGCGCGATTTCGATGTTATTCAATTACGCGGTCCCCTCATTCCGCCGTCCACGGGCAGCGGTGAAGCGCGAATACTAGCATCGACGGCGGCCGCGACGGGCCGCCGCACGTGGGCGTGCACCGGGGGAAATGCCCATTGTCGCCGTGCCCGTAGCTGGGCGATAAGCACCCGATAATAGAGTTCTCCACAGGTTGGTGGCGCCGCTCGCGGGCTAAGTACCACCCGCAACGGCACCGCTGAGCCACTGTCACGGTCAAGTCCGGGGAGCGCTATCCCCGCACAGCAGGGTAATGCCCAAATCCCTGAGTCCCGGCGCAAGAGGCGGGGTCTTCGCCCGGCGAACTTAAGATGAGACCTGCGTCACACGAAATGGGTCCGCCCGGCCGGGCATTTTTCTTAATTGAGCGCCAAGCCCTAGACCTCCAAATCGACGTAGTTAAGCTTCGACTGCGGCGCAATGCCCGACCACCTCCAAGGCAGCGTGAGCGACGAACTCATCCTCCTGATCCAGAACTCGAGCGCAGCGCCCGCAGGCGTCGCCGACGCATTGTCGCGCCTGCGCAATCGGCACTACGTGGTGGCCGAGTCGCACACTCTCGCCGACGGACTCGTTGAGATCCGCGACCGCAAGTTCGCGGCCATCATCCTGGAATTGGCCCTTCCGGATGCCACCGGCCTGCCCGCCTTCCTGCGCCTGCAGAGCAAGGCTGCGACCGTGCCCATCATCGTCATGGTGGAGCGCGCGCAGGAGGAACTCGGAATTGAGGCAACGCGCCGCGGCGCGCTCGACTATCTGCTGAAGGAAGAGATCTCCGCTGCCATTCTCGATAAGGTGCTGCGTCTTGCGCTCGAACGCACGCACACCGTCCTCGCTCTGCGCGCCTCCGAAGCGCGCTATCGCACCATGTTCGAGAGCACGGCGGCCGGCGTCTATCAGGCGACCTGTGATGACCGCTTGATCTCGGCGAATCCGGCAATCGTTACCTTGCTCGGCTACGAATCGGAAGATGAAGTGCTGCGGCTGGATTTCGGTCTTGAGGTCTATGCCAGCGCCGAGGATCACATCGAGTGGCGCCGCGAGCTCGACGCAGCAGGCGAGATCCGCAGCCGTGAAACCGTACTGCGCAACAAAAAAGGCGAGCGCGTCGTGGTGCTGCACAGTGCACGCCTGGTGCGCGACAGCCGCGGCGTACCCCTGTACTACGAGGGCACCATCGCCGACATCACCGCCTCGCACCGCCAGGCGCGGCAATGGTCCCACGAGGCGAGCCACGACTCTTTGACGGGCCTTTTGAATCGGCGCGAGCTGGAACGGCGCCTGCAAAGCGCGCTCGAGGACGCCGCCGTCGATCGCAGCACGCTCGCGGTCGTGATGATTGACCTTGATGGCTTCAAGAAGATCAATGACCGCTTTGGTCACGTGGCAGGCGATGAGCTCCTGCGCCATGTAAGCGCCACGCTCAAGGCGAGCCTGCGCACCGGAGACGTGGTCGGGCGCTTTGGCGGTGATGAATTTCTGGTGCTCCTCGAGCACTGCGGCGAGGAGGATGCCATCCGCATCACCTCGGTGATGATCGAGCGGCTGCAGAAACTCGAGTGTCTCTGGGTCGGGCAGGCGCTGCAGGCACGCGCGAGCGTCGGCATTGCGGTCGCGACCCAGCGCGATCAATCCTGGACGACGCTCGTCGAGCGTGCGGATGTCGCCTGCTATGACGCCAAAACGCACGGCGGCAATCAGTGGCGCCTGTTTCACGACGACGCCACAGCCAACATCAAAGTCGGGCGCGAGCGCCGCCTCGCGCTCTACCTGGAAGATGCACTCTCCACCAATGCCTTCATCCTGCAGGCGGAGCGCATCGCGCCGCTGCGCGATCAGCGCGCGCCCTCGCACTATGAAGTCCTGCTGCGCGCGCCTGTGGCGGATCAGCCCACCGATTACCTCGACCTTGCGCAGATTGCGGCGTTCAATCCCTCGCTCGCGCACCGCGTCGACCGCTGGTGTCTGCGCAACGCATTCCGCTGGATCGCACGCCATCAGCGCAACAATCCGGGCGTCAGCCGCTGGTTTCTCAATCTGACGCAGGCCTCCTTCTCCGATCCGGAGCTCGCGCAGTTCATCGCAGCGGCGGCGCGCGAGGCGCAGGCGCCGGTGGAGCGCATCGGTCTTGAGATTGAAGAGCAGGCTCTCGCGAGCGGCTTCGTGCAGATCAACGATCTGGTGAGCAAGCTTGCGCCGCTCGGATTTCAGTTCACGCTCGACGGCTTCGGCCGCGGCATTTCCTCTTTTGCGTATCTCAAATCTCTCGATGTCACCAACGTCAAGATCGATCACGCCGCCATCGCCCGCGGCCAGGGTGACGATGTGGGCGACAGCTTGTTGCGCTCCCTGCACCAGATCAACAAGGTGCTGGGACGCTCGACCATCATCCAGTCCGTGTCCTCAGTGGATCTTCTCAAGCGCCTTGCCGCGGCGAACGTCGACTACGCCCAGGGGCCCGCCATCGCCGTGCCCGTCCTCCTCGAGGAGGCACGGCTGCGCGCCTGATGCCCCGTGCGCGCCGCGCCGCGCTATAGTTCGCCATCCCCCGCGTCGATGAAGTTGCACCCCATTCATGCTCCCCTCGTCCGAGGCGTGCGAACGTAATAAAGATCCCATCCTCGGGGTTTTGCGCGGCGCGTTCGCCGCCACTCGCCAGGTGCTCGAGATCGGCAGCGGCACCGGCCAGCACGCCGTGTACTTCGCGCGTCATCTTCCCAAGCTTCGCTGGCAGCCGAGCGAGACCGACGAGAATCTGGGCATGTTGCGCGCGCGCGTCGAGCTCGAGGGCACGGCGAATCTCGCCCCACCGGTGCGCCTCGACGTGCGCACGCACCCCTGGCCGGCTGCTGGCTTTGACGGCGTTTTCAGCGCCAATACCCTGCACATAATGTCGTGGGAGGCCGTGTGCGACTTCTTCCACGGCGTCGGCGAGCTCCTGCCAAGCCAAGGAGTTTTGTGTATTTATGGACCTTTTCGCTACGCCGGACGATATACCAGTGAGAGTAACGCGGCTTTTGACGGCTTCCTTAAGGAACGCGACCCGCTGAGCGGCATCCGCGACTTTGAGGCAGTGAATGCACTTGCGCGACAGGAGGGGCTTGAACTTGATGGCGATCACGACATGCCGGCCCACAACCGCACTCTGGTGTGGCGCGGCGCATAGATCGCGTATCCCCCATGCGATTCTCGCTCCGAAAGCTTGCCACTCGGCCAGATGGCAGCTGTGCAGCATTTGCCCTGAGGCGGACCCGGCGTGAGGCCGGCGACCGACTCTCACCCGATATATGCCGCTCTTCAGCCGCATCGTCCTTGCCGTGGGGGTTGGCCTCGTCGTGGTGGCGGCGGCGATGCTCCTTGAGCGCCGCCGCGCGGCCAAGCGCGCTGAGAAGTTGCACGAGGCGCGCACGCGCGAGCTGGCGGAGCTTTCGACTTATCTGCAGAACTTCGCCGAGCAGGAGCGCTCGGAGCTGGCTCGCAAGCTGCACGATGAGCTCGGCGGACTCCTGACCGCTGCCAAAATGGACCTGTCCTGGTTGCAGACGCGCCTCGACGAACCCCCCAACGAACGGCGCCTCTCCCAACTCGGTGACGTTCTCGATCAGGCAATGAACGTCAAACGGCGTGTCGTCGAGCACTTACGTCCATCGCTGCTCGATCACTTCGGACTTGCGACCGCATTGCGCGCCCACGTCGAATCCAGCTGCGCCCAGGCCAATCTGCAACTGGACGCGACCGTCGATGAGGAAGTCGGGCCGGTGCCGCAGGACGTCGCCATCGCTCTTTTTCGCCTGGTGCAGGAAGGGATGACCAATATCACCCGTCACGCCGCTGCGCAGCGCGTGCGCCTGGAATTCGGCGGCGATGCGCGCCACTACGTTCTCAAGCTTTACGACGATGGACGCGGCTTCAAGGTGGGGGACAGCGGGTTTCGCTGGTCGCATGGACTGACGGGAATGCGCCACCGGATCGAAGCGCTGCACGGCCGCTTCACGCTGCGCTCAAATCCGGGCAGCGGGACCCAGATTGACGTTGAAGTGCCGCGTGAGGTGCAGGCGGCCTGAGAAACGGCACGGCCCTGCGCCCGGACGTCAATGCCCGGCCGCGCCGCCCTGGGAGTACTTCGTCTGACCGCGCGCCACGAGCCCCTTCAATTGCGAGATGTCGCGCATCTTGTCGAGAAAATAATCCGCGCCCGCGGCAAAGCAATGATCGCGCACGAAATCCGATGCGTAATTGGTGAGCATGATAATGAGCGGCTGGGCGTGCGGCGGATACAGCTGCCGCGCATTGCGCACCACGGCGACACCATTGCCCTCGGCAAGCTCGATGTCCACCACCAGCACGTCAAATACGCCCTCTTTAAGACGCGAGATCGCCTCCGCTTGCGTGGCAGCCTGCGCGGCGACGGATACCGCGCCCGGCTCCGACAACAGGTCGACGAGGCGCCGGCTCAAAGCCTCGGAATCCTCAATGAGCAGGATGCGCCGCTCCGCGGGCGTGGCGCCATGGGTGCGCGGCAGTATCTCCGTCGAGCTCTTCATTGGACGAGCTCGTTCTTGATGGCGTAGTAGGTCATGTCGGCATTGCTCTTCATGCCCATTTTTTCGAGGATCCGCGTGCGGTAGGTGCTGACCGTCTTAACGCTCAAAAAGAGGGCGTTGCCGATTTCCGTAACGCTCTGGCCTTCGGCAAGCTTGCAGAAGATCTGAAATTCGCGCTCCGAGAGGACCGAGTGCGGCGGTTCGGAACCGGTGGGCCCCTGCATGCCGTTGACGAGCACTTCAGCAAGCTCGGGACTGACATAGCGGCCGCCACGCACGGCGGCGCGAATGGCGCGGCACAGTTCGTCCGGCGGGGCCGTCTTGCTGATGAAGCCGCTCGCGCCGGCGCGCAACACATTCAAGCCATACTGCTTTTCCGGATAGGCGGAGAGCACCAGGGTCGCGACGGAGTCGTGGTGCGACTTGATGCGCCGCAGGACATCCAGGCCCGACATGTCCGGCAGTGACAGGTCAAGGAGCAGCACGTCACACGGCTTGGTGCGCAACATCTCGAACGCGTCGCGCCCCGTGCCGGCATCCCCGACCCAGGCGAAATCCGCTTCCGCCTCAATGATCTGCTTCAGGCCGATGCGTACCAGCTCATGATCGTCAACAACGGCAACTCGAGTGGACGGCATGGCACCCCTAGGTCAAACTTTGCGGCCACGGATACCGAAGATTAGCGCCGCCGGGCCCGAATCGATAGCGGTCATTGCACCCGACCTGCGTCCTGAATGTCCCACGGGCTCGTAGGATTCCTCCGACACGCGGCATGAGGACTCAGCGAGGAGGTGCAGCGGGGTCGGTACCATGGGCCACCTCATGGGTACTGTCGTTCGGCGTGCCGTAGGGATCCTCCTCGCCCGCCAGGCTTTCCTTGCCGTTGTAACTCTCGAGCCGATTGTAGAGGGTCTTAAGACTCACCCCCAGAATCTGGGCGGCCTTGCGCTTCACCTGCCCGCAGTAGGCGAGAGTCGCGAGAGTTACACGGCGCTCCACTTCCGCAAGCGGGGTCCCCACGTGGATCGTGATGACGGTCGCATCCTCGGGCTTCGCATCCGCTGGCGCCACGGTGATCTCACCCTCGACCACCTCATCGGCCATGATGTAGGCGCGCTGCACGTAGTTGCGCAGCTCGCGCACGTTGCCCGGCCAGTGATGTTGATACAGGCGTACGAGCGCATCGCGCGAGAAGGACTTGCGGGTGCCCTCGGCGAGGTTCTGCTCTTCGAGAAAAAACAGCGCGAGCTGTTCCATATCGACGCCGCGCTCGCGCAGCGGCGGCAGCTGGATCGGAAAGACGTTCAAGCGATGATAGAGATCCTCGCGCAGCTTGCCATCGAGCACGGCTTTGTGCGGATCGCGGTTGGTCGCAGCAATGATGCGCACGTCGCTTGCAATCTGCGCGGTGCCGCCGACACGCGTGAACGCTCCGGTCTCCAGCACCCGCAGCAATTTGACCTGCAGCTCCATCGGCATTTCCGTGATTTCATCAAGGAAGATGCTGCCGCCGTTGGCGCGCTCGAAGAAACCTTTATGCTGCCGGTCCGCTCCAGTGAAACTGCCGCGCTCGTGGCCGAAGAGTTCGGTCTCAATGAGCTGCGGCGCGACGGCGCCGCAGTTGAGCGGGAGAAACGGAGCATCGCGGCGGCGGCTCAATTCGTGCACGGTGTGCGCGGCGAGCTCCTTGCCCGTGCCGCTCTCACCGATCAGGAGCACGGTGGCGGACGTGGGCGCGACGCGGCTTAGCTGGTCGTAGAGCACCTGCATGCGCGCTGAGCTGCCGAGAATGCGACCGAAGCGGCCGAGCTTGCGCAGCTCCTCGCGCAGCGCGCCAATTTCATGCTGCAGGGCGCTGGTCTTTTTTGCCCGCCGCAGCACCGCCTGCACGCGTTCCACCTCGGCAGGCTTCACCAGGTAGTCGCTCGCGCCCGCGCGCAGCGCGGCGACCGCGCTGTCAACCGTAGCGTGGCCGGTGACGACGATCACTTCGGTCGAACCGGGATCCTCAAGCTCATCAATAAGCTCGATCCCCTGGCCATCGGGCAGACGCAGGTCGGTGAGGAGCACATCCGGACGCTGCCGCCCAAGCTCGATGCGCGCCTCACGCAGGCATTGGGCGCGCGCCACGGTAAAGCCTTCCATACGCGCCACTTCCTGGAGCCAGTCCAGGACGTCCGTATCGTCATCGACGATCAGCGCGTGTGCCATGTCGCTCCTAGCGATGCTTAAGCTATTGGGCGTAACCGACAGCGCATTCGCGCGGGGCCCCGCATGGGAGTCGAGCGTGCTTCTAGCGGCCGGCGGCCAGGAGCCTGTAGGCCTCTGGCACGACCTATGAGAGTACCATGCGGAGGCGGGCAAGACGGACGCGGCCCTATGGGGGCGCGGCGGGCATTGCGCCCGCTGTAGGCAGTTGTTCTAACGTTTTGAAGCTTTTACACGCGTGAGATGTTCGGCTGACCGAGCGCCGACTCGTGCCGCAAGGACTCGATCTGTTCCAGGCGCTGCTGGATTCGGGCGGCTTGGGTGCTCACCGTGCGCAGGATGCGCCGCGCAAGATATCCCCTGAGCGCCTCTTCGTAGCGATTCAGCACCCGCTGCTGTTCACGCTGCCACTCCTCAAGAACGAGTATCTCACTCGAACCGAGGAGGAGCGCTTTGCCCGCGAGCCAAATGCGGCGCAGCCACGAGAGCGCGGGATTTCCAATGGCGGGCTCGCCACCTAGCATCAAAACCAGTGCTTGCAGTTCATCCCCGTATCTCCCCCACTCCTCGCTGCGATGGCGCAGCACGCTGCGCAGTTGCAAGGCTCCGCGCGATTGGGCGCTCGCGATGCAGAAGGCTTCCGCGCCGCGGCAGCTGACGATCAGGCGATTTAGAGTTCGAATCGTTTCTCGAGCACGCATAGTCCAATCCCAATTGAAAACGTCGTAATTTCAAAGCATAAAACGTGCCCGTCGCACATATGATTCTTGGCACGCGCGTTGCATATTATTCCCACCCCCCCTCAGCGGGCTGATGCAAGTCAGCCCGCATTTTTTTTGCGCGCTTACCGGGCGCGCGCCACTGACGCTGCGGGGTCGGGTCGCTGCGGTGACAGGCGGCAGATCATTGGCACGAATCTTTCGAAGTCCACGGGCTTCGCCACATGCAGATCAAATCCCGCTGCGAGCGCCGTCGCGGCGTCATGAGTCGAGGCAAGTCCCGTCAGCGCAATTGCGACCACGCGGTTGCCGGACTTAAGCGCGCGCAGCCTGCGCACGAGCGAATAGCCATCTTCGAACGGCATTCCGATATCGGCGACGACGACGTCAAAGCTTGCACCTTGGGCGCTCAGCTTCTCGTAGGCGGACGCCGCTGAGTCGCTCACGGCCACCTCGGCGCCTTGCAGCCGCAGCAGTTCCGCGACCACGGCGCGCGCATCCGGCTCGTCATCGACGACGAGAATTCCAAGACCGCTCAGAGGCAGCGGCGCGCCCGCATCAAGCTGTGGAAGGCTTGCCGTGGCAACCGCCGCCACCGTGCGCCCGGGCAGGCGCACGACCACGGTCGCGCCGCGATCGGCTCCCTCGCTCGACACGCGCAGCGTGCCGCCGTGCAGCCGCACGATCTCGCGCGCCAGCGCCAGACCGACCCCGAGACTGCCGGCGGACCGATCACCATCGTGCGCGCGGTCGAATACGTGCGGCAGGCGTTGGGGCGTAATGCCGCAACCCGTATCGCCGACGCCCAGCTCGAAGTCGTTGCCTTCCGGGCGCAGCCAAATACGAATCTTGCCGCCGGCGGGAGTGAACTTGAGCGCGTTGGACAGCAGGTGCGCGACCACCTGACGCAGTCTTTCCGAGTCGCCGTTGATCGCGCCGCATGTGGCGGCAAGATCCGCGCTGATCTCAATGTCCTTCGCCTGTGCCGCCGCGCTTGCGCACTCGATTGCGGTGGCAACGACCATGGCAAGTTTCATCGGGCGCGCATCGATTCTGAACTTACCCACGCCCATGTGCGCCAGATCCAGCACTTCATTCAAGATTCGCAGCTGCACTTTGGCTCCATGCTCGACGCGCGCCGTCATGTCTTTGATCTGCGGATCATCGCCGCGCTTGATGGCAAGAATGCGGTTCCAGCCCAGCATGGAATTCAGCGGCGAGCGCAGCTCGTGCGAGATGCGCGCGAGAAGCTCGAGGTTGACGCGGTTGGCAGATGCGGCGTGCGTCGCGAGCGCGCCCTCGCGCAGCGCAAGTGCCTTGAACTGCTGCAGCGCCAGGTGTTCGGCACTGACATTGCTCGCGACCAGCACCAGTTCGTGACTCGAACGCGCGCGAGCCGCGCCGTCGGCATCCTGATCCGCCAGAGCGCAGCGTCCGCGTAGCGCAACGAATTGCGTCGTGCCGCACGGCCAAACAGCCCGCACCGTGAGCTCAAGCGGCGTGCCTTGCTCGAGCGCCGCGGTGATCGCCTGCGCAAGCACGGCGCGATCCTCCTCATGCACGCGTGCCTGAAGATCGCCGCGTTCCAACAGCGCATCCGGCGGCCAGCCGAAGTGCGCCTTGAAATGCGTATTGGCGCTGAGCCTGGTGCGCGTAGCTTGGATTTTGCAGAATCCCACGCACCCCGTGCCGAGGATCATTTCGAGCGCATCTTTCGCGCGACCCAGCCGTGCCCGCACACGCCGTTCGCGCTTCAGTTGTGCCGCGAGGCGCGTTACCTCGGAACCCATCCGATCGTCGTGAATTGTATTCATGTCGTTTTTTAGAGTGCTAAGTAAGCTTGCGGGGGCTCGGGGTGTTTCTTACAAGATCGTTGCAAGATCCGCCGCGCACAGGAGTCATTGGCACAGCCGTTGCTTAAGGTCGAGTTAAGGCGGAAACGCACAGGATTTACCGAATGTTCAATGCGGTAGTGGGCCTACGACTGAAGCAGCAGCTCGCTCTCACACCGAGGTTGCAGCAGTCCGTTAAATTGTTGCAGCTGTCGGCGCTGGATTGTCTGCAAGAACTGCACCAAGCCATGGCGCTGAATCCCTTTCTCGAAGACATGACCGACACTCCGGAAGGTACTGTGGCGGACGAGGAAGCCCCCGAGGAGGCGGTCGAGCACGACTTCGAAACATACGACGCGGGCTCCTCGAGCAGTGCTCCCGATGAGTTGCCTGATTGGACCGAGTGGACGGCATCGCCCTCCTCGCTGCGCGATTCGCTCAAGGATCAGCTCCTGTTGCTCGGGCTCGCCGAGCGCGACTTCGCGCTCGCGAACCTGATCGTCGACGCACTCGACGAGGACGGCTTTCTGCGCCAGTCGCTCGACAAGCTTCTGGCGGATGACGTCGGCGTCGAGCCCGGCGAATTGGAGACCGCGCTGCGGATCGTGCAGACGCTCGAGCCGAGCGGCATCGGGGCGCGTGATCTTGCCGAGTGCCTGTCATTGCAGTTGCAGGCGTTGGCTTCATCCCTGCCTGGGCATGCGCTGGCGGTCGAAATCGCGCGCGACAAGCTTGCAATGATGGCGGCGCGCGATCACGCACCGCTGCGCGCGCAGCTGCGCTGCACGGAGCCGCAGCTGCAGGAGGCGTTCGAACTCATCCGCGGACTTGACCCGCGTCCCGGATCCAAGGTCGGCACGTTCGAGCCGCGCGCCATCGTTCCCGATGTGATCGTGCGCAGGGACAAGAAGCGCTGGATCGTCAGCATCAACGCGGCGATCTATCCGCGCATTCGTGTCAATCAACAGTACGCACAATGCCTGCGGCGCGCGCGCGCCGCGGACAGCGCGCCGCTCGCGCAGCACCTGCAGGAGGCCCGCTGGCTGGTGCGCAACCTCGAACAGCGCTTTCTCACCATCCAGCGCGTTGCCGAGGCCGTGGTCGCGCGGCAGCGCAATTTTTTCGAATACGGCGATCTTGCCATGCGCCCGCTGACGCTGCGGGAGATCGCTGCGGAGCTCGACCTGCACGAATCGACCGTATCGCGCGCCACCAGTCACAAATTCATGGCGACACCGCGCGGCGTGATTTCATTCAAACGCTTCTTTTCGCGCCAGCTGGCAACCGCCAGCGGCGGCTCCTGCTCGGCGACGGCCATTCGCGCATTGATGCGGGAGTTCATCGCGGCCGAGGATCGCAGCCATCCTCTGTCGGATGTGCAGCTGACCGAGCTTCTGACGGGTCGCGGAGTCAAGGTGGCGCGTCGCACCGTGACCAAGTATCGCCGTTCCATGCAGCTGCCCGCGGTCGAATCGCGGCGAGCGTAAGCGCTGCCGCATGTAGGAATCCTCCGACACGCAGTTCGGAAGGCGCCCCTGCGCTGCGCGGGCTGACACCGACTGTGGGCGGCCCTGCGCGTCTGTAACTTGCCCCTCCACACGAAGCAAGTACGGAGCACACAGGAATGGTTGCCGATGAAATGGTGGCTCTCATGCCGCAAATGCATAACTTCGCCCGTTCTCTCTGCCGCGATGCGGTGCGTGCAGCTGATCTCGTGCAAGAGGCCCTGCTGCGGGCGTTGAGTAATGTCGAGCGCTTCCAGCCCGGCACAAATCTGAAGGCGTGGCTCTTCACGATTCTGCGCAATGAACACTATTCACAATTGCGCCGCCAGAAGTTTGAAGCCGTCGGCGTAGACACCAGCACGCTGCCCGAGCCGGCAGTGCTGCCGGATCATGACGGCGAAATTGAACTGCGCGAATTGAACACCGCGCTATCCACTTTGCCGACCGGCCAGCGCACAGCGCTATTGCTCGTCAGCGCAAGCGGCCTCTCCTACGAGGAAGCGGCCACCATCTGCGGCTGTGCGGTGGGCACCATCAAGAGCCGGGTCGCCCGTGCGCGCGAAATGCTCGTGGAACTGCTCGACAACAGCGCAACGGCCGTGCCGCGGCAAAAGAGCGCCGCGCGAGCCGCTCAGTCGCGCGCTGCCAGGAGCTCCAGAGCGGTGCCCGCCACGCGGCATGTCTTCCACTCCTCCTTGAGTTCCGCGCCCAGTTTTCGATAGAAGCCGATCGCGGCGCTATTCCAGTCAAGCACCGCCCACTCGAGCCGGCCACAGCCGCGCTCGAGGGCGAGGCGGGCAAGCCAGCGCAGCAAATATCGCCCCACTCCGCGGCCGCGCTCTGCGGGCGTGACGAAGAGATCCTCGAGATAGAGGCCCGGGCGACCGAGGAAGGTCGAAAACGAGTGGAAGAAGAGCGCGAACCCCACGGGCTGCGTATCGACGCAGGCAAATACAACCTCCGCCACGGGCCGCACGCCAAAGAGCGCTTGGCGCAAGTGCTCCTCGGTCGCGACGACCTCGTGCGACAGGTGTTCAAATTCCGCAAGCTCGCGGATGAACCCCAAGACGCGGGCGACCTCATGCTCCTCAACTGCACGCACGCTCACAGTGCGATTCATGCGCGTCAGCCCGTGCTCTGCAGGCCTTGAGCAATCCCGCCGATACTCGCGAGCAGAGCCTCGAAAAGGTCGCGGTCCAAGCGCTCGCTCGCCCGCCAGCGCTGCAGCAGATCGACCTGCATGAGATTCATCGGATCCACGTACGGATTGCGCAGCTGCAATGCGCGCTGCAGCGTCGGATCCGAATCAAGGAGCGCCGTGCATTCCTTCACCGCAAGCACCTGTTCGCGCGCGGTGGCAAATTCGAGGCGGATATCGGCGAAGAAGCGGTGCAACGGCGTCGGCGCGAGCACATTGTAGGCCTGGGCGACTTCCAGATCCGCCCGCGCCAGCATCGCCTCGAGATCATCAATGAGATTGCGCAGAAAGAACCAGTTCGCATAGCCCGCGCGCAGGGTCGCAACCCCGAAGCGCTCGATGGCGACACGCAAGCCAGAGCCTGCGCCGTACCACCCAGGCAACATGTGCCGTGACTGCGTCCAGGCGAACACCCACGGCACCGCGCGCAGGGCGCCGAGCGCTTCAACCCCGCCGCGATACACAGGACGCGCCGCGATCTGCATGCGTTCGATCACGTCGATGGGCGTCACGAAGCGAAAATAGTCGTAGAAAGCCGGCTCCCCGTGCACCAAGCGCCGATACGCCACGCGACTCTCGGTGGCAATCGTTGCGGCGCACTTGAGCTGCTGCGGATCATCGCTCGCCAGAGTGCCATTGCGCGCGGCGAACGTGCACAGGGAAAGCGCATTGAAGGCGCGCTCCAGAGTGCGCATGGCGATGGGGCGCAGCCCGTAGCTCTGCTGCACGACCTCGCCCTGCTCGGTCAGTCGCAACACGCCGTTCACGGCCTCCGCCGGCGCGGAGCGTACGATGGCGTCGATGCGCCCGCCGCCGCGCGCGATGCTGCCGCCGCGGCCGTGGAAGATGACGTGACTTTCGTGGTCTGCGGCGAGCACCTGGGCGAGCGAGCGCTGCGCCTCGTGCAGGGCAAAGCGCGCTGCACACAGTCCGGCTTCCTTGTTGGTGTCCGAGTAGCCGATAAGCACGCACTGCTTGCGGCCGCGCGCCTCCAGATGGCGGCGATAGCGGGCATCATCCAAGAGCTCGCGCATTGTCTCCCCGCAGCCCTCGAGTGATTCGATGGACTCAAACATCGGTGCGAAGTCGAGCGCCACCTCGCCGGAACGCTTGTCATAGGCCTCGGCCCAGCGCGCGAGCAGGAGCGCCGCGAGCACGTCATCGGCGCCGGCGGCGCCGCCAATGATGAAATAGCCGACGGCGTCGGGGCCATAGCGATGTCGCCCCTGCATGACGGCGTCAAACACCGACAGGCTGCGCTTGCCGAACGGGTCAAGCTCCGCGCGCGGGCCGACGTCGCCCCCGAGCGCAGTGCCAAGAAGCTGGCGGCGCTCCTCGCGCGACCGCGCCCGCCAATGCGGATCATCGAGTCCGCGCGCCACCATCTGATGATGCACGCCGGTATGCTGGCGCACGTCAAGCGTTGCAATGTGAAAGCCGAAGGTGTCTATGCGCCGCAACAGCCGGCGCACAAAGAAGAGGCCCGCATGCGCGCCCTTGTTGGCATTCAAGCTGGCAGCGATCAGCTGCACGTCGGCGCGAAACTGCCGCGGCTGCTCATAGCCATTGGCGCGTCCCGCATAGGTATGACGCAGGCGCTCGCCGATCTGCGCGAGAAACACGCGGTAGGGCATGCGATCATGGCGCGAAGAGACGCTGGTGCGAGCGCTCGGCAGCAAAGTCATGTAGTCGTCGATGCGCGCGCTGAGCGCGGCTGACACGCTGATGCGGCTCGCGCTCTGCGAGAGCTGCTGCACCAGAGTCTGACATTCCCCGAAGTAGGTATTGACGATCATCTGCTGCTGCCGCGCCAGGGTCTCGCGGATACTCTTCGCGTGCACGTCGGGGTTACCGTCCATGTCGCCGCCCACCCAGGATCCGAAGTGCAGGATCGTCGGCAGCTCGAGCGAGTCCGCCGGCACGCCATACAGTTTTTCAAGCGCCTGTGCGATCTCGTCGTAGAACGCCGGCACGACACGGTACAGCACCTCTACCAGGTAGAAGAGCACGTGTTCGCGCTCATCGGAAACGGTGAGCTTCTCGCGCGGATGATCTTCGGTCTGCCACGCGGCGGTGAGTTCGGTGCGCAGCCGCCCGGCGATGCTGCGCACCTCGTTCGGCGCCAGTGTCGTGTCGAGCCGATCGAGCATGAGCTGCGTGATGCGCTGCTGTTTGCGCAGAATCGTACGCCGCGTCGATTCGGTGGGATGCGCCATGAACACCGGCTCGATGCGCAGGCTGCCGATGAGCGTGAGCAGCTCATCCAAGCTTGCGCCGCGAGCCTTCAAAGCACCGAGCGCATCCTCGACGCCGCCCGGTTGCGGGCGTGCGCTCTCCTTCAGAAAGTACTGCCGCCGCCGGCGGATGCGATGCACTTTCTCCGCAAGGTTGACGACCTGAAACCAGGCCGAAAAGGCACGCACCAGATCGCGCGCCGCCGCCGGCGGTCGTCCCTGCACGCGCGCGGCAAGCTCGATCCCCGCCTGCGGGTCGCCGTCCCTGCGACGGATGGCGCACACGCGATCCTGTTCCACGAGGTCGAGGAGCGCAGCGCCGCCCTGCTCGCGCAGGATGTCACCGACGAGCGCCCCTAAGGCATGCACGTCCTCACGCAGCGCTGCGTGCTGCGGCGGAAAAAGGATCTCGCTGCGATTCATGATGAGCCGGGGATTCTAACGCGCGCGCGGTGCGAGCGAGCGGCGTGATACGGGTAAGTGGCCGCGACGGCGGCGGATGGTAGTCCTAAGCCTGCGCGGCCAAGATTCTAAGGGCTAGCCTTGCGCATGCGCTCGATGAGCCTTGAGCGCCGGAAGCATACGTGATTCAGCCGCGGGAGCCGGCGCTCGCGGTGCCTTGCGGCGCGCGAGCAGATGCCGGAAGTAGGCGATGGTGGGCTCGAGCCCATCCTCGAGATTCACCGTGGGGTGCCATTGCAGCATTGCCTTGGCTTTGGTGATGTCGGGCCGGCGCTGCCTCGGGTCATCGCCGGGCAGAGGTTTGAAGCAGATCTTCGATCGCCCGCCAACCTTGCGCAGCACCAGCTCCGCGAGCTCCAGAATCGCAAACTCGTCGGGATTACCGACATTGATGGGGCCGGTGACCCCATCCGGCGTGTCCATCATCAGCATCAGCGCGCGCACCAGATCGTCGACGTAGCAGAAGCTGCGGCTTTGTCGGCCATCGCCGAACACGGTGAGGTTCTCGCCGCGCAAGGCCTGCACGATGAAATTCGAGACCACTCGGCCATCGTTGGGATGCATGCGCGGACCGTAGGTGTTGAAAATGCGCAGCACTTTGATATCGAGCCTGTGCTGGCGGTGGTAATCAAAAAACAGCGTCTCGGCGCAACGCTTGCCCTCGTCGTAACAAGCGCGCACGCCGATCGGATTCACGTTGCCCCAGTATTCCTCCGTTTGCGGGTGGGCGGCTGGGTCTCCGTACACTTCGCTGGTCGAGGCCTGGAGGATGCGCGCGCTGACTCGCTTGGCGAGCCCGAGCATGTTGATCGCGCCGTGAATATTGGTCTTGGTCGTCTGCACGGGATTGCGCTGATAGTGCACCGGGGATGCGGGGCATGCGAGATTGTAGATCTGCCGTGTTTCAATATAGAGCGGAAAAGTCACGTCGTGGCGCAGGAACTCGAAATGATCCAATGCCAGCAGATGGCGTATGTTTTGCTTGGTTCCGGTGTACAGATTGTCGACGCAAATGACCTCGCGCCCGAGATCGGTCAGACGGTCGCACAGGTGCGAACCGAGAAAACCTGCGCCGCCGGTCACCATGACGGTCGGATTCATGTGAGTGTCCTGCGCTGACGGTGGCCACCGCGGCAGCAGCGAGCGCGAAATTCTGTTGTCATTGTATTCACGTCAACCCTCGCGTCGCGCAAAGCGACTAGAGCCACTGCAGTCTAAGCCATAAGTCGCAAGGCATCGTCCCCTGCTCGGCAAACTACCACCGAAGGCTGTCGAAGGGCACCCCTCACAGGAGTCTTAATAAAAGCTTTCTTGAACCTTACGAGTTGTGCGCCTTCATGCGCACCCCATTACAAATCCCTTTGGACCCCGCGCGATTTGACATTAATCCCATGCCGACAACATGGCCAAAACGTCTTACGCGTGCGCTCGTTGACCTCTGACGTCCAGTCATCGGCTAAGTGATACTGCGGCGCTGGCGCTTGCCATTGCACGCGGACGCCCTTAAGGACGTTCACTTCCAGGTGTTCGCGCGCTCGGCAAAATCCGTGCGCTTCTGTTGCCGCACGACGCAGAAGCGCTGCCCGGTCGGCGCCTCCATCACGCACCAGCTCTTCACCATGCCCAACTTTTTCGCGCCCAACTTCACCAGGCGCGCGACTTCGGCTTCGACGTCATCGGATTCAATATCAAGGTGCACGCGGCTCGCGTGCTCGACCTGCTGCACCTGGATATCCAAGCCGTTGGGTCCGGTGTTGAGGCTTCGGTAGGCGGCTTCCTCGGGCTGCGGCGACTTGGGACTGAGCGCAAGCCCAAGCGCTGCACTCCAGAATTTGGCCGCACTCTCAAGGTCCGCCGTTTGGCAGTCAATAATAAAACCGGACAAGCGACTCTTGTGCATGGATCCACCGTTCAAAGGCGCGCGGCGTTGCGCACGCGCGCCGTGGTTCGTTTGCCGCCCTAGCCCGCGAGCAGAATGGCTTCGGCATGCTCGAGGGCCTCAGGAGGTCCGTACAGGACGACGACGTCGCCATCACGCAGGCGCGCATCCCCGTCCGGTTCGCGTCCCAATATGCCCTGTCTGCGGATGCCGGTAAACGCCACCTGCGCACCGCGCGCGCGCGCCTCATCGATGGTGCGGCCGATGGCCCACGCCTGCGGCGGCAGAACCACGGACTTGACCTCTTCGTCATATTCGTTGGTATCGTCGATCGGATGCTCGCCGTCGCGGCTGACGATGGTGCGCAGCATCGCGTAGCGGGAATTTCTAATCTCGCCCACCGTACGCACCACGCGCCATACCGGCACGCGCAGCAGTATCAACACCTGCGAGACGAGCATGAGACTCGCCTCGAAGGTCTCCGGCACGACCTCGGTTGCGCCCACCGCGCGCAGCTCCGTCAGACGCGCATCATCCGGCGTGCGCACCAGGATGGGAACGTCCGGGCGCAGGCGGCGGATGCTGCGCACGATCCCGATCGCGATCGCCGGCGCCGAGAAACTCACCACTACGGCGCTCGCATTTTGCAGTCCTGCCTGCAGAAGCATGTCCTCGTCCGCGGAATCGCCGAAGATCACCGGGTCGCCGGTCTGGCGCGCCGCGCGGATGCGCGCCGGATCAAGATCGAGCGCGATGAATTCGAAGCCCTGTGATTCGAGCACGCGCGCAACGTTCTGCCCCACGCGCCCGAAGCCGCACAGAATCACGTGATCGCGCGCTGCGATCTCCCCGGTCGCCGCGGCCTCGCGCTCAATGGCCGTCACCGGCGGCCCGCGCTCGCGCAGCAGCAATCGGGCGATGCGCTTGTTGTTGCTCAAGATGAGCGGGCTCAGCACCATCGAGAGCACGATCGCGACCAGCAGCGGTTCGCCCCACTGCGGCGGAATGAGGCTGCCGCGCAGCGTGATCGTGAAGAGCGCGATGCCGAACTCACCGCCGATCGACATCACGACCCCTGTGCGGATCGCCTTGAACGAAGAGCCGACGAAGGCGCGCGTCACGAGCGCGGCCAGCGCGCCTTTGATCACGACGAGGCCGAGCAGCATGAGAGAGATCGTGGCGAACTCATTGATGAGCAGCCGCACGTCGAGCAACATGCCGACGGAAATAAAGAAGAGCCCGAGGAGAATGTCGCGGAAGGGACGAATGACGACCTCGATCTGATGGCGATATTCGGTTTCGGCGACCATCATCCCGGCGAGAAACGCGCCGAGCGCGAGCGACAGGCCGGCAAGATAGGAAGTCCACGCCGCAGCGAGCACGACGAAGAGAACGGCCAGCGTGAAGAGCTCGCGCAGACGCGAATGGGCAATCACGTGGAATAGAGGCCGCAGCAGCCAGCGACCCGCGGCCAGCACGACCATGACCGCGAGTGCGCCGCCGGAGAGGAACAGCAGCGTCCCCCAGGCCGAGAAATCGGCCGCGCTGCCGCGTGCCAACGCCGAGGCGAGCGCGAGGAGCGGCACAAATGCCAGATCCTGAAAGAGGAGCATGCTGAAGGCGAGCCGCCCGTGGGTGCGGTTGAGTTCTGCACGGTCGGTGAGCTCATGCAGGATGATCGCGGTCGAACTCATGGCGATGGCGCCGCCGACGACAGTCGCGATGAGCCAGGGCACCCCCAGGAGGCGCGCAATGGCGGCCACGACGCCGACCGTAAGCGCCACCTGTGCAGAACCGAGGCCGAACACCTCGCCGCGCATGGCGAGCATGCGCGGAAAGGAAAACTCCAACCCCAGCGTGAAGAGCAGAAAGACGATGCCGAGCTCAGCGAGTAGTCCGGTCGTCTGCGATTGCGACACGATGCCGATCGCATGCGGACCTAAGCCCATGCCCACAATGAGGTAGCCCAGGATGGTCGGCAGGCCGAGCCGCCGCGCGATCGTGACGACGAGCAGCGATGCTGCTAGCAAAATGAGGACTTGGGTCAGCGGCTCATTGAGCATCCGCAGAACTTAGACCTGAGCGCCGCGCGGGCGCAAGAAGCGCGCGCGCCGCGTCGCTACGCATTCATGAGCACCGTCGTGTCGTAGCTCTCGAAGCCGCGGATCGCGCGGCCGTAGGCGTCGTACACCCACCGCTCGGCCACCTTGTCAATGCGCGGCGCAAGCAGCATCCGCAGCACGACATCATCCTTCGGCCGCGTGTCATCCTGCGCCAGCAGCTGTTCGATCAAACGCGTGAGCCGGTGCGTGAGCTCATTGGCGAAGCGCAGGTGCAAGGCGTCATGCACCTGATCGGCCGTCGGCCCGTAGGTGGCGCGCGCGGTCTCTGCAAGCTCATGCAGAAACAGATTCAGGAGGCGCGCCTTGTCGATGTAGGCGAGCTCCGTGAAGTACTGAATTTCCGAATCGAGATTCACGTTCGATTTCCCGCACAATCCTACGCGGGGAAAAAGTCGATGGGCTTCGTCGTGGTGATGGGCTCGACGTCCTTCGCTTCGAAGCGGAACAACTTCACCCGAAGCACAATCTTGCTCTCGAGCTCCGGATCGCCGAGCTCGCTCGATAGCAGGCGACACATGGTGACCTCACCCGAGGGCGCAATCGTGAACTCCAGAACGAGCTTGCCCTGCAGTTCCGGCCGTTCGCGCAGCGCGCGGCTGTAGAGCGCATAGATCGCGCCCTTGTTGCGGTCAAAGACGAGCTCGATCTCCTCGCGCGAGCGCGCCGCCTTGCCGCTCGAGCCCGATCTTGTGGCGGGGCGGCTGTCCAGTCCCGAGTGCGCAATCGCGGAGGACACCGCGGTCGTCTCATGGCCGGTGAGCGAGCCTGCGCCCGTACCGAAGCCGCGGCTCGAATTCGCCGAGGTGATGCCGCCGCTGCCGGCGCCTACCTTGGAGGTGATGAGCGAGCGCTCCGCATGCGAGTCGGCGCCCACGGCGCCGGTGAGGTTCTTGGTCTCCCCGAGCGTCGGGTCGGGCATCTGCTCGCGCAGGTCCGCGAGCTCATCTTTCACCTGGCTCAACTGCTTCTCGGCTTTCTCGCGCGCCTGCTGGGTGCGATCCACCGGCGGAGGTACGACGGGTATCTTCTTCACCGGCTCGACTTTTGGCGGCTCCTGCACCACCGGTGGCGGGGGTGGCGGCGGCTTCACCTGGTTCTCGATCATCACGCGCGCGAGCCGCTGTGGAATCGCCTCCTCGCTCGCCGGTCGCGGCGGGGCGGGCAGCAGCGGGATCAAAATACCGAGCAGCACGAGCAGCACCAGACCCACGCGCAGGATGCGCCGATAGCGCAGACTCGCCTCGGAATCGCCTTCCCAGGGCAGTTCAAAGCGGCGGTAATAGGGGGCTAGCAGCACAGCGACCTTTCCACGAGAGCCTAAGTGCCCGGCGCCTGGCCGGCGACGAACGGCTTTTCCTTCTGCAGGACCGCGAGGGAAATGCGTCCGTAGTCAGCGTCAGTGCAGGTGGCCATGACTTTCTTCAGCACGTCGTAGGGCAGCGCCTTGTCGCCCATGATCGTGATCTCGCGCGCGGCAAGATCGCGCGCGGAGAGCTCGCGCCCCACCAGCATCGGCCGCTTCAGCGCGTCGTGCAGCGCGGGAATGATGGGCGCGGGGTTGGCGCGGATCTCGGCAACACTGGTGATACGTTCACCCTGTACGAACAAATCCGTCTTCGTAATCATCACGACCACTGACTGACGCGGAGAGGTTTGCGCGATCGACTGCGGCACCTCCACACCCTTGGTGTTCTGAATGACCTCCACCTCGGTTGAGTACACGAGCAGGAACGCCACCATCACCGTCAGGATGTCGATGAACGGAATGAGATTGAGCGTGGCATCCGCGCGGTGCCGCAGGTGATGCTCGGCCATGCGCCGCGCGCGGTTCGACATGCTCATTGCGGCACATCTCCGATTGAAATATCGGGAAACAGTTCGGCCTGTACGGTGCGCGTGTCCTGCTGGGTCTCAAACACCCGCACCCGATCCATGACCTGCACCAGAATGTCATACGGGACGTCGGGCTCGAAGAGCAGGCTCGCGTCCGTCTTTTCGGGGAACTTCGCCTTCACGCGTTTCAAATAGGTGGTGAGGCCGTCGTAGTCGTAACCGGCTGCGGTGTTGGGCAATGTCGCAAGCGGCCCGCTGTTGCGATCGGCAACCTGCAGGGAATCCTTGTGCACCAGCACCTCAAGCTGCAGTCCCGGCGGCGGCTCCTTGAACTCCGTCTGCTGCGCCGGCAGATCAAGCTCCAGAACGACGGTGCGCGAGAAGACCGCGGTCATGAGCAAGAAGGTGACGAGCACCGTAAAGATATCGATCATCGGCACGAGCAGAAGCTCGGCCGGCTTGCGCTTGTGGCGCGCGAGCTTTTTGGCGTCGTAAGTGCGGCGCATGCGAGGGCCTTCCGGCGCAGTTCAGCCGTTCAAGCGGCCGCTGCGGGCTCGGTTTTACGCTCGGTGATGGCGTTCAGGAACTTGACCGATGCCATCTCCAGACTGTCGATGATCTCCGTGGTCTTGGTCTGCAGCCAGGCATGAATGAAGAGCATCGGCACCGCGGTCATGAGACCGAACGCCGTACAGTTCATCGCCACCGAGATGCTCGCCGAGAGCAGGTTCGCCTTCTCGGCCGGATTCACGGTCGCAACCGCCGCGAAGGCGCGGATGAGTCCCATCACCGTGCCGAGAAGGCCCAGCAGGGTCGCAAGATTCGCGAAGGTCGCAAGATAGTGCGTGCGCTTCTCCAGGCGTGGCACGACCTCCATGAGGCTCTCCTCCATCGCCTTTTCGATGTCGTCGCGGCGACGCGCCGACTGAATGCGCGCCAATCCATAGTTCAGGATCTGCGCAATCGCCGCGTCCGACTTCGAGGTGATCTGCACCACCTGGCGGAAGTCGCCCTTGGCGAGCAGCGGCACGACGTCATTCCACAGGTTGCGGTTCTGCACCGCAGAGCGCGTGAGATAGATGTAGCGTTCGATCGCGATCGCGAGCCCAAATACGAGCACGATGGCGATCGGATACATGAAATCGCCGCCGCCCTGAAAGAACCGAACAATGAGGTTCCATAAATCCATCGGCTTCACTCCCACTCAATCAAGCCCAACAAAACTGAATGACACATGTGCAAAAAACTGCGACCTACTTCTCATCCCGCGCGCGCGGCGCATCCGCGTTCGCGCCGGCAGGCGCCGCGCCAGAGGGCGCTCCCGGGGCGCGGCCGCCCGGGCGCGGCTCATCAGGCTGCAGAGCCCTGTAATAGCGGTTCTCACGCTGGAAAACATCCCGATCTACGGGAGTCAGGACTTCATCGAGCAGGCTATTGGCCGGCCGCCCGGCAAGATCGCTCAAGTCCGAATGCTTCCACGGAACGATATACAGTACCTTCGGAAGCTCGCGATTGCCGGTGATCTGCGTCGTATCAAGCTCAATTCGATCCTTGGCATTGCCTTTGGGCTTGCCGTCGGCGGCAGTCGCGGCGCCCTTCTGGGCACCCTTCGCGGCACTCTTGGCAGGCGCAGGGGCAGGTCCGGGCGGTGCTTGGGGCGCGCCCTTCCCCGGCGTATCCGCCTCGCTCGCGGCCGCGGAGGTGTCCACCGACGGCTCCAGATCCTGTGGCGTCGCATGCGCCTTGCGGGGCTCGCCGGGGGCGGCGGCGGGCTTATCCTGTGCAAGCGCCCCACAGCCGAGCGCCGCGGCGAGCAGGCCGGCGGTGAGAGCGCGTACTGCGTTAGTCATAACTACTCTCCAGAGGGCGTCGCAGGGGTTGGGCTCGCCGGCGTCGGAGGGGCTTGGTCCGCCGGCGCCGCAGGGGCTGGACTCGCCGGCTTCTTCTTCCCGGTACGTTGCCTGAGCTCGGCAATCCAGACGCTGACGGGCTTCTCTTCTCCCGAAAGCTCCTGGTAGCGCTCAAGTTCCGTCAGCGCGCGTTCCGGGTCTGCAAGATACAGGTCCAATACGACTCCCAGGTTGCGATGCGCGGCCGCGAAATTCGCATCGGCGGCAATGGCGTGCTCATAGGCGGCGGCGGCCTCGGGGAATTGCCCGCGCAGCCGCAGAGTGACGCCAAGCTCATTCCAGGCGGGGGCGCTGGCTGCATTTCGCGTGGTGGCCGCCTTCAGCGCCTGCTCGGACTCCACCAGCCGACCCGCCTTGCGATACAGGATACCGAGATTGATGTCGGGACCTGCAAACGAGGGGTATGCCAGCGCCAGCTCATGAAACCGCGCTTCCGCCTCGGACGCATTGCCGGCGCGCATGAGGCCCACCGCATGATCAAAGTCCGCGAGCGCCCGCGGCGGCAGCTCGGCGGGAGACTGTACCGCGGCCACGGCGTCGGCGGCCGGCGCACTCTTTGGCGGCGCAGCTTCCTTGACCGCCGGCGCGCTCTGGCAGGCGCTCGCGAGGATCGCCGCGAGCGCCACCGTCGCCCGGCCGCAGGCCGTCTTATTTGAGAGTCGTGACCACATCTTGCGAAAGCTCTGATTTGGCATAGCGCGCCGGCTTAAGTTCAGCAAGCACGCCGTAGCTCTTCTTCACCCACTCATCGTACAGCCCGTCTTTGGCGCGCGCGGCGTTGGTCTCGTGCAGGCTGATCGCCTGCTCCTCGAAGGGGTACACCTGCTCCTCGAGGAGCGCGTCGTACTGCTCGCGCTCATCCTTGGAGAGATTCTTCGGGCGCTCCGAAGCCATGATGTCCTTCGCAAGCGTACGGTACAGCTCCGCCATCTCGAAGGTCGCGGCGGTCGTGACTTCGGCAACTTGATAGTCGAGCGCGTGCTTGTAGAGCGCGAGAGCCGTATCGAGCGCCTTGCGCTTGGCGACGAGGCTCTTCTTCAAAGGCAGCACCAATTTGACGTTGCGAAAGGCATCGCGCGCCGGCACGGCGAGTTGGATCTGCGCTTTGCCGGCAAGATAGCGGGTGCGGTCGGTGCGTGCAGCTCCCGCCTGCGCATCCGCCTGCACGATCTCGCGCTCCCAGTACGCCTGGCGCGCGCTGTCGCCGGCGTGAGCGGCATAGTCAGCGAGGCGCTGGCGCGCTTCCACCGCATCGGCAACCGGCGTGGGGTGGGATGCGACGAACTTTTCCAGCATCGCGACGGCCTTGGGGGAATTATTGGCCTTCGCGTACAGATCCGCGGACTCGATGAGCGCCTCGCGCTGCACCTTGGGATCCTCATGCGCATCCGCCGCGATGCGCTCGAATTCCGCCGCGGCGGCGCCGGGATGGTTACCTTCCGAATAAGCAACCGCAAGTTTGCGCGTCACGTCGGCCGCCAGTTCGCTCTTGGGAAAATCGCGGCGGTAAGCCTCGAGCACGCTGATCGCCCGATCCCACTGTTTGAGGTTGATGAGCTGCGCGGCTGCATCGTATTCGGCAGTGGCGCGGATCTTTGAGTCCGGCGCGACTTTGGCGACGCGCAGATAGTCCTCGACTGCGCCGGCACCGTTGCCCGCCTGCTGCTTCGCCTCGGCCTGCTTGTAGACGTCGGCTGCCAGGCGCTCGGTGAGGTCGTTCTTCTGTTTCGCATCGGCGCCGGAGAGATCGCGCGCCTTCAGGAACGCCGTCTCCGCCTGGTCATAGGTCCCGGCGCTGAACTGCGACTCTGCGATGATGGTCCAGGCGATGCGCTGTTTGCCGGCATCGACCGGCGGCTCTCGTGCGAGCAGCATCTGTGCAAGCTCGGAGGCGCGCGGCAGATCCTTAGCCGCGAACTCATCCTCCGCGGCACGCGTGAGCACGCCGGCGCTGTCGGGGTGTTCGGGGAAAGTCTGCGCAAACTTGATGCCGGCGGCAGTCGCCTTGGCATGCCAGGCGCTCTGCGCAGCTCCCGTGAGTTCATCCTGCGCCTTCTGATAGGCCACGAGCGCCGCGTAGCCCGCGGTCGCGGACTTGGCGTTCTTCGGGTAGTCGTAGGCCGTGTGCTCGTATTCGGCCGCGGCGGCGGCGTAGCTGTGGCTCTCAAAGAGTGTCTCGGCCAGCAGATAATTCGTGGCCGCGGAATCCGGATCATCCGGGAAAGACTTCAGATAGTCGCGATACCAGCGCGCCGCCTCCTGATAGTCCTCCAGTTTGTGCGAGGACTGGGCGGTCGCGTGGAAGTAGGTCGCGACATCGAGCAGATTGATTTTCAGCTCCTGCACGACCTGCGGATACTGGGCGCGCTCGCGCCCCTGCCAGAAGGGCGAACCGAAGTGGTAGCGCTCGACAAAGTCGTGCTTGCCATCGAGGACGAGCTGGCTGAAGCCGCCCTTGTGGTAGGCCTCGATCTCCTGCATCGCCAAGAGCGGTGCGAACTCGCTGTTGGGATCGCGCGCCACGTAAGCGCGGTAAGTGTTCGCGCCGTCCTGGTAGCGCTGCTTGTCGACGTACAGGTCGCCGAGGCGCGAGTACAGCAGGTGCCAATACGGGCGCTCGCCGTGCTGCTTGGCGAACTGATCGAGGGTTGCTGCGCCGTCGAGATACGAGAACGTAATGCTCATCACGCGCAGCGTATCCTCCACGAGCTCCCGATCCGCGCGCTTCAAATCCTCAAGCTTGACCGACCTCACCGGCGAAGTGCCGAGCTTCGCATCGAGGAGACTCGCAAAGGAGACGAGGCTTTCCTCGTTCTGCGACTCTTTGAAGAGCGCCCAGCCGTGCTTGTAGAGACTCTGCTCGTAGAACGCGGACTCGTGGCCGCGCGCGATCGGCACTTCATAGGCCTTCTGCGCCTCCGGGTAGCGCTTCGCCGAGAACAGGAGCTCGCCGCGGCGAAACTGCACTTCATCAAGCTGCCGGCTCTGCGGATAGCTCTTCACGACGCGGTCGAGGGTCGCGAGCGCCTGCTCGCTCTGGCCCGTCGTCTCATAGGCGCGCGCCAGCTGATAGAGAACCTCATCGTTGCGCGGATAATTGGGGTAGGCCTTGAGCAGAGTCGAATACAACTTGATCGCCTCGGCGCCCTGCAGGTCGATCTGCGTGACCTCCTTTTCCATGCGCTCGAACTCGCCCGCTTCGAGGTTCAGATCCCCGAGGCGCCGCAACGCTTCGGCCCGCAGTTTCGGATCGGTCTGCTGCATCTCCAGAAAGCGCCGATAGTTGTCCATGGCCTTCGCGGCGCTCGCCTGCGGCTGCGAGCCCGCCTGCACATCGACGGCGCGGACGTTCAGGTCCTGAATGGTGGGCGCGCTCTTCTGATCGGCGCCGAGCGCCAGCACCAGGGGTAGCGCAAGGCAGCAGGCAAGGGCGCAGGCGACTCGAACGCGCGCACTCATGGCTTGGGCTCCGTGGCAGGCGCAGGCACGGGCGCCGGTGCCACGGCGGGCGCGGCGTCCGGTTTGCGCGCCTTGTCCGTGTCCTGCGCGCGGTCGTACATCGAGGCGAGCTCAAAGCGCGCCTGTACGCGGTAGGCCTCAAGGCGATCCTTCTGTTCCTGCAGCTGCGCAACGGCGAGTCCCGCGAGATAGCCGTTCTGCCGCTGCCGCGTCGTGACCAGGCGAGCCTGCAGCGCGACGATACGTGCCTGCAGCGCCGCGATGCGCGCGGCAAATTCGCCGGTATTGGCGGGCACGCTCTTGCGCGCATGTTGCACGAGCACCCAGCGGTTCTGCGCTTCCACCAGCGCCAGATCCAGATCCTTGATGGCGCGGCGCTGCTGCCACACGCGCGCCTTGAAGGCCTCATCGAGGTGATACTGAAGGACGCCCTTCACCAGCCGCAGCCGTTCGCGGTACTGGTCGGTCTCTTTTCCCGGCGGCGCGTTCGCCAGAACGCCTTCGATGCGCTGGATCTGCACCCATTGTTCGCGCTCCTCGGGCGAGCCTAAGGCGGCAACGTCGGCTACGGCGTCCACAGAATTCAAGCGGCCGGCGAGCTCCTCGCGCCGGCGCTGCAGCTCCTCCGCCGCGTTGCTGGCCAAGAGCGCATCGGCGCGCGGCAGCCGTTCCGCATAGGCGCGCTCGCGCGTATCGATCATGTCTCCGAGGGCTTCCATGCTTCCGGACCAGTGTTCGAGCGTGTGTCCGAGGTAGACCAGGTCGCGATAGTTCTTCAGCCCCTCCTGGAAATCGTGGCCCGCGAGCACGGCGTACAGATAGCGCGACTCCGGCGCCGCAGGCAGGCTCTCGAGCTGCCAGAACCAGCCGTAGTGCTTGCCCTGTTCCTTGTCGAGGATGGTGTCGAGCATTTTTCCATCGCGAATGCGGCTGATGGCCCCATCCAGCCGTCCATCCTCGGCGTCGAAGGATTCGAGCGCGCTTTCGTAGTACTGCGCCGCCTGAGCGTTGGCCGCGAGCTTGCCGAAGGCATAGGGCACGGCGAGGTAGGACTCCTGGACAGCCGCATCCAGAAGATTGCGGTCGCGCAGCTCGAGCCAGGGGGTGAGCGCGCGGCGGTAGTCCCCAAGCGCCGCATCCGCCCAGCCGGTGCCGAGGAGCGCCTTGTTCGAATACGGGCCCTCGAGGCGCACGCGTCCGAGTATGGGCAGCGCCTGCTGCGGCTTGTCGGCCTGCATGTAGGCAAAGCCGAGCGCGAGGTTGGCGCGATCCTTGAGTGCGAGCAGCTCCTCCTTGTCCGAGGCTAGAGTGCCCACGGCGCTCAGTACCGGATCAGCCTCGCTCAAGCGGCCCGCACGAACCAGCGCCACGCCGAGATTGAAGCGCGCATAGGCCATCCAGTCGGCCGGTCCCTTCCAGCCGTTCAGGAGCTGGATCGCCTCATCGAAGCGGCCCAGGCGCAGCAGCACGTTCGCAAGCAAATGCTCTTTTTCAGCATCGAGCGTCGGCGACAGCGGACCTTGTACCTGGCGGATCGCGTGCTCGGCGCGGTCGAGGTAGCCGCGCGCGTACCACACCTGCGCAAGATAGAACCAGGCGCGATTGCGCACCCCGGCGGGAATATCCGGCGTCAGGAGTTTCTCGAAGCGTGCGCCCGCCTCATTGTGCAGCCCGAGCGACAAATACAGGCCACCGAGCAGCAGCTGCGCCTCCGGCTCGTGATGCGGCAGGAGGTTCCAGTGCTCATACGCATTCAAGCGCGTGATCGCCTCGAAATCATCGTCCGTGTAGACGTAGAAGAGGACGTCGCCGTAGTGCAGATCGCGGATGCGCGTCGGCGGAAGCTTCTCAGGGTCCGGCCGCGCGGCCTCGACAGACTGGGTCGCGAGCATCGCGACGGCGGCCATGAGGACAAGCAAGCGCATCGGCGGCCTTAGCGGCAAGCCCTATTCCCAGTCCTTGATTTCAAACTCCGGCTGCTGGCGGCGCTGCCGGTCGTTAATCTTGAGCTCGAGGTATTTGGCTCCGATTCCCTTCTCGAACTTGAGCGTCGCACCGCGGCGATAGTCGCGTTCGTGCGGGCCTTGGCCGCTGAAGAACGCCACAAGCTCGTGCTGGCCCGCTTTCAAATTACCGATGTACAGCCGCTGCACGCCGCCCTTGGCAAGAGCCTCGACCTCGCGTGGCGTGTACAGATAGTTTGCGACTTCTTTCTGATCGATCTTCAACGTTACCGCGTCGAGCTGGAAGAAGTCCCCGACGTCCATCGAGATGAAGACCGCCACCTGCGTATTGGCCGGAAACAGGAGCTCCTCTTCGAGCACAAATAGATCGCGGTTGAGATCGACGACATCTTTCTTCAGTCCCTGAATGTCCTGATCCAGTCCGCGTGTGTCGGTGGCGGCCTCGGTCGCGGCGCCGGCGCCGGCCGCTCCTGCGGCAGGGGCCGTGGCGCTAGCAGCGGGCGCCTCGCCGGATGGGTTTGGCTGCGCCTTCGGGGTCGACGCGCCGGCAGGCGCGCTCGCCGCGGGCGCGGCAGTGGCCGGCGGCACGGCGGCCGACTGTGCCCACGCGCTTAAAGGCGCAAGCCACAGCATGCCGAGCACAAGTGCGACGAGCCTGAGCGCCGCCGCCTGCGGCGCGAGGAACCTTAGAGGATGCGCGACGTGAGGCATAAGTCTCCGATCATTCATTCAGCAGCACGCGGAGCTGTTGCAGGTAGGCCGGCTCGAACTTCGAGCTGAAGTCACGATGCACCTGGCGCACGGCGCCGGCGCGGTCGATCAGGATGGTCATGGGCAGGTTGTCGACCAGATAGGAGCGGGCAACAGCCTTCTGCGGATCGAGCAGCAGCGGAAAGCCGAGCGCCTGGGTGCGCGCGAAGTCGAGTGCGCCGCCTTGATCATCGTCGACATCGATGCCGAATACCTGCAAACCGGCGGGGTGATAGGTTTTGAAGCTGCGATCGAGGGCCGCAAGCTGCGTGCGGCACTGACCGCAGCGGCTGCCCCAGAAACTCAGGACCACGACGTCGCCGCGATGTTCCGAGAGACGCACGTTGCTGCCGCCCACCGCGTGCAGGGCGAAGTCGGGCGCCTCGTGGCCGAGGAGCGCATACCCAGTCGCAGCCGCGACGGCGAGCACGGCGGTGGCCAAAGCGCCTGCTAGCGCCCCTTTCCAAGCTGCGCGCGAGCCACGCGCTGCACGACCGTCCGCCTGTTGCCGACCCAAATGTATCCTCCGCAAAATGGCGTACGGCCGAAGGCCCGCCGCAACGCACGGCGAACCCTCGCACAGCGAAGTTTACAGAGTCAATGAACGCGGCACGAATCCGAGGACGCAAGCGCACTTCGCAGCTTGGCGCTCAAAGCTCCAAAGGCGTCTGCGCGCCGCGACAGTGAAGCGCAAACCGCGTCCTGCCCGCGCTCAGGCGATCTTGCCGTTCACGATCGGCTCGAAGGCCGTGATCGCATCCTGTGCCGCCGCATTGCCGAGCCCCTGATTTGGAAACAGCGTCCCGAACTGGCCCTGCGTACCATGCAGCGCCATGTAATTCAGGATGACCGTCTCGACGAGCTGCTCCACCGAATTCGCCGCGGGGCTGCCGGTGGTATCCACCGAACCCCCCGAATCGTAGAAGCCGATCTGCTGGCTGGTGGCGCCGTGCAGCAGCACCGGCCGGCCCTTCGGGTTATAGACGAGGATGATCGAGGCGGCGGTGGTCTGGTTGTCGCTCGCCCACATGAACTTGCCGCGGCCGTCGGGGGTATTGTCGACGACGCCGTTGGCGTTCAGCGAGCCGTCGCTGAATATGTAGAGCATGAGTGGCATGCCGACGCGCGCCGCGTACTCAAGGCAAGCGCCGATGCATACGCCCGCCTGAAAATTGCGATCCTCGCCCGTAGCGCGTCCCTGGCCGTGATAATCGAAGCCGCTCATCTCGATGGTGCCCGCGCCGGCAAAACCGTTGATCACCATCTTCATGATGGCGCCGGTCTTCTGGTAGTCGGAGTTGGCGGTGTATTCAGTCTGCGAAAAGATACCGCTCGAGCCGACGATGTTCTTGTCGAGATTGGGATTGAGTGTTTCGGGATTGCCAAAAGTGTCGACGAGATCGGCCGATTTCACGTAGCCGCAGCGCAGCGCCGTCTTGATGGCGGTATCGCGCGTGAGCATGTTGACCTCGGCAAGCTTGCCGCCAAAGGCGTTGGGATCGGTGCCGCCGCTGATACGCGCAATGGACTCGAGCACGTCCACGGCATCGCTCGGGTTCGTGAACAATGTGCCCAGCTGCCCCGTGTTGACGAGCCCGGTCACGTCGCTCGCCTGATCGACCACGGTCGGCTGCAGCGTCGGATTGATCATATCCATGGGCGCCACGGAGTTGCCGCCGGAGACGGTTGGCTCCGAGCCAATGAGGGTGAGGAGCGCGCCGTTCGAACCGGTCGTCGCGATGCCGTACAGCGGGCTGTGCGGATTGTTCATCGTGTCGTTCTCGGAGAGCGCCGGGATCACCGCGCCGTTGACGCCCGCGCGCGTGCCCACCGCGGTGCGCGACATGATGCCGCGCAGCATCCCGCCGTCCGAATGCCATGCAAGCCCCAGGGAGGTATCGATCCAGTTCTTGGTCGGGCTCGCAGGATTCGGCGCGTTCGGCACCATATCCCCCGGCAGACCGAGATTCGCGTAACCGGCGACTGAGAGAAAATCGAGCTGCCCGCCCTGGCCGCCGATCAGCGCCTCCGAACCATTCAGGTTCGCGCCGCCCGCAAGGTCAAAAGCGATGAAGGGGATCTTGCCCGCGCCCTGCGTCACGATGCCGCAGTCCTGGGCGAGGGTCTGGATGTCGTTGGCGAGCGCAGCTTCTGCGAGCCGCGGATTGGCGAACAGACTGAAGAACGTGGGCGCCGTGATGTATGCCGCGCCCGTAATGAGGCCGCGGCCGAGAAAATCGCGGCGACTGCGCGGCCGACCATGATTCTCATGGCGGATGGGCTCATTCAAGGCGAGCTTGCGAGGGGGCTTGGTGCGAATGATCATTGCGCTTGTCTCCTACGAACCCATCACTGCAGCACAACCGCGGCGCTGCCGAGCACGGCCGCGCAGGCCGCGGTCGTGACGGCGGCCGTGCGCCCGGCTTGGTTCTGCCCGGCGCTCAGCAGTGCGATGAGAGAGTTCAACTCGGTCGTGACCGCCGCCACCGTGGGCTGTGAGGGAATCTGCACGCCGTGACCGTCAACAATCTGGGCCTTGCTGAGGAGCGGATTGATGACCAGGTTTACATTGCTTTGAGTCGCGAAGTACGTGCCCGCCGGCTGCGAAAAATTGAGGCCCGGGAAGAACTGTGCGCTCAACGTCGCACTGTTGACGAGCTCGCTGCAGAATACGATCGCCAGCTGCGCCACCGCCTGCTGGTTCGAGGCACTGAACGCATCGATGGTGGGCACCGAAGGCAGCGACTGCTGGATATTGGCAAAGGTCGATGCGACGTTCAGGTCCGTGATCGGCACGCCGGTGATGTTCGAATACGCATACAGAAGCCTGTCATAGGTGGTCACACCGAGGTCGGGGTACGGGCCGGTATCGACCGGCGGCGGAGGCACCGGCACGGACCCTGAGGATTCCACATGGGAATTCGTGCCGATCTTCTCGAAGGTGAGGAAGATCTGATCCAGGGCGGGTCCGTTCTCCTCTGCGATGGCCGTACCGACGGTCGAGAGCACCTCGCCCGAGGTCACCGAGTAGTTGGACGCAGTGATGCTCGCGCTGAGCGGCAGGTAGGCCTGTCCCACGCCCACTTCGGCACCGTTCAAGCCGATGCGGATTCCGGCGATCGGGATGTTGCTCGGCTTCTGCGTCGGATCGAGACTGATGAAGGTCGGCCGCGTGAACAGGTACGAGTAGCTGTCGAGTTCGCTCGCCGTCAGCATGATGTAGCTCTGCGGCATGTTGACGAGGTTCGAGACGTCAAACAGCAGGTAGTATTTCTCGCCGACTCCCGCAGCAAAATTCTGCTGTATCTGGGCGAGGGTGAGCGCACGGTCATGGATCGCGAGCATGCGAATCTCGCCCGTCCAGGCGTGGTCGCCGGAGACTTCCGAGCCCAAGACGAGCGCGAATGTATTGTCCCAGGAGGCGAGCGAGCCGCCCTTCTGCGCGTCGACGTCGCCGGTGAAGACACCATTGACGTAGAGCTTCCTGCCGTTGACGGGGTCATAGGTCAAGACGACGTGCTGCAAAGACGCCTGGGCCACGGCGCCCGCGACGGAGGTCAGAAACGGCGGATCGCCGTTGTCATTCGTGACGCTGCTGCGCACTTCGGCCTGGTACTGCTGCAGCTGCTGCGAGAGCGTCACGTTGCGCGTCGTATCGCTGCCTGAGTAGCTCACGATGTCGGCTTTGGTTTGTGTGACATTGCCGTTGGCGATCCAAGCCTCGATCGAAAACTCGCCGGTCGACTGGATGAGGTTCGCCAGCTTCTGGCTCGCCTCGCTCGATCCTTGTGCCTTGCCCCCCGGGGCGACATTGATGCCCCAGCCGCCCACCCAGGTCACGTTGCCCGAGAGCGTGAGATCAAGTTCCGGCTGCACGCCGCTCGTATCGTAGGCGATGCTGCCGTTGCCGGTCTGGAACTGGTAGAGCGCGATCTGCGCGTTGGCATAGCGGCTTTGTCCCGAGGCGACCGTGCCCTGGTAGAGCGACAGCTGCTTCGAGACGATGAGCGACGGATCAACCTTGGTAGTCGGGATGCCGTTCGCGAAGGCCGTAATCGCCGCCTGCATGGTCGCGGCGTCGGCCGCGCAGCTCGCCGTCCAGCAGTGATGGAATTCGGTGGCGAGGCGCACGACGAAGCGCGACTGCGCCGGGTCGATGAGATTGATCTTGGACTGCGCCTCCGCGTACGCCTCATCCGGATTTGCGCTTGCGAAGTACGGAGCCTGCGGCGTCTGCGCATTGTCCGAGTGACAGCGCGAGCACCACGGCACGAGGATCGGCTGCCAGATGAGCGAGGCAAAAGCGTTCGAGGAGGCTGGGAATGTCTTGCTGGGCTCGACATCCTGCAAGGGCGGCGGCTGCAGCTTGATCGCCTGGCTTCCGACCGCGCTGGTGCCGGCCCAGTTCTGGATCCACACGGTGAGCGTCGCGCCGCATGCCTGCGCGGAGGCGAGCCAGCAGTTATGGCCGCCGGAGACCTTCTGCACCATCTCCGACTGGCTGGGATTGGTGAGATTGACGACCGTATTGGCCGCCTCATAGGCGAGGTTGATGTCGTCGGAGCGCGCAAATTGGGGCGACTGGCCGCCGGCATGATGGCAGCCGCCGCACATGGTCGGGCCTTGAATGTTTTGCCACAGATTGACCTGGAACGCTTCGACGTCCGCATTCTCAGGCGCAGGACCGGTGTAAGCCTGCACGGTCGGCGGCGCGGTGACCGGATTCGCCGAGGTGGCCGGTCCGCTGCTGGTGCAAGCGGCCAGCAGCGCAAGCACCACGGCGAGCGCCGCCTGCTCGATGCGGGCTAACGGATGCAAACTCAATGCAAAGCCATTCATGCGATGCTCCCTCGTCATGGTCCGTGTCCTCACGGGCCCATGCAGTACACGGCGGATTCGGCAAAGACCTGCTTCAACTTGTAGCCGCCCGAGGTGAAGCTGCTCACCATGCTGGCGACCTGGGTGCGATCGGCTTGGTTCTGCGGAGTGCGAAAGCACACCGCCTGGAAGACTTTCTGCACCTGGCATTGCGCGAACGCGCTGCTCGCGGCGAGCTCCTGCCCCAGAGACTTCGCACCGTTGCCGCTGCCGGGCAGCGCGGAGCTCCACCCCAGCACCTGGTTCGGTCCTTGGCGCCAACGATTGCTCCAGCTGTCATTCGGCGTGATGAAACCCTGATTGAAGTTCTGGGTGTTGATCAGGTACTTCGCCTGCACGACGCCGGGCGTATAGAGAGTCTCTTGGGTTGCGACGCCGTCGAAGTTGTAATAGGCGAAGGCCTGCGCCATCGGATCCATGGCGGCGTGGCAGCCGATGCAGTTATTGAGAAAGATGCGGCTGTCACCGCCCGGTGAGCGGCTCACGTCCTGACGAACGCGGTCCGGAGGACGCGTGATGTCCATGATCGGGTTCAAGTCGGTGCACAGATGATTGATGAGCGTGAAGCGAAACATCGCCCGGTTCGTGCCGTTGATGAAGAAGGCGGAGGACCCGCCGCGCGTCGTCATCACACCGGCGGTCGCGGCCGTCGGCAGCCCATAGGCCGCAGACTGCGTGGTCGGTACCAGCGTCGCCTTCAGATCGACGCCGTTCTGCTCCGCCGTCGCGTAATGGTTGTTGTTCGCCGCCGAGACCGGCGGCAGACCCGCGGCATTGCTCTTGTAGAGAATGTCGGCGGATAGGACCGTATTGAATGCAACGTCGTCGCGCACCATGCCGATGACGGTCGCCGTGTAGTCGTTGAGCGGCGCGAACACCGTCTGGTTGCGGTTGGTCCACGGCATCACGAAGTTCTTCAGCACGACGTTGTAGAAGGACGGGTCGGCGGTGGCGAGCTCCGCGGCTGCGAGCGCGTTGCCGCCGGCAATGTCCGCTTCCATCGTAGCGAGCGTCGCATCAGGCGGATCGACGCCTGCGATGCGCTCATAGATGCGCTGCGCCTGCGAAGTCGGATCCGCGAATGCGGGCGCCTCAACCTGTGCCAGAAGGAGAACGGCGCACGATGCACTCGCTGCGGCACGCGCCGCGCGGCGCGCTAGCGCCGAGTTCAGCTTGCTTGCGATCGTCATGGCAGTCACCCACTCGCGAATAATTAACAGGACGCGACGGACTATACCGGCGCGCAAAACGGGTTCTTGATGTCTCAACTCCCGGACGTCGCCACTCGCAGACATGTAGGGGCAGAAGCTCGCCCGGGTATGCTTTGCGCCGTAAACTGCGAGCCCGGTCACTCCATGTACCCGCCCGACCGGCTACCTAAGCTGCCGGGGCGTTGAAGGCGTTTGCGGCAGTCCCTGGCGCCCCGGAACGAGAGAGAAGCGCAAATCAGTATTGAAGGCTGTGACGGCGTCCGCAGAACGTTGTGTGCGCTGCGGCAAAGTCCGGATTGGGTCATGCGTTGCGACCACGTGGGCGCGTCTCCTTCAGGAGGGAGGCAACATGTTCGAAAAGCACGGAGGTTCGAGGCGCGCCTGGGTAGGCGCGACCCTGCGCATAGCCGCCTGTGCGGCCGTTGCCGGGGCGCTCGTCGCATGCAGTGCGGGCACGAAGATCAACCTCGGCAGCGGCCAGGCGGCCGATCCTGCAACGCTCGACGCCAAGATCTTCTACGTCAAACGCACCGTGCCCATGATGACCGACGATCTGCGGCTGCTGCGTCCGCCGGTCCCGCAGGCGAACCTGTACATGCGCGCCACCGCCTCCCCAAGCGCCGTCGAAACCAACATCACCGCAAAAATCACCGGCACCGATTCCTACGATGTGAAGGACGTCTCCGTATCCGCCGACGGCACGATGGTCCTGTTCGCAATGCGCGGCCCCATCACCGCCAACATGAAGGACTTCGATCCGCCCACCTGGGCCATCTGGCAGTACACCATCGCGAGCAACACCCTCGCGCGCGTCATCCCGGACGACGACACCGCCAACGCCGGCGAGGATGTCGCGCCCGCGTTCCTGCCCGACGGGCGCATCGTGTTCACCTCCACGCGGCAGCGTCAGTCGAAGGCCATCCTCCTCGATGAGAACGACCCGCAATTTGAGTATCAGACCGAGAACCGCGACGAGTCAGCCTTCGTCCTCGCCGTGATGAATCCCGACGGCAGCAATATCCACCAGATCGAATTCAACCAGAGCCATGACCGCGATCCGACGGTGCTGTCGAACGGGCGCATTCTCTTCACCCGCTGGGACCATGCGCCGGGCAAAGACGGCATGCACCTGTACACGATCAATCCTGACGGCACGGATCTTGAGCTTTACTACGGCGCCAACAGCCACAACACAGGGCCGGACGGCAAACAGAACACCGCGACGATCGAGTTCGTCAAACCGCACGAGATGCAGAACGGCAACATCCTCGCTCTCATCCGCCCCTACACGAACGATGATTTCGGCGGCGATCTTGTGATCATCGACGGCAAGGATTACGTGGAGAACACTCAGCCGGTGATGGCGGACGCCGGCGCCAAGGGTCCCGCGCAGACCTTCGCCACCTCGTACGAAGTGCTGACGATTCCCGGTCCCTCCCCGGGCGGGCGCTTCAGTTCCGCCGTGCCGCTCTGGGATGGCACGCAGCGCATTCTCGTCACTTGGACCCAATGTCGCCTGCTCGATACCAGTGTCACTCCCAACACCATCATTCCCTGCTCGAGCACCGCACTTGCGAGCCCGACGGCGATGTCGGCTCCGCCGCTCTACAGCGTGTGGATGTTCGACCCGACGCAGAACACCTTGCTGCCGGTCATGCTGCCCATGGAAGGCGTCATGGTGACGGATGTCGTCGCGGCGCAGCCGCGCCCGCTGCCGGCAGTCATCCTCGACGGCGTGCCCGGTGTCGATCTGGATCAGACGTTTTTCAACGCGAGCGTGGGCGTCATCGACATCAAGAGCGTCTATGATTTCGACGGCGTCGACACCGCCAATCCGAACATTCAGACCTTGGCAAATCCGGCGAAGACCACGGCTGCGCAGCGTCCGGCGCGTTTCATCCGCCTGCAAAAGGCCGTCTCCCTGCCGAGCATGCAGACGCTCAACATCGCCGACCAGGCCTTCGGCGCCAGCCCCTACATGCGCGAAATCCTGGGCTATGCGCCGGTCGAGCCGGACGGCTCGGTGAAGATCGAGGTACCCGCCAACGTCGCCTTCCAAATCGACGTGCTCGACGTCAACGCCCGGCGCATTTTTCCGGTGCACGCGAACTGGCTGCAAGTGCTGCCCGGCGAAATCATGACCTGCAATGGCTGCCACACTCCACCGACGCAGCAGAATCCGCGTTCGCACGGCCGCGCGGGCCTGTTTGCGCTGGTGAACACGGGAGCGACCACGAGCGGTGTGCCCTTCCCCAACACCGTCGCGACCTTCTTGCCCAATGCGGGCGAGACCATGGCCGAAGCGCGCGCGCGTACGAGCTGCGCGAGCGACAGCCCGCCGTGCCAGCAGATGCAGCCGAGCGTCAATGTCGTGTATCAGGACGTTTGGACGAACCCAAGCGTGCGCGCTCCGGATCAGAGCTTCTCCTTGAGCTACAACGATCCCACGATCACGACCAACGTGCCGACCACCGACGCGTGCACGACCACCTGGTCGAGCACCTGCCGCATTACGATCAACTACACGGAGCACATCCAGCCGCTCTGGGATAAAGTGCGCCAGGTGCTCGATTCGAAGGGAGCCGTCCTGGCCGACCACACCTGCACGCAGGGCGGCTGCCACAGCGCCAAAAATGCCAACGCTGCGCCCGAAGCGCCGGGCGGACAGCTGAATTTGACGAACGCGCCCTCGAGCGATGAGCCGCTGCAGTTCACCTCTTATCGGCAGCTGCTGTTCACGCATGACGAGCAGGCAGTTAACATGGGCGCCTTGCAGGACGTGCTGGTACCGGGACCGCCGGGACCTAAGGGTCAACCGACAACGATGCCGGTGCCGGTGGGGCCGTATTTGAATGCGGGCAGCGCGGACGGACCGCTGTCGAGTCAGTTTCTGAACCGCTTCGCAGCGAATTCGGGCAGCACGCATGCCGGATACCTGAGCGCGGCCGAATTACGCATCATTACCGAGTGGCTGGATATTGGCGCACAGTACTTCAACAACCCATTCGATCCGGCCGTGCCGCTCAACTAGGAGCGTCTTGCAACGATTACCGAGCGTCCGCTGCCTGCTACTCGTCCTGATCCTCGCTACACCGGGACTGTGCGGCGCCCGGGAATACCTGCAGGTATTCGTCGTCTCGCCCTACCTCGAGCTGCACACCGGCCCCGGGCGCGGTTATCCGGTATTCAACGTGGTCGACCGCGACGGCAGCGTCGATGTACTCGTGCGCTATACGGAATGGTTCAAGGTGCGCACCGAGCGCGGCGTCGTCGGCTGGGTAGCCGAGGCGGACATGCTGCATACGGTGCTTGCCGATGGCTCGCCGTTCACCTTCAACCGCGGCGACCGCGCGGGCTTCACTTCACATCGCTTCGAGCTCGGCATGTTTGCCGGCACTTACGGCGGCGCCACGCTGATCTCCTCCTACGGTTCGTTCTCCTTCAACTCGCAGCTCGCGGCGGAAGTGTCAGTGGGACAGTTTCTGGGCAATGCCTCAAACGGCGTGGTCGCCGATGTCGGCCTCACGCACGTGTTCATGCCCGAATGGCGCTGGTCGCCCTTTGTGATGCTCGGCACGGGCGTCGTGCACACCGAACCGAAGGCGACGCTGGTGCAGCCGGTGAACCGCACGGAGCAGACCGCGTATGTCGGCGGCGGCATGCGCTACTACCTGACGCGCCGTTTCTTCCTGCGTGCGGAGTATAAGAGTCACGTGGTCTTCACGAAGCTGAACTCGAATGAGGTAGTCGACGAATGGAAACTGGGATTCGCGTTCTTCTTCTGAGCGCGGTGCTCGCGCTCGGCGGCTGCGCCTCGATACACCACCTGTTTCACAGGCATGACGACACTGACGCGCAGGCGGCGAACGACTCGGCCTCCGCGGACAATGACGCACATCCGCCGCGCGTAATCGATCCGGACGTCGAGCGGCGCAAGATCAAGGTGCCGCAGATCCGCTCGCATAATGTCGAATTCGGGATCCAGTACGGCGCCTTGTCGGTTGAGAACTTCGGCACCAATCCGGTGTACGGCTTCACCGCCGCCTACCACATCAGCGAAGACTTCTTCTTCCAAGGCGCCTTCGGCCGCTCGCAGGCGGGGCGCACGAGCTTCGAGACCTTGAGCAATATCAACCTCCTTACGCCCTCTGAGAGGTACTTCACGTACTACGACCTCTCGCTCGGCTACAACTTCCTTCCTGGCGAGGTGTTCCTGGGTCGCAAGACCGCCATGACGAGCTCCTTTTATCTGCTGGGCGGCATCGGCAGCACGGATTTCGCCGGCGACAGCAAGTTCACCGTGAACTTCGGAGGCGGTTATCGCGTATTGCCGACGGACTGGCTTGCCGTGCACATCGATGTCGAGGATCACGTGTTCCAGTCGGACCTTCTAGGGGTCGACAAGCTCACGAACAATATCGAGGCGACCATCGGCGCGAGCGTATTCTTTTAGGAGGACTTGGCATGAAAGCGTTCATTGCAGGATTGGCGACAGTGCTCGTCGCGCTGCCGCTGTGCGCGGCGGTCGACACCAACTCGCCGGCGCCCGATTTCACCCTGGCTGCGCAAAGCGGCAAGTCGGTAGGGCTCACTCAGTTCAAGGGTCAGGTGGTGATGCTCAATTTCTGGGCGAGCTGGTGCGGACCGTGCCGGCAGGAGATGCCGCTGCTCGACAGCATCTACAAGAAATACGGCAAGCTTGGCTTCACCATGGTCGGCGTCAACGTGGAACCGGATTCCAAGGCCGCCAACGACTGGCTGAAGCAGACTCCCGTGACTTTTCCGATCCTCTACGATACCGACAGCAAGGTGAGTAAGCTCTACGGCGTGTCCGGCATGCCGAGCACCGTGATCATCGACCGCAAGGGCACGGTGCGAATGATTCATCGCGGCTACAAGCCCGGTGATGAAGAAGAGTACTTGAGCAGCATCCGCTCTCTGATGCGGGAATGATCCGAAGCTGCAAGGAGCTGACATGCGCCCCGTCCTGGTTCTGATCGCCCTCGGTACGCTCTACTCGCTTGCGGGATGCGCGCCCATTCAGCCGTGGGTAAAGCCCTACGAGCGCGAGCATCTCGCCGATCCGATCATGTCTTTGAACCGTGATCCGATCTCGAGCGACTATCTTGAGCACGTATTCGGCACCCGGGAGGGCGCGCACGGTGCCACCGGGGGCGCGGGCGGGGGCTGCGGGTGCAATTGAGGCGGGATTCCCGGCGCCCATGGGTCGCGCTCGCCAGCAATCCATTCGCGGGGCGCATCGCGGCGCTCATCGCGTTTGGAACGTTAGCCTCTTTGCCGGGCTCCGCCGGCGTGCTGCCGGAGGATGAGGCCGACGTCATGTATCACAACTACGACGGCGGCGGCGTCACGGTGCAAGGCCCCTCAGTGCTCATCCGCAAGAAGATCGGCGACAACTTTTCCGTGTCGTACAACTACTACGTCGACATGATCACGAGCGCCTCGGTCGACGTGCTGCTGTCGGCGAGTCCGTACAAGGAAAGACGTACGCAGCACAGCGGCTCCGTCGAGTATCAGCATGGCAAGACGACGTACAGCGTCAGCTACATCCACTCCCGTGAGCCCGATTACATCGCCGATACGAGCATTTTCAGCCTGAGCCAGGACATGTTCGGCGATCTGACCACCGTCACCATGAGTTACTCGCGCGGTTGGGATCACGTCTATCGCGACATCAAACTCACCGACGGCGCGATCGTCAATGATCCGACCTTCGCGCAGCAGGTCGACCACAGAAGCTACGGAGTCGGGCTCACCCAGGTCCTGACGCGCAATCTCATTCTGAGCCTCAACTACCAGGCGCTCACCGATCAGGGTTATCTGCAGAATCCATACCGCCAGGTGGTCTATGCCTCCCCGGGCGGCAACGGATGGGCTCTCGAACCGCAGGTCTACCCGGGCACCCACACGACGAACGCGGGCTCCGGGGATCTCAAGTACTACCTGGCGTACCGCGCCGCACTCGATCTGTTCTATCGTTATTACACCGATACCTGGGGCATCCGGGCGAATACTGTGCAGCTCGGCTACACGCAGCCGTGGCATCACTGGATCTTTGACGGCACGTTTCGCTACTACAAGCAAAATGCCGCCAACTTCTACGGCGACTTCTTTCCGCGGGCCGATGCGCAGAATTTCGAGGCGCGCGATCGCGAGCTCGCGGCATTTTCAAGCTACACCGTAGGCGTCGGAGCCTCCTACGAATTTCAGATTCCGCGCGCGCCGTGGATCCAGAAGAACACGCTCAATCTGCATTACGACCACCTGCTGATCGACTACACCGACTTTCACGCGCTCCGTGGAGGCGCCGACGCTACCGTCATTCCCGCCGGCGGGATAAACGAGCTGCCCCTTTATCGCCTCGACGCCAACATCATTCAGCTCTTCTACTCCCTGTACTTCTGACTTTGCTGCCGCGACTGCGTTAAACTCGCGGGAACGCCCATTGCGGCTGCGTCTGTTGGCGTCGCCGTACGGCGACATCAACAGGGGATCCAGGATGCGCAACCGCGTCGCTTTCACTAGCCTGCTCGCAGGCATCGCTCTCACTCTCAGCGCCATGCAAGTTCACGCGCAGGCGCGCGAAGAAGGCCAGCTGCTCATGGCCACGCAGATTTTGGAGGAGCTGAGCGCGACTCCGGATACATTTATCCCGGACCGTCTGCTCGACCGCGCGTACGCCATCGCCGTCATTCCCGACGTGACCAAGGTTGCGTTCATCGCTGGCGGTCGCCGCGGCAGCGGCGCCATGGTCGTGCGCGACAAGACTGGTCATTTCTCAAACCCGGTGTTCGTCGCCCTCACGGGCGGCAGCTTCGGCTGGCAGGCGGGCGTGCAGTCAACCGACGTGGTGCTCGTCTTCACCACGCGCACCGGCGTCGAGGGCATTACCGGCGGCAAGGTAACTCTGGGCGCCGATGCCTCGGTCGCCGCAGGCCCGGTCGGCCGCCAGGCCTCCATCGCCACCGACTCGAATTTCAACGCCGAGGTGTATTCCTACTCAAGGAACCGCGGGTTATTTGCCGGCATTGCCCTCGACGGTAGCGTCCTCTCGATCGACCGCACTGCCAACGCGGAGTTCTATAAAAAGCCCGGCGTGACTGCGAGCGACATCATGGACGGCGACGTCAAAACCACCGACAACACCGCGCAGCGCTTTCTTGCAGCGATCTCATCAAGCACCGGTGGCAACACCACGGCCGCATCCGCCCCAGTGACCAGCGCCCCACCTCCTGCGCCTGCACCCGCGGCATCCGCGCCTTCGGGCGGGGCGCAGACGTACCCGATGGCGGACCCGAAGCCGGGGGCCGACCCCAAGTAACTGCGGCTTGCAGCGGTCCGGGTGGGCGACGGAGCTGATCGCTCCGCCGCCTCCCATGAATAACCGCTCGGGCGCTAAGAACCCACGGTGATGCGACGCGGCTGCGCTTTCGCCTGCTTCGCAATCGTCAGCTCGAGAACGCCTTCACGGCCCTTGGCGCTGACGCGTTCGGTGTCTACCGTTTCCGGCAGTATGAAGCGCCGGTGAAAGCGGCCATGACTGCGTTCAATGCGCTGGCGCACGAGCTGTTCCTCATTCGCGTGCTTGGCGATGGAGCGCTCGCCTGAGAGCGTCAAGACGTCGTTGTCTAGGGTGATCTCCACTGACTTCGGATCGACGCCCGGAAGGTCTACGTAGAGCTCGAAGCGATCGGCGTACTCATTGATGTCGACTGGGGGCGCCCAGTCGGCCGTGGCGCTGCTGCTGGAGCCGTTGTTGACGTCGCTCGCGTTACTGAAAATGCGGTTGATCTCGCCCTGCAGGTGCGACATGACATTCCAGGGCTCGTACCGTGCGACTGACATGGCTTTCCTCCTCTGATGTTGATTGCACAGGAACGACTGCGGGCAGCTCCCCGCATACGGGTCGCTGCCTAGATCGCAATTTATGAGCGCACCTCAGAGTTTCAAGATGTCACCCGCCGCGTTGCCAAGCGCGGCAATGGTGCAGTGCATCAAAAGTGTTTCGACGCGGCGTCAAGCCAGCGCAGCGCGCGATTACGGGGATTTTTCGGAAGCGGCGGACGCAACCCGGTTGCGGCCCGCCTCTTTGGATTTGTAGAGCGCCTGGTCCGCGCGGCCGGTGAGACCCTCAACGGTATCCCCGGGGACGGACTCGGCAACGCCGATTGACACGGTGACACCGGCAATCGGCTCAGTCGTGCCGGCCCGATGAATTTTACCCCGTGCGACCGACACGCGAATCTGCTCGGCGAGCACCAGCGCCCCCTGCGCCGTCGTCTCCGGAAGCAGGATCGCAAATTCCTCGCCGCCATAGCGCGCCGCGACGTCGCGGCCCTTGATGCTCAGGCTGATGCGCTGCGCGACGTAGCGGATGACCTTGTCGCCAAACACATGGCCATAGGTATCGTTGACACGCTTGAAGTGATCGATGTCCGCCATCAAGAGCGAACAGGGCGATGCGGATTCCGCAGCTTCGGTCAGCATCTGCGCCAGCGCCTGCTCAAAGGCGCGCCGATTGTGCAGCTCGGTGAGCGCATCCACGAGCGCCTGGCCCTGGGCTTTTTCCAGCTGTTCGCGCAGCCGACCCACTTCGGCCGTGGTCGCCCCCATTTCTTCATGCAGCACCTGCGCCGATGTGCGCATGCGCGTGGTTTCACCCACGAGCGCAGAGATGAGATCCGCCAGCGTCGGCACATCGATCTGCTGTTGCAGCCGCTCCTCATGGCGGTTTAAAGACGCGTTGTACTGCGCAGCCTGATTACCGAGATTGAGCGCCGACTGGCGCACGTTCGCGAGCACCTGCAAGAGCTGCGCTTCCAGGCGCTCGGTCACGTCCTCATCGCGAGTAACGATGTATTTGATGAAGAGTTCGTAGGTCTCCTGTTCGGACACTGGCGTCTTATCGGCAAGGCGCGTATCAAGTGCGCTCTGCAGTGCTGGATTGATCTTCGCCAGGTACTCGTACCAAACCGTGTAGCTGATGGGGTGGAAGCCCGCCGCCTGCGCTGCCATCTGCGGAACGGCCAATCGCAACAGCTCGGCGGTTTTTTCTTTGGACTCAAAGTAGCGCATGCAAGTCGGTCCGCTTAACGAAAAAAAATGAACCTCGGCACTTTAGACTCGGGCTAAAGCGCGTTCGCCAGTCACCATCCATACGGGGTTCGCTGCGTATTTTATCGGCTCCGCCGCGCAAATGCTTCGGACTTAACCGACGGATTTGAGCAACGGGATGTGCGCATGCGCACCTTTTGCAAAATCGCCGGCAATTATTTGTATCTGCGGCAACACATCAATGCTGCACTGCGCTTGCTGCAGTGCGCAGTAGTCATGCCATCAATATCGCCACGCGCCTCTTCCTGATGCGGCCTACTCACCAGGGTCACGCGAGCATCGGCAAGCGCTGCACGAACGATCAATGAGCAGGAGAATGCGCTGCGCAACCGCTCGGACTCATGAGCGCGGCGCTCACGGCGGCAATGATTGAATTACTTGCCTTCGACTTTGTCGGTGGCATCCGCAGCCTTGTCACGCGCCTTATCAACTTCATCCTGGATTTTGTCGGAAGTCGTCTCCTCGCCGCCGTTCTTAATGGTATCAACCACGTGATCGACTTTTTCGCCTGCCTTCTCGACAGGGCCTTTCTTCTCGCAGGCGCTGACGCCCAATGCGAGCACGCACAGGGTAAGCGCCCATGTCTTTCCACGAATCATTTGGTTCTCCTCAAAGCCAGCTGCTCCCTGGGCGCTCATCATGCGCCGTGCGCGCCCGGCCTGCACTCAAGCTGTCAATCGCCGGGGAACTGAAACTCCACTTCGATATTGAGGTCGGCGAGTCGACGCGACAATGTGGTATTGAGAGTCAGAACCGTATTTGCAAGCGGCGCAATCTCAATGAGCAGCGAGATTTCGCCGCCGTCGGCCTGCAGGGTGCCGAGGAAATCACGGTGCCGCGCGAGCTGCAGGAGCTGCGCCAATATAAAAGTTTCCAAAGGCACGCTGGTCGCGCCCACCATTTGACTCGGCAGCGGCGCGGACCAGTACGAGTCGCGATGCTGACCGCCCAGCGGCGCACCGGTCTGCGACAAACGCGGATCACCGGCTTTCCAGCTGTGCGCAGGGTCAAGCTTCAAGGTCTTGGTCAAAATCGCCGGATCCACTGTCGGATGTCGCGCGCGCAGCGTCACCGCGTAGGTGTAGGCGCTGCCGGGCACGAATTTACTGGGATTTCTTGAAGCCATCATCGCTCGCTCCGCCCATCCATAATCCCCCAGAAAGCATTCAACTGTCCAACGGCTCCGCACCGGCGCCGGGGGTTTGCGGTCAGTCTCGGGGGGACGCCTGCATCGCTGTAGAAGCAGCGCACCACTTGAACCGTCATCCGCTCCGGCACGGCTACGGCGCTGGTAGCCGCACGACGGCTCAACGCCCCGTCGCCCCGGGCATGGAGCGGATACCCGCCGGCACATCGTCCATGCCTTGGGAGCGAGGTTCAGTGGCAATCCAGCGGTCGATATCCGCCAGATGGGTGCCGATTTGCACATTGTAGCGAATTTGGGCGATGGCCTTCTCAAGGCTGCTTCTGGCGCTCGAAGGGATATGGCCGGCAGCGAACGCATTCAGGCTCGTGATCATGTTCAGGTCGCCACTGCCGCTTGCCAACTTCGGCACGTATTGCGGTCTGCTGTCGGTCTCCAACATGGGATCGATGACATCCCAGTGTGCGATCGCGAAGTTGGCGGCGAGTTCCGGATGATTGTGCGCGACCGATTCGAGAATCAGCGGTCGCAGCGTGACCGGAACCTCCTGGGTCAAGGTCAGATCGAGCGCCCGCTGCGCGATCTGAGCTTCGGCGGCGGTGCCTAGCAGGCGATAGTATTCCTGCTTCTCCAGTTCGGTCGCCGAGCCGCGAGCGAGCGCGTGCAGCTTATCCCACGTAGGAGCGTCCGCGTTCGCGGCCACGACGCCGAGCACGATGTGGCGCTGCGCCGCACTCACACGTGCAGGCGCTGCAACGAATTCCTGGAAGCGCCGTTTGGCCTCGGCAACCACAACGGCGTCCGAGAAGCGTCCCATCGTGGCGAGCAGGGTTGCGCGCAGACTTTCAACATTGTCGGCCTCGCCGGCGTGCGCATCCCAGCCGACCAGCGTCAGCGGACGCTGCACCAGCGTGCGAGCGTACGCCCGGAAAGCGGGTCGGTCCGCGCGCCCCGCATAGCGCTTGTCGAGGTTGACGAGCGAGTGCGCGAGACTGCTCCAGATGAGCGGTTCGCCGTCGGCTGGGAGCTTTGCGGCGAGCGACAGGAATTGCGACATCGGCACTTGGCCGACGGAGGCGAGCGCCTCGGTATCATTCAATAGGCCCAGCTGGTCGGGTGCGCCGATCTGCGAGAAGCGCTCGACAAGCCCAGCGAACAACGCGGGTGCGTAGCGGCTGCGGAAATAGCCGGTCTGGCCGACATTGAGAAGCGCCGGACCGCATCCGGCCAATGTCGTCGGCGTGGCGCCACTGCCGGACACGATCAACTGGGTGCTCGTCGCAGCGCCGAGCGCTTGCACGGCGACCGGTACGCGCCATACCTGCGCTCCTGTCGTGGCGGAATCGTCGATCGCAAAGCGCGACTGTGTCAGCGTCAGCCGCTGTTCGCCGTGCTGGCAATGCGTGCCCTGCGCGCCGATCAGGGGCACCCCCGCGTGCAAACTGAAATCGTGGGCGATATCCCTGATCTTCTTCGGGCTCACCGCATCGATTTCGCTCCACAGGTCGTCGGTCACGGTGTTGCCATAGGCATGGTCGTGCATGTAACGGCGCACGCCGGCGCGGAACTGCTGTTCGCCGACAAAGGCCTCGAGCATGCGAATGACCGCCGCGCCCTTCTGGTAAGTGATGGAATCAAACGCGCTGCTCGCCTGCAGAACGTCCCTGATGGGAGTGATGATGGGATGCGTGCCGTTGGCGGCGTCGGTGTTCATCGCCTGCTGTACGTCGCCCTGCGCCTGCAGCCACAATTTCCACTGCGGATGGAAGTGATCGACCGCCTTGTTCTCCATCCATTCGGCGAAACCTTCGTTGAGCCACAGATCATCCCACCACGCCATGGTGACGAGATCACCGAACCATTGATGTGCCATCTCGTGCGCGATGACCGTGGCGACGTTCTGCCGATCGCGTTCGGTCGAGAGGCGCGCATCGATCAGTAGATCCTGTTCGAAGTAGAAAATCGCGCCCCAGTTCTCCATGGCGCCGAAGAATTGGCTGGTGCCGGGCGCGGCAATCAGATCGAGTTTCGGCAGCGCATAGGGCGTGCCGAAATAATCGTTGTAGTAAGGCAGCAATTGCGCTGCCGTATCCAGAGCGAAGCTGCCGCGCTGCGCGTCGCCGCGTTTAACGATCACACCGACGTCGACATTGCCGATCATTCGATGCACGCGCTCGAAGTCACCGGCACCGAAGAACAGCAGGTACGAACTCATCTTGGGCGTCGGCGCAAACTCGACGCGTTTGAGACCCGCTGCCACGCTCTGGGTCTGCGCAATCGGCATGTTGGAGACCGCCGTGTCGCTGGCGGCGACGATGGCGGTGAGAGTAAAGGTCGCCTTACGGGCCGGCTCATCCCAGCACGGCAGGAACCTGCGCGCATCGGAGTTCTCGAACTGCGTGAAGAGTGCGCGCTTCTTGGCCCCGTTGTCGCCGGCGTAATCGAGCGCAAAGAAGCCGGAAGCCTGCTGGTAGATCCTGCCCCGGTAATCGATCGCGAGGACATAGCGCCCCGGAGCAAGCGGCGCGCCGAAGGCAAACGTGGCCGTTTGCTGCTCGGCGTCGAGCGTGATTTTCGGCGCTGCAGTTCTGCCCGAGAGCGAGACCCGTTCAAAGCTCAACTCAGCAGCGTTCAGCACGATGCTCTGGGTCTGGCGCGTGACCGCAACCGCGATGCGCGCGCGGCCGCGAAAGTTGAGGTGTGCCGCATCCGGCGTGACCTCGACGTCATAGTGCTCGGGAATCACGCTGCTCGGCAGGACGATCCGATCAGGTGCTGCCCCAGCGTCCGCGCAAGGAGCCGGGATGGCTCTGGTAAGCGCGACTACGATGAGCGCCGCGACCGCAAGCTGGGTTTTCATATTTTCTGTCTCATAACTTTTTAGCGAATTCGAAAAAACTCATCCTGTAGTCAGAATTTGGCAGCACGAGCTGCCGCGGCAACGGGGATTCATTGCGGGCGGGCCGCTGCTGCGGCATGCCATGCCGCGAGCACTTCGTGTTCCCGCGCCGGATCAATGCCCGCCTTGAGCGCGAGCCGCTGCGGCGCGGGCCGCCCCAGATGCCATTCGAGAGTATCGCAGACCGTGTCCTTGATGGCCCGAATGCTAAGCCCGGCCTGCAGCGCCCGCGCAACATTCACCTTGGCGAACGCCGCATCGGGACCGAGCGGCGCGTTCCAGATCGGCATGTCAGTTGCAAGGGCAACGTTGTGCTGCTGCAAGAACTCAACCGCTACCCACACCGCGCGCGGCGCCACCTTAGGTTTCGCAAGCGCCTTTGCACAGCTGATACTCGTGCTCACAAGGTCACCGATTGTGAACCGCTCCGGCTGTGAAACGACATTAAAAGTTCCGGCGCTGTTGTTCTGCAGAGCGTCGAGCGTAAAGCGCGCAAGATCGCGTACATCGACGAACTGAATCGCATCTCCAGGGCCATCCGGCGCCAGCATCTCACCGCCTCGCGCTGCGCGCGCGGGCCAGTAAGTGAAGCGGTCGGAATTGTCATTCGGTCCGACGATGTAGCCGGGACGCAGTACGGTAACGCGTCCGGGCAATTGCGCCTGAGCCGCCTGTTCGCATAGCGCCTTCAGCGGGCCGTAGCTGTTTTCGTCCACTTTTTCGATGCTCTCATCGGCGAGCTTGCCGACGGGCGAGTCCTCATCGGGAGCGGTGGCGAAACTTGCATAGACGGACACTGAGGAGACAAATAAGTATTGGCGTACATTAGGCGCCAGCAGTTGCGCCGTCAGCCGCACGTGCCGCGGCACGAATCCGGAATCATCGATGACGACGTCCCAGCTGCGCCCGCGCAAGGCGTCGAGTTGACCGTCGCGATCGCCTTTGAGCTTCTCAACTTTGGGGAAAAGCTGTGGGTTCGTCTCACCTCGATTGAACAGCGTGACGATATGCCCGCGCTGCAGGGCAAGCTCGGTCATGTAGACGCCAATGAAGCGCGTGCCACCCAGGATAAGAATCCGCAACGGCCGCGGCGGCGCTGCGCCTGCTGCGCCTTTCGCCCCGAGCCAGGCCGCGGTCACCGACACGGCGGAGATGAACTGGCGTCGGTGCATCTGAAGAGAAGTCTAGGCTGCAGACTTAAGGTTCTGCGCGAGGAGGCTCGTCCTGGCCTCGGTGCCCGTTTCGACCTTCAGGGCGTGGCAGCGCTTGAGCCGATCGGCGCGCGCTGCGGCCGCACGGGTGCCGGTTTCGTCCATAAATCGTTTCCGGTTCGGCTTCATCGAAGCATTCTCTCGTCCATAACAATTGAGCAGCACTGTGCACGCGCGCCCAAGACGCAAGGCATCAGCGTCACCGACGCACTTCGTCAAGCGTGGCAGCCTGGCGGCCAAGGATACCGGAGTGCCATGGTGCCCCGCAGATGGAGCGGTTTGCCGCGTGATCAAGGCCTTCGGACGCAAAGTGCTTGCAGGACTCGACTGGGTCCGCTCGGGCGATCACCGGGAAAGCCTTATCGGCTTACCGGGCAAGATATGGACCTAGCATCCCCCGAGCATCGCGGGAGATGCATTTTCGCCGGAAATTGCGTTGGAATACGACTGGGGCCGATTGATCGGCCCAAGCTTGCGCCTGCCCACGGTTTATCTGCCAAGGAACACCGGCACGCATGGGGCGTTATGTTGGTACACCCGGATGATAAAGCGGCCGGGAGATCATCCATCCCACGATAGCGAGGTGCTCTATGAAACGCGGTTTACTAATTTTGTGCCTGAGCGCGCTCACGCTCGCTGCGGCCTGCTCCCGGCAGCATGCTACCGGCCCGGACACTTCAGCGCCGAGTACGGATAACTCGATGCAGTCGAGTTCACCGCCCCCGAGCGCGCCAGGGTCGTCCGATACGGCGACGCCTCCTGCGAGCTCAACGGACTCGATGCAGTCCTCGCCCCCGAGCTCGACGTCAAGCACTCCTCCGGACAACAATTCCACCACCACAACGGGTGGTCAGCCGGCGACCCCGCCTAAGCAGTAGTCCCGTCGGCGCCGGTCCTGCATCCAGGACCGGCGCCACAGTCGTAGCGCCGTGCTATGTCAGCGGCACACACTTCCAGGCCAAAAGTACCAATTTGCGCGCTCTGGCGCCGCGCACAGGGCGCATGACGTGATGTAACTCATTGACTGTCGTGGGGGCCCACTGGTTGGTCCGCGGATTGCATAATCGACTCATCACAGGAAGGCGTGCTCCTTTGAGCGACGTCGGCAACAGGAGGAACGGATCATGCTGAATACGATCCTCGTGGCCATCGTGCGAAACGCGCTCTTGGTACTGAGTCTTGGCGCGCTCGTTGTCCTCAATACAGCCATGTGGGGTGGATAGCCGCTCAAGATTTGCCAGAGCTCTTTTGGCCGCTGACTGTCGCGAGCTTGAGTTCTAACCTGCGCCGCTTGGCAAGCGGCGTTTTGACACTGCGCACATTCGTCAGTCGGCATCCGTTGGCGGCGAGACCTACGGCATGCAGAAAAACCACGCCCGCCAGCGAGAACCCCTAGAATCCGTCGAATGTCGCTGCTCAACGTCATTGTGCTTGCCGTCGTGCAGGGGTTGGCGGAGCTCTTGCCGATATCAAGCTCGGCGCATGTCATCGTCGCCGAACGGCTGATGGGCCTCGATCCGTCGGCTCCGCAAATGACGTTACTGCTGGTGATGTTACACAGCGGCACGATGTTCGCGGTCATCGTCTATTTCTGGCGCAGCTGGCGCGAGACCTACTTCAAGAGTCCGGCCGCCTTCAAAAGATTCGCCGCACTGGTCATTTTTGCGACCGTATTAACGGCGCTGGTCGGTGAAGCAATCAAAATGATGATTGAACGCACGGTATTTTCCGGCGTACCGCATGCCGAGATCGAGGATCTATTTGGGCATCTGGAGCTCATCGCGCCAGCACTCGCGGCTGCAGGGGTGCTGATTCTCATCGCCGGCATTTTTGAGCGCCGTCACCGGGCGGAAGATGCAGCTACCCAGGAATTGAGCGCAAAACAAGCCGGCCTGATCGGCGCGGTGCAGGGATTGTGCCTGCCATTGCGCGGCTTCTCCCGTTCAGGCGCCACAATCTCCGCCGGTATGCTGGCCGGGGTGGCAAAGGCGCGTGCAGAGTCCTTTAGTTTTGCACTCGCTGTGGTGCTCACTCCGCCGGTCGTCGCACGTGAACTGCTGCGCTTGATGCACGCACAAAAAATTGCAGGCACCGCCGATCTCGCCGCGGCGCTCTTCCCAAGCCTCCTGGGCGCCGTGTTTGCATTTCTGGCCGGTCTCGTGGCGCTGCGGTGGCTCAGCCGATGGCTAGAACGCGGCCGCTGGTATGTGTTTGGGATTTATTGCCTGATCGCGGCAGCGGCCGTGGCGGCATTGCACAATAGCGGCTACTGACGCAATGCCAACGCCTGCCGGCGGCAGGCTGCGCGCGAGGCCTTCTACACTTGTTCCGAAAATGCTCGCTGCGCGGCCGGGCGCGCGACGCACCGTTCCATGTAGGCCTTCAGCACCGGCTCGTCGCCCAAGATCTTGAACATGTCGAGGAAATAAACCGCTGAGCCCAGCATGACGTCGGCCGCAGAAAAGCGTTCGCCAAGTATCCACGGCCCCGTGCGCAAACCATCACGCAAAGTTTCGAGCACCGACGCATAGTCGCCCCAACCATGTGCCGCGCGGTTCGGGGTGAGTCCGGAAAACTTTTCCATCATCGCAGGCTCGATGTTGGAGTTGGTGAACATGAGCCACTGCAAATAGCGGCCGCGCTGCGGGTCGCCAATGGGCGGCGCAAGACTCGCCTGCGGATACGCATCCGCGATATAGGCACAAATAGCTCCGGAATCGCTGATCTTGACCGCGCCATCCACGAGCGCAGGTACCTTGCCGAGCGGGCTTGCAGCCCGAAACTCCGGATCCGCCTTCGCCTGTGGGTCACGAATGTCGATGCGCACGCGCTCGAACGGCACGCCGGCCTCCTCGAGCAGCCACAGTGCGCGCATCGCGCGGGTTTTCGGGCACCAGTACAGTTTTATCATTGGGGTATCTCGCACGGCCCGAACGCCGCTTGCTATTTTCCATGGCGCGACTCGCCACCGCAACAATGAAAAATTGAGTCACATGATTGAAATGCATTCATGCGGCCGCAGGCGCCTGCCCTTCGAGCCGCGGGATCGCAGTATCGATGCAAGCCCAACTCGGCGCCTGCGACGTCCAGATTGTCGTCGCCGGCTTGGCGATCTCGCGATCGTCAAGCGTGCCGCTGCGTACAAATGTCAGATGAGGCCGCGCCTCAGCTTCACTGAATACATGCGTGCCGCATTGCGGACAAAACCTGCGGTGCATGACGTTGCCGCTGTCGGCAACGCTGCGGAAATCGCGCAGCTCACCTGAACATGAGACCGCGCTGCTTGGGAAGCAGGTATTGACCGTAGCACTTCCCGCTCCCAAATATTGACACAGCCGGCACCAGCACACGCGGGTAACAATTGGTGTGCCGCTGATCCGATAGCGCACGGCCTTGCACAGACACCCGCCGGTAATATCCATCACGAACCTCGCAGTCAGTTTTGCTGTATGTGGACCAAGACCCGCATGGCGTGCGGCGCGGACTGGCAACGCGAGTTGTGCTCGCGGCCATGTTCATTCATGGGCGCAGGGGCCGCCGCTCAACACGAGCGGAGCAGCGCATCCGCATCGCAGCATCCGCAGCCACACCTCAAAGTGCTCCATGCACGACCCTCGCAGCGCGTGCTGCACCCTATTTGCCCACATCGAAGAAAACGCCCGATGGTATAGTTAACCCGGCTTCTGTGGAGCGCTCTTTGCGCATCGTCGTGCGACGCGTGCGGGAGTACGACGCGCTGCCGACCTTAAGATGTGGCCCGCATGGGCCGGAGCAACTTTTCCTTGGAGAACGTTTGCATGCGATATACCGCTATTTCCATTGTTCTGCTGCTCGCCGGGTGCGGCGCGCAGACGCCACCTCCACCTGCCGCGCCTGCTCCTGCCGATACGGCCGCCACTGCGCCGGCACCGGCCGCCGAGTCTGCCCCCGCGGCCGCAGCCGCTCAGGCGCCAGAATCTGCCGCTGCGGCACCAGCACCGCAACCGGCACCGGAGGAAGCCGCCAATGCTCCCGAGGGCCCGGCATACGAGCCGCCACCCCCTCCGCCGGTGGTAAGCGTTGATGTAGAGCCCCCTATTTCCGAGCCTGCACCAATCGCCGTCGGCTGGGCTCCGCCGCCGATGCTGGTTGAAAGTCCGCCACCAACACCTTCTCAATCCGCAGTCTGGGTCGGAGGCTACTGGGTCTGGGAGGGCAACTGGGTCTGGGCTCATGGCCACTGGGCGCCGCCGCCGCGCCCCAACTATGGTTGGGTCAATCCTTATTACGAGAACCGCTCGGGTGTGGTTATTTTCATCGGCGGCCACTGGTCACCGCCGGGCGTTGCGTTTGTTCCTCCCCCGCCTGGGTTGCATCTGAGTTTGGAGATCGCAGGCCCCGGCGTGATACCCGGTCCGCCGCCGATGGGGCCCATGGGAGTATTTATCCCTGCGCCACCGGGGTCGCGTTTCGGAATTATTATCCCGGCGCCGATTGGCACTGCGCCAGCCGTCGTGACGAGTGCGCCGCCGGTCATTGCGGTGGGCATGCGCATCAATATCAGCAACAACAACGTCAACAATACCAATATCCGCAATACGACCACCAATGTCACCAACATCACGAATGTCACCAATGTGACGATCGTGGCGCCGGCGAGCGCGACGGCCAGCGGCAGAGCCGTAAACGCATCGGTACCGGCGCAAGCGCACCTTGCAGCGGCGTTGCCTCCGGTCGTTAGGGTGCAGGCGCCGACACCGCAGTCCTCCAAGCCCATCCCGGCCTTCGTCCATGGGCGTCCGCCGCCAGCGCTACCGCGTCCTCAAGCCGTCAAGGTGGAAGTTGCCCCGCGCGGCGCGGCCGAAGAAGCTCGCGCCGCAGCGCCGGCAAAACCTGGTGCCAAACCGGTGGAGAAACCGGCGCCGAAACCCGAAGCGAAACCTGCGCTCAAGCCTGCGGAGAAACCCGCTGCCAAGCCGGAGGCAAAACCCGCGCCGAAACCTGCGGAGAAGCCTGCAGTCAAACCCGAGGCGAAGCCCGCGCCGAAGCCTGTGGAGAAGCCCGCCGCCAAACCCGAGGCGAAGCCCGCGCCGAAACCTGCGGAACATCCGCCTATCACCCAGGGATCCGCTAAACCGAAACCTGAGGTGCCGGCCAAGACTCCTCCGGCCAAGCCGGGGGCGACAGCCGACCATCCGAAAAAACCCGGCGACAAGGACGCCAAGAAGACGGATAAAGACAAGGATAAGGATACGGACTGATGCGGCACGCACCGCTGGCCGACACCGGCCAGCGGTGCCCGTCTCACGGCGCGCCGAGACGCCGCATGCTTGCGCGCGCTCGTGGCGAGCGCGACCCAGTTTACTCGGACTTCAAGAAGCGGAACGTGGCAGCGCGCGAGCGGCGACCGTACGCGCCAACCACTCTGCACGGGTCTGACTCCAAATCTCCACCGGCGTATCTTCAAACGGCGGCGGCAAACGTCCTGGGCCGCGGTTATGCGAGCCGAGTCTGCGGGCCACAGCCTGCGATGCGTGATTGTCCGCAGAAATCGAGTGGATCACCTCAGCCCAGCCCAGCGTGAGGAAAGCCCACTCCATCGCTGCAGACGCTCCCTCGGTTGCATAGCCCCGACCCCAGCAGTCACGAACCAAGCCCCAGCCGACTTCGGTGCCGGGCCACCCGTCCGGATACCATGGGCCCAGCCGCCCGATCCAACGACCCGTCGCCTTCTCGATCACCGAGAACATTGCGAAGCCCTGCAGATGCCATGCGCCGGCCATCACCATGAGTCCGCGCCAAGCAAGCGCCCGCGGCTGCGGTCCGCCGATAAAGTGCGAGGCTTCAGGATCTTGCAGCAGTGCGGCCCACGGACCGAAGTCTTCGATCCGAGGTGGGCGCAGTAGTAGACGTGGCGTATCAAGCTGTAGCTGGTCCGCGCTCATGAACGCGACTTTATCATAGCTGATCTCGTTATGAATCAAAGAGTTAAGGTGGAAAGGATCCTGCGGCAGCCACGCAGACTCGTACGCGCATCGCGGCGTCAGGGATCTAGGCGGGCAGCCTGCCAGCCTCCTCAATCCTCGATGCCCAACTCGTGAAAGATGAATGCGTATTCCAATGCGGTGTCGTGGTAGCGCTGAAAGCGACCGGACTTGCCGCCGTGGCCCGCAGACATATCGACGCTGAAGATGAGTGGGCGCCGGTCGGTTTTGGTCGCGCGCAGCTTGGCGACCCATTTCGCAGGCTCATAGTACTGCACCTGCGAATCCCATAGACCCGTGAAGACCAGCATCGCTGGGTAATCCTGCGCTTTGACATTGTCGTAGGGCGAATACGAGAGCATGTAATCGTAATAGGTCTTCTGCTGCGGATTGCCCCACTGATCAAACTCGTTGGTCGTAAGCGGAATGCTCTCATCGAGCATGGTCGTCACGACATCGACGAAGGGGACGTACGCGATGATGCCGCGATAGTTCTCGGGAGCCATGTTGGCCACTGCACCGATGAGGAGTCCTCCCGCGCTACCGCCTTCGGCAAAAACTTTATCCCTCGCGCCGTAACCGTGCTTCGTCAGAAAATCAGTCACGTCGATGAAGTCCGTGAAAGTATTCTTTTTGTTCAGCAGTCGCCCGCCCTCGAACCATTGGCGCCCGAGTTCCTGACCGCCGCGGACATGCGCGATGGCTACCACAAATCCGCGCTGCAGCAGACTCACCCAATTGGGACGGAACGCCGGGTCCGTCGAGATGCCGTAAGAACCATAGGCGTACTGGTAAATCGGTGCGCTGCCATTCAAGGGCGTACGCTTCGCATAGGCCACCGATACGGGGATCTGAGTGCCATCGCGCGCCGTCGCGTGGAGATACTCGGTGACGTAATTGGCAGGGTCGTAGCCGCCGAGCACGGCTTCCGTCTTCTTCAGCTCCTTAAGGCCGGTGCGCATGTCGTAGTCGTAGGTCGTGTGCGGCGTGATCAGCGAGCTGTAGACGTAACGCACCTTGGTGCTGTCGATGTTGGGCGTGTGCATCAGGGTCATCGAGTAGGCAGGCTCGCTGGAATCGATGACGACGTCAGGGCCGCCGTCCCAGGGCCGCAGACGCAGCTTGAGCAGGCCGCTGGAGTGCTCGTTGATCGCGAGGTACTTTCGCGACACTTCAAACGCCTCAATGAGCGCATCCGCGCGCGGCGCCACCACGTCGCGCCAGTTGCGTTTGTCGCTGCTGCCGGCAATGGGCGTGCGCATGATGCGAAAATTTGGCGCCTGCCAGTTCGTGCGGATGATGAAGTCATCGCCGAGCGCATCCACGTGGTATTCGAGATTCGCCTCGCGCGCAAGCACTGGCTTGAAGCGTAGCTGCGGGTCTGCTGCGTCGGCATATCTGACCTCGGTCTGCTGCGTGCTTTGCAGATCAATGAAGAGATACTTCTCCGAGCGGCTCACGCCGACACCCATGTAATAGCTGTGGTCCGACTCCTCGTACACGAGCTCGTCCTGTTTCTGCTGCGACCCGAGTCGATGCTTGTGCACGCGCACCGACAACAGCGTCACCGGATCCTTCTCGACGTATAGCAGAGTCTTATTGTCGGCGGCCCAGACCAAGTGCGGCT
>Ga0302324_100000928_pt1 | contig 73446 bp, 67 predicted proteins | sample Palsa_T0_1_FD_201949 | JGI IMG/M metagenome (GOLD analysis project Ga0302324, IMG submission 201949) | Peat permafrost microbial communities from Stordalen Mire near Abisko, Sweden - Palsa_T0_1 | ecosystem: Environmental > Terrestrial > Soil > Palsa > Peat permafrost | place: Sweden: Abisko...
GAAGCAAGAGGCTGAAGCCGAGCAAGGCCTGGCTTCTGGCGGCAGGAAGTCGTGAGCTCAGCATGACGTTTCATCCCGGAATTCCCGCATCAAAGTGCTCTCCCGTTCGCCCGCTAAGGCGCCCAGTCGTGAGTATAAAAATCCAGCTTCATTCGCGTTTAACATCATGCGGTTGCCGTGGAGCGCCTTTCTTTTTGAAGGAACCCGACACCCCGCAAGACTCGCGCCATAGGTGCCGCAACGCCGTCGGCAAATTCCTTGAACGCAGGGTTCCACAGGGCATCGTCGGAAATCAAGATGCCTCCATCACGCAGATACGGATACGCCTGCTGGTACTCGAACTTCATATGATCGTATGTATGCAAACTGTCGTGAATAAACACATCCAATGACTTCAATTCCGCCAAGACGCTGGGCAGGAGTTCGCGTGCATCGCCCAAACGTACCGTCCAGCGTTGCCGAAGCCACGCCGGAACAACCCAGCCCACCTCCTTCCCGCTGGGAAGGAAGGACCCATCGTTCACGTCGATGGAATAGAGCGCGCCTCTCCGATTGCGCTCCAGTGCGAGCAGAAGATACGCCGAAGAAACCCCGTTGGCGATGCCTGTTTCAAGAATACAGTCAGGATTGAAGGCGCGAATGACGGCGTACTGCATGAGAACGCGCTTCGCGTATAGATCCGCTCCGATCGATGAAGTCCCCTCAAACTGACTTTGTACCGAGCGAAGATGCTGGTGAAAACGCCGGTCCTGGATTGGCTCTCCTAAAAACTTTCTGAACTCGGATGTGGCCGTGCCAGACAAAGCCGCCAGGAATCGCTCATCCACAGCCAATAAGTCCCGCAAGACCGCCTTGACGGCATATCCCGGATGCTGCGCTCCAAAAACAAGTCGATTCTTCCAATTCGCCGACCACCATTGGGGCATAAATTCTCCGATGAGGTGCCATCCGCGCTGCTTTTCGAGCAGCAGCAGCGCCCGCAACACGGGCACGCTTTTGTTTATCGCTGAGCGCTCGCTCGTTCCACCGCTAATGCGGTCGCCTCAATATTCTCCCGCGGCGACCAGGTTTCCATTCGCTCGATTGCGGCGCGGCTTAGTTCAGCTAGCTTTGCCCGGTCCTGCAGCGCACTTTTCAGAATACCCGCCAGCATGTCAGTATTCCCGCAAGGATAAATAAAACCAGTCTCGCCATCTTTTACCAGATCGAAACGTCCTCGAATTTGGTCGCTCAAGACTACCGGGCATCCGCACAGCATAGCTTCACAAACAACGACTGGGCACGGATCGTATTCCGACGGAAGAACAAAAAGGTCGGCCGAGCGGTAAACGGAGGGCAGGCCCGTTTGGTTCACGAATCCGAGAAACCGCGTCCGCTCGGCAATTCCCAGAAGTTGTGCGGAAGCTTCAAGGCCGGCTCGCATGGGCCCGTCACCTGCGAAGACCAGATAGGTTCCCTCCACGTTGGCCTTTGCAAAAGCGTTTAGCGCATCGTCGGGTCTTTTCCAGGGCTGAAGCTTGGCACAGAATACGATTACCAGAGCATCTTCAGGGATTCCCCACGCTCGACGAGCCGCGCCTCGATCAACCTGGGACGCGCGCTCGCTCCACCAGTTATTGTCCACAACAAACGGCGTGAGGACAATACGTGAGTCTGGAATTCCCAAACTAAGAATGAAATGCCGCCCCGCTTCGGAGTAGGCGGTCACAACATCCGCAATCCGAAATATTTTCGGCAGTAAGATTTTCTTGATGGGTAATTTCCAGCGCTTCGCATCTCGAGGCTGCAAACTCGTGGCATCGGTGCCGAATATCACTCCTGTTTCACTCAGCTTGGCGGCTGCGACTCCCATCCAAAAAGTCGAATAGATATAACCGGTAAAGATTACGATCGCATCGAACTTCCCGCGCCGAATCAGACCCCAGATTCCCGGATTGAATAGGCCGAAAAAGGATCCTAATCCTGGAGACCACGATCGGTTCGCTATAACTACCCACGGATAACCTTCCAGCAGCGGAATGTCCCACTTCACTTCGACTCCGAAGTCTTGATCCACCTGCGGCTCGGCGCCTTGCAAACTGCAATACGCCATCAGGATCTCGAATCGTGGATCCTTCGCAAGCAGACGCAGGAGAGGCGACTCGTACTGCACGGGGTGAGTGGCGACGAAAAGCACTCGAAGAGGGCGCTGCGTCATCCCGCCAACACCACCTGAAACCGCTCTGCGATCCGGTTCCACGACAGATAATTCTTCTGCACCTCAAGATTGCGTTGGTGCAGCTCCAACCACCGCTGCGGGTCGCTGAGAACTCGAATGAGTCCACGAACGAGGCCCGCCCGATCACCCAGAGGACACCATTCCACCCCTGCTTCCTCGAGAGGGCCCCCGATGTGGGCTTTCCGGTATCCAACGACTGGAATTCCGCTGGCGATTCCTGCCATAGCGCTTCCACGTTGCGGCGAGATAACGCCGCGCACAAAGAGAAGCACATCGGCGGATTCGAACTCACCGGCGATTTGTTCCGCCGGCAGAATCCCCCGCACTACCAGATTCACATCGCGTTCTTTAAAGGCCTCCTTTAGCAACTCTCTGGCTTCGTTAGACCCGCGCCCCACAACGACGAGTCGTAACCGGCCCAGCACCTTGGAAGCTTCGAGCACAGTGGCCGAAATATCATCTACTTCTCGCCTGGCGGCCTCAGCAGAGCACGTCACTCCGAACACAATCACAGTTTTCTCTCTCGCCTCCAGGAGTGGCGGCGTGCAGCGCTGCCCGCGCTCGGGTATATTCGCGCCGATGGGGATGAATGCGGCGCGGCTGTGCGCCTTTGGCAGCCAAGCAATTCCTTCAAGAGGAACCGTGAAGATGGCTTTCGCAACTCCGCTGAAGAGCCTTCGAATGACCCAACTCTGGCAGATTCCGCGGAGTCCTTGCAACACTCCGGAACCAGGCTGTCGATCGGGCTCGTGAAATACAACTGCAACCCGAACACCGGCGCGGCTGAGGATTCGCAGCACCGCGAGTGCCGCAAAGGGGAATCCGCGTCGGGACCAGGAGAACGCCGTGTATTGCATGAGCACCCACCTGCCACGCCAAGGAGCGATTGTTCGCTTCAGCTGGCGTAGCGCGCCCAGCCAGCCCATTTCGGCCCACGGCATGCGAACCAGCTCCAGCTCAATACCCTGCCTCGCGAGCGCCCGGCCCAGGAACAAACAGTAGTCCTCCACGCCGTCCGTGGGCGTGTCCTGCAGCCCCAGCAATGCGATCCATTTCACTGAGTTGAACGGCGCACCGGTATTGGATGAAGTGACTTCGGACATGCTCTCTTTTTTGCTGGTCGTCGGCGGAGGCACCGCCTGGCGATCGCCTACTTATCTGCCTACCAGCAACGAGCTCATCGCGCCAGGGCCGTCTTTTGGGGTCTTCGCCACGATTCGACCATCCTCCGCAACCCTTCGGTGATGCCCACGCGCGGACTCCAATCCAAAGCTTGCTGCACTTTTCGGATATCGCTCACGTAGATTCTCTGATCTCCGGGACGAAATTCGCCGTAGCTTACCTGGGGCAGTTCCGGGAGAGTTTCTTTCAGGGGTTTCTGAAGCTCGGCCCATACCGATATCGTGTGAGCCGGACCACCTCCCACGTTGTACACCTGCCCGGCGGTCCGTTTGATGTTTTCGCAAGCACGCGACATCAATTCCACCAGATCTTCCACGTAAAGCAGGTCACGCACCTGCTTGCCGTCGCCATAAATCGTGAGGCGCTCCCCGCGCATGGCGGTGAGGGCGAAATGCGCCACCCATCCCTGGTCCTCGGTGCCGAACTGGTGCGGGCCGTAGATGCACGACATCCTAAAAATGACGGAAGGTAATCCGTAAATGCGGTGGTAATCGTGAACATACTGATCGGCCGCGCCCTTGGAACAGCCGTACGGGGAATGAAAGTCGAGCGGGCAGCTCTCCGGCACGCCGAAGGGAAGATTCTCAAATTCGTAGCGCGTGGGTCGCTCGACGACGCGCAGATGTTCGAGGCCTCCGTATACCTTGTTCGTCGAGGTGTAAAGGATCGTGGGCATGGGCTTCTGCCGCCGGGCTGCTTCGAGCACGTTCAGGGTGCCCTGCGCGTTGATCGAGAAGTCCTCTTGGGGGTTTGCGACGGATGTGGTCACGGCAACCTGGGCGGCGAGATGAAACACCACGTCCGCGCCTTGAATGGCTTTCTCAACGGCGGCGAAATCTCGCACGTCACCCTCGACAAACTCGATCCGGTCGCGATGTTCCGCACGCAGCCAGTTAAGATTTTGCTGCACACCCGCGCGACCGATGTTGTCGAACAGCACGACCTGGTGGCCGTCGCGCAAAAAGCGATCCGCAAGATTCGTCCCGATAAAACCGATTCCGCCCGTGATAAGAACCCTCACAACGCCTCCTGTGTCGCCGCAGTTCCAACATTAACGTTTCCTGTTCTGTGTGTGGACACAGCCTTCTCAAATACGCCCAGAATCTGTGGGTAGAAGCTCTCCCAAGAATGCCTCCGGATGAGTTCCAGTCCTGCCTGGGTCAGCCGCTTCCTCAAACCTGCGTCTTCGAGAAGGGCCGTGACCGCGGCTGCAAACGAATCGGCGTCGTCTGCGATCATCGCATGCTCTAGATGGACGCATCCCGTCCCCAGCGCTCCGAGCGAAGTGGTCACGACCGGCACGCCTAGACTTAGCATCTCGAGCAATTTCAGCCGGACGCCCGTGCCGGAAATCACCGGCACAACCCCGATGGTGACGTCCTTCATGGCATCTGGTATTCGCGACGGGCCGAGAGAAGTGATTCGCGGATCGGGTCTCGCCGACGCAATCTGGTCGCTGCCCGGTCCGATGATCCGAAACTGCGCCGAGGGTATTCTCTCCCATATCTTCGGCAAGATTTGATCTACGAACCATTTGGCTGCGTCCACATTCGCGCCCCAGGTGATATTCCCAAAAAAGCCAATCTGGTGTCCGCCCGGATCCAACTGTCGATTCGGGAACTGCGAAAGATCGACGCCGATCGGCACGATATCCACCGGCCCGGCGAGCTTGTATCGCCGGCGTAAGTCGGCAGCATCGTCGGCGTTGACCGTGCACACCACCGTCGCAGCTCGGCACGTCCTCGCTTCGAACCGCTGCACCATCCACTCCTCGAGCATCCAGCGAGGGTGCCCCATCCCGTAGCGCCGGCGTGCATCCTTGGCGTCCACGGCCTGGACGGAATGTTTAAACAGAACCACCGGCGCATAGGAGGAAAGAATCGGGGCGTAGCCGGCCACGACGTTCTCCGTAAGCACGATTACGTCGTAGTGGTTTGCTCGAACGTGCCGCAGAATTTCATTGCGAGCTGCGGAAGTCATCCCCACGAGCGACGTCGGCGGAATACCCAGAACAACTGCCGTGGCGAGCCGCTGCATGCGTGCAAACGGCTCCGTGGCGGGTATCGCCGCGATCGCATTGACCCTCACGCCGGGCAGTTCGGAGATTCGATCCTCGCCATCCCGGGGATCGCCAATCCAGAGCAAATGGACATCGTGCGCGCGGCTCGCCGCGTCCAGCCAATGAAAAATCAGGTTCCGCGACCCCGTGTTCGGCGGATAGGGAAACGGCTGCGCAATAAAGAGAATTTTCATGGATTGAATAGTGTTCCCAATCCGCGGTTTTTCTTGCGCAAACCCTGCCAAACGCCGGGAATCCACGCAAACATGTGGACAAAAACCAAAGCGAAATTGGCTACGCCGTAAACGATGCGGCTCTTTATATCGATGGCATTGGCTCGCATGGCCCCGGCCGCGCCAGCCCATCCGAAGTTTTTGGTCCGGAAATAAGCATCATCTCTCGTCATGGCCCAAACGAGGCCAGGGCGCAACCTCTCGACAGGATTCAGCCAGCGAGCTGCACGGTGCCCAATCTGCGCGCGCCAATTGTAAATGTGACGGTAGCCTTTTTTGCGCAAGCGAATGTGTAAATCGGTATCCTCGCGCCAGGAGCCGCGCCGGGTGAAGCCTGCATCGAGGCCTTCGACTTCAACTAGATATTTGCGCCAGAAGGCCATGTTCCCGCCCGCTACGAAATCTACTTCCTGGGGTTCCGGGACAACGACGTTAAAACCCGACCACTTGACATCGCCGTCCGAAGAAACTTGTGCGCGAAGGAGCGCATCGGGATATTCAGGAGAAACGCGCCCACCTGATCCAGCCACACCCTCTTGGAGCAACGGCTTCACAAGTTCCGAAATCCATTCTCGCGTCGCTTGCCCATCGTCGTCGATAAAAGCCACGATATCGGCGTTCGAATGGGCCAGCCCAACGTTTCGTGCGGTGGCCGCGCCACTATGGGCGATCTGCAGGTAGCGTAGAGGGACGGATGATTTCGGCGTAAGTTCTTCGACCACACCCGCTCCGTCACTCGTGCCGTCCTCCACCACAATGACTTCGTATCGGTCACGAGGATAGTCCTGACACAGTAAGCTCTCGATGCAGATGCGGAGCATCTCCCGGCGCGCCCGAGTCGGTATCACAACCGACACGAAAGGTTTCGGATTGTCAGTTTGATTCACGAATGTTCCTATGTTCGTTCCCAGGCTCGAAGGCGACCTCGTTCGGCCCGTACTTCTGTGTTCGATCGAGCGTTCAACGAGACCCGAGCCATCCGTTCTTAAGGGCGCTATAACAAGCCGTCTGGAAAACAACTGCGTTTAGCACACAAGACGTTAACAAATTTATAGTCTTGAAGAACCCGAAGGAAGTCCTCTTGATCCCAGGGGCAAATTCGATTATTTCGCTCATCGATGAACGCAACGTAATCAAACGAGCCTGCCTCCGCTGTCTGGCGGATTAGCGTAAGCGAATCCACACCGACGGCCTTGAGCTGAGGTTCGTTGACCTCAAAAACCAACAAGCGGGCCGAGCGCAACGCCTCTCTCATGCCTAGGAGAGCTTCGGGCTCAGCCCCTTCTAAATCGAGCTTGATCACGTCCACGTGTCTCTGTCCCAGGGCCTTCAGATAGTCGTCCAAGCGCATGCCTCGAACGCGGATCACCCTGCCCGGAATATCCGGCCTGGCTAGCAGGCCGCTTAGCATTGGTTCATCCACAGCGACGGAAAAGTCGAACGATCCGTTGCTGTTTGTTAGCGCCAACTCCGCCATTTCTGTTACGCCCCGCAGGCCGTTGCACTCCACATTTTTTCTCAAGAGCTCGAAAGAATCGGGATCCGGCTCGAAGGCGAAAACGCGGCCTTTACCTTGCAGCAATCTGCCGGCGAGGAGAGTGAAGAAGCCGACATTGCTGCCTCCATCGATGACGATGTCGCCGGGTCGAATCGCTTTTGCCGCGACGTCCACGAGGGTCGGGTGGAATAGAACACCATCGAGAGCCATGATAATCATTCCCACGTACGAAGCCGGAAGGAACATCTTGAAACCATATTCCGTATCGAACTCGATGCTGGATCCCGCATGGGCGAGCGTTTTGACAATTCTGTCGCGGCTCCGGCGGATCGCGGGGTAACGGTCAAGCCGCCCAAGTCGCACGCGCGACTGGGCCGTGATCCAATCTCGCAGAGTTGCAGGGCGGCAAGCTCGCAGGGGCGCCCGGCCATTCACGCGCGTCGCACTATTTTCCAATTCGAGCGTCGAGCTCAATTTGCTTGCACTCCAAGGAACAGGGAATATTCAGCACCCCGGCCCACTCATCCATAAAGTGAGTCACCGGCATGCCCTCGATAACTAGCGCCGGAACCAGCGTCCAATTATGATTTCGTTCGTGGTCATCGTGGATGCTTAGGTACACGCTATACGCACCAGGCCGGAGCGGCAAATCCGGAAAGGACAATTGAATATAGTGTTCGCCTGGAGAAAGCTGCAAGTCATCAAACGACCAGCCCGAGACCAGAAATCCACGCGAATCGTAAATCACAACCGCAACTTTCCCGTGCGCGATCACCTCGCGGGTGAGCACGTCAATCCGGATGGAGACCGGCGCGGATCCATCGGAGACGATGTTCGATTCGCTGCCGCGAGGCTCGAGAACTTCCCAACCGGAAAACGAAACAACCTCGCCGGAGGAAGTCTCCGTCTGGTTTCCTCGGGAGGCCGAAAGAAACGACTGTTCGTAGGCGCCGATAATCGTTTCAGCGGGACCATCCAGGCGAAGCTGGCCGGAATCGATCCACACTACACGCTCGCAAAGCCGGCGGATCTGGTTCATCTGATGGCTGACGAAAACGATCGTGCGTCCGCTTTTCGATATGCCCTGCATCTTGCCAAGGCACTTCTTTTGGAACTCCGAGTCGCCGACGGCAAGCACTTCGTCCACGAGCAAAATTTCAGGTTCGAGATGCGCGGCGACAGCAAAGGCGAGGCGCATCTGCATCCCGGTGCTGAAATGTTTCAAAGGCGTATCGATGAAGCGCTCGACCTCGGCGAACGCAACGATCTCGTCGAATTTCCTGACGATTTCGGCTTTTTTCATGCCCAGCACCGCGCCGCTCAAATAAACATTCTCGCGTCCGGTCAGTTCGGGATGGAAGCCGGTGCCAACTTCCAAAAGGCTGCCGACGCGGCCGTGGGTTTCGGCAAATCCTTCGGTCGGGCGCGTGATCCGCGAAAGAAGCTTCAGGAGCGTCGTCTTGCCCGCTCCGTTGCGTCCGATGAGTCCCACGATCTCGCCCTGCTGGATGTCAAACGATACGTCCTTCACCGCCCAGAGGTGGTCGGTTGCGCGGCGCTGCCAGCGCTTAAACGGCGCGGTCAGCGCCCGGGTCAGGATATCGCGCAAGGCGAGGTAACGCTCGCGCTCTCCGACGCGGTAGCGTTTGCCGAGCCCTTGCACTTGAATGGCGATCTCAGTCATCTTTCAATCTGCAATTCAATCACACCACGTCCGCAACCGTCGTTTCCATTTTCTGAAAATACGCCAGGCCTGAGAGCAGCACCACCAAAACCACTCCTGCTGAAACGAAAATCAGGCGACTCGGCGGTTCTCCGCGGCTTGCCAGCGACCATCGAAAGCCCTCAATGACTCCCGCCATCGGGTTCAAACCATACAGCCAGCGCCATTTCACAGGGACGAGCGAGCTTGGATAGGCCACCGGCGAAGCAAACATCCAGAACTGCACGAGAAACGGCAGGACGTAGCGCACATCCCGATAGATTGCGTTTAGCGCCGATAGCCACAGTCCCACTCCGAGCGCCGTCAGCACGGCCAGCAGGAGGAAAAATGGGAGCCAGAGCAGGGCGAGCGAAGGGCGAATGTGATAGTAAATCATCATAGCGACAAACATGAGAAAAGAAATTCCGAAATCCACAAGTCCAGACAGAACAGAGGAGAGCGGCAAAGCCAGCCGCGGAAAATAGACCTTGGTGATTAGGCGCTGGTTGTCAACGATGGTGTTCGTGCTGTTCTGCAGCGCAGTTGCGAAATACGTCCAGGGAAGCAGCGCGCTGTAATAGAAAATCGGGTAGGGCAATCCTTGCGAAGGAATGTGCGCCAGCCTGCCAAAAAACAAGCTGAAGACCAGCATGGTAAGAAACGGCTGCAAAACGGCCCAGGCCGCGCCAATAGCGGTTTGTTTATATCGAATTTTGATGTCGCGCCAGACGAAGAAATAAAGCAGCTCGCGGTATTCCCAAAGTTCATCGATGGGCAGAATCCACCAACTGCCAGGCGGAGTGATTCGAGAGACGGCGAGCTTGGTCTTGGCCTGCCCGGTTTGATCAGCGGTGGCGCTAAACGTATTCAGTGCGACCCTTTGGAACTCTCGGACTTAATCCGGTTTACGTCTTCCTGCTCGATACGACCCATTAATTGACTTCGCCGCGTGAGATAGGCTCTCAAGGTACGGGCGGTTTGCAGCGGCACCACCGCAACCTGATTGTAAGCGGCGTCCCGCCAGGAAATCGCCCCACGCGCTGGTATCAGGTGCGTGCCCCACTGGAAAATGAGCCCCATATTCCAGGCAATGAAGAGCGCTAAAGCGCAAGGAACAAGAAACGCGGCGCGGCGTTCGTTCCATGCTCGCGCCAGCCAGGCGAAAAACGAGGCAAGTCCCAAGACGAAAAATGGCGTCAGGGACACGAAGAAACGATTGCCAAACGAGGACATGCCGTCCCAATCGGGGTAAAAGCAAATCACGGCATAGAAAGCCAGAAAGGCGACGATAAGATAGTTGGCAAAATGGGCGTCCAAGCGACGGAACAGCACCAGCCCGATCAACGCGAAGATTAGAATCGGAGTCCAGCTGAGCATTCCATGGTCCGAGGAGAACAGCACCTTCCACAGCGATGGGGATCCCCAGGCCCAGGTTTTCGCCGTTGGGTAGCCCGTGCGAAATGGGCCTCCGAAAATAATCTGGCGCGAAACCAATGTCGGCAGTAGCGCGATAATAAAAACGCCGATATACATCAGGTGACGAACGAACAGACGAGGAATCTCCGACCTGCGGCGATCAGGTGAATTCCAGTCCCGCCAGTATTGCCCGAGTCCCTCGAGCAGCGGAACCAGCAGCACGACGCCGTTTGGATAGTAAACGTCCACCATGAGGCCGGAAAGAAGGCCGAGTATTATCCACTGCGCGATGCTCCGCTCGCCCCGGGTGCGATCCCAGTACCAGAGAAAAAGCGCGACAGCGAACGCGGAATGCGCGTGAGACCACGACGGATTAAAATACATATATACGGGCAGCGAACTGGCCCACCAGACTCCCAACGTCGCCAGAAATGCCCAGCGCTCGTCTAAATACTTCCGCGCGAGTGAAAATGAAAACCAGAGTCCTAGAAAACCATAAATTACAGTTGCGCATGCCATGGTAACCAAATATGGACGAGAGAAACCGTCAGCCGGGATGTGCGCTTCCAGGCGGTCGGATAACAAAACGCCTGCATGCGTCGCCGCCAGAAATGGCGCCCACAGAAGCGAAGCACCAATGGCCCAAACATTGGCGATGTGGCCGGTCTCGGTATATTCGGCCGAGTTCACACGCCCGTCAGCGTCGATGCGCCCCATCACAAAACTCTCGTTGCCGTGTTGCCAATCCTTCGTAAAGTCCAGGCGGTGTTCAATCAGGAGCGACCGCGCGTACGCGTAATATCCCACCCCATCGCCGCGCACCCACGGGTTTGCGAGCGGCAGCGTGAAGAGGAGCAACGCGAACAGGATTTTCTGCGACTTTGAAAATCGCCGCCGGGGCTGAAGTATCTCCATCAATTCAGGTTGCCCCTTGGTCCGCCGGCCGGGCATTGTATTCGTGTTCATTCAATCGTTTCATCGCGGTACTTCGGCCACAGCCAGCAGACTCTGTCCCATGGGCGGCTCCCACCGATTTTCAATCCTGGAAGCCACTGGCACGATCCAGCGATCGTAGAAGAGCACCTCGCTCGCGCGAACGGTATTCTTATTTAGCAGCCTTCCCGCGGCGAACCATGCGGCCACGCCCACGAAGTTGAAGTGGCGGATTTTTTCAATCTGAAAACCGGCCTCGCGAAGCCTCGCGGACAAATCCTTCTTCGTGTAGCGCCGATAATGATCGAAAGCTCGGTCGAGAGAACCGAATATTCCCGGCGTGGCCGGCACAAACAGAAGCAGATGGCCCCCTGCCGGGAGCATCCGCCGCATGGTCTGCAGGTATTCCCGGTCATTTTCCACGTGTTCCAGCACGTTAACCATCACGATGGTATCCACCGGGAAGGAATCGCAGCGCTCGGCGCTGAAGGGCCCGTCGATCACTCGGACTTGCGGCGTATCTGAAAAACGTCGTTTTAGCAGGGGGAAAAGATTCGCGGCAGGCTCCTGCAGTACAAGCTGGGCACCCTTGGCTTGCTCGAACAATAGCTGCGAAAACGTCCCGTTGCCGGCTCCCACCTCGAGAATATGCCTTCCGAGGAAGGGCTTAAAATAACTGAGGATCCAGGCGCGATACCGGCGCGCCTCTGCCATCGCGTCGAGTTCTGTTCCGGAATACAAGAATGCATCGTTACTCAATTCTTCCAGGCTCTCGATATGATTTGCCAGCGACAAATCCACTCTCCGCGGAACTTCATTGCAACGGGACCTTGCCCCGGGGGAAATAATCTGAATCTCAATCTGCCGACGAGCCCGCCATCATGCGGCCGCTCGCGCCCGAACCCGCCGCTGCGGCGGTTTTCGGAGTGCCACTCACTTTCTTGTCCTTGAAGTAGCTGATGACGCCGTCCACGATGTCGTCGAGCGGAATCTGTGGGAGAAAGCCCGTAAGTGCTAGAAGCTTTGCGAGCGCGGGCACGCGGCGTGGCATGTCTTCGAACCCCGGCTCATAGGCCTGGTCGTAGGGCACGAAAGTAATGGGCGAATTGCTGTTGGTCCGCCGTTTCACAAGCTGCGCGAGCGCTTCCATCGTAATTTCGTGCGTGTTCCCGATATTTACGACCTCTCCGATAGCCTTCTCATTCCCCACAAGCCGGAGTATTGCCTGCACGGAATCGCGCACGTCGCAGAAGCAGCGCGATTGTTGGCCGGTACCGAAAACAGTGATGGGCTCATCGGCCAGCGCCTGGCGCACGAAGTTTGGCAGCACCATTCCATACCGGCCGGTCTGGCGCGGGCCCACTGTGTTGAAGAGCCTTGCAATCACAACCGGCTGCCCCTTCTCTTTCCAATATGAGAGCGCAAGAAATTCGTCGAGCGCCTTGGACGCAGCATAGCTCCAGCGCCCTTTGCTGGTCGGCCCGAGTACCAGGTCCGCATCTTCGTGGAACGGGACCTTGTCGCTTTTGCCGTACACCTCGGAAGTCGAGGCGGCAAAAACGAGTTTCTTTTTCTTCGATGCGGCGTCCAGAACGAATTGCGTGCCGTGAACGTTTGTCTCAATGGTCCGAACCGGACTTTCCACAATCAATCGCACGCCCACCGCTGCAGCAAGATGAAAGATAACGTCGGACTCGTCCACCAGCTCCGCCAGTAGGTGCTTGTTCGTAATCGAATCGAAGATGTAGTGGAAGCGTTGGTGGGTCTTCAGGTGCCGGATATTTTCCACGCTTCCGGTCGAAAGATCGTCGAGAACGAACACTTCATCGTCCCGCGCAAGCAGGGCCTCCGCCAGATGCGATCCAATGAATCCTGCTCCACCCGTTATCAAATAGCGCAAGAGGTCACCCCTAACTTGATGGCCGGTTTGGCTCGCCGGGCCCCGACGGAAATTTAGACGTTTTGCCGACATCTTCGCCATACCCATAGCCGTAAGCGTATGGGTAGTAGCGGTAGGAATAGTAATAATCCGGCGCGCTGGAATCCACGGCGTTCAATATCACGCCCAGCAGGCGGCATTTCACTGCCGCCAGAAGATCGCGCGTGCGCGTGAATGCTTCCTTGGGTGTCTCACAGCTGCGTACCACCAGCAGCACGCCGTCCGTGAGCGCGGAGAGAATCACGGCGTCGGTGGCCGCCATTACCGGAGGTGAGTCAATCACCACGAACTTGAATCGTCTCCGTAGTTCCGTAATCGCCTCACGCATTCGATGGGAAGAAAGCAAATCGGCCGGGCTGGGCGGCACTGGACCCGTGGTCATGGCCGAGAGATTCGTGATGGTCGGGTGCGGAATAAGCACTTCATCCAGGCTTGACACGCCCGCCAAATAGGAGCTCAGTCCTGCGTCTTTTCCGATGGTCAGGTTGAGCGCGCGACGAATGCCGGGTTTCCGCAAGTCGGAATCCATCAGTAAAGTGCTATCCCCGAGCTGCGCCAGTGTGACCGCCAGATTGACCGCCGCAGTTGTTTTTCCCTCGCGCGGCAACGCGCTGGTCACCAGAATCACTTGGGGCGGATGATCGGCCTGGGACAGAAGCAGCGAGGTCCGCAGCGCTCGGAAGGCCTCGGAGATTTGGGATTTTGGTTGCACGTAGGCCAGCAGTTCCACCCGCGATCCCTTTTCTCCCGATCCCACCGCCCCCGCAAGCCGCGACAGCCTTCCTTGATGGGTGCTTAATCCCGGAACCGAAGGCACCACGGCCAAAGATGGCAGACCGGTGAGAGCTTCTATGTCGTCCGGCGACTTCACAGTGTTATCCAGATACTCGCGGAAAAGAGCCAGGCCCACGCCGCCGATAAGACCGATCAGAAAGCCGAGTAGGATATTGCGGGCCTTCTGCGGACGCGCGGGACCCGCCGGAGCCAGCGCCGGGTCCACAATGTGGATATTGCTGGAGCGCAAGCCGGCCGAGATTCCCGCCTCCTTCAACTTTTGAAGCAGGCCATCGTATAGCTGCTTATTGGAGTCGGCATCGTGCTGCAGGATGTGGTATTGAACCAGCTTCTCGGCTTGATCGTTGGCCTCAGATTTCTGTTTATCGAGCGCTTGTTGCAGGAGTTCGACGTGGCTCCGCGCCGTGTTGAATTCTTGCTCCACGCTTTCCACCAGCGTTTTGCGCGCGCTGACCAGGTTGTCTTCTACTTCCTTCTGCTGCGCCGCGATGCGCAACACTTTCGGAAAATTCGGGCCGTACTGGTTGAGAGCTTCGGCATATGCTTCGTCGAGATCGGACTTGTGCTTCAGCAGATTTGCGATCACTTCGCTGCCGCGCGCTTGCGGCAGTGCGTCCACATTTCCGGAGAGGGCCATGCGGTATAGCGCTTCTTTTTGAGCCACCTCGGTCTGCGCATCTGTAACCGCCTTGCTCAGATCCGCCAATTTCTGGGTGGTAATATCCTGCTTTTCGTCAATCTGCCAAATCTGGTTCGCTCGCTCGTAGGCGATCCGCGCATCCTCCGATTTTTCCACTTTAATCCGCAGTTCCTCGAGCTCCGCGGAAAGCCAGTTGGAGGCCTGCGTGGTCGCGTCGTATTTGCTCCGAAAGTTTTGTTCCTCGTAGTTTTGCAGATGCGTGTTGACGATCTGCGCCGCAAGTTGCGGATCCTCCGCTTCGAACTGCACTTCAATCAAGCGGCTGTTCGGGATGCGCTTTACCGTCAGGCGGGACAGGAACACTCCTAGGATCGCCGGGCGGCGCGGAGACGCTCCGGCGTGCGCCCAAGCCGTTGCGTTTGGATTCCCGCCAAACTCCGGGTAGCGGCCCAGATCGAGAGACTTGACTGTCTGCAGCGCCACCGTTTCGCTCTGCAGAATCTTGGCTTGCGTCTCCAGGTAGTTGTCCATGTCCATCATTTCATCGTAGGAATTGGCTTCCGGAAACGGCAGCATGTTCTGCGATTCTTTATCCACTTCCACGCGCGCCGCAGCTATATACACCGGCTTCATTTTGAACGACGCGATGGTGACCACGGTTACGACCGTCAATAAAAACGTAAGGATCAGCCACTGATGCTTCCGCAGGATAATGACGTAATCGAGTAAGTGCGGCTCGCGCGGCGCTTGGTCCCAAGGAAGCACAGAGGGCGCGGGAATAACCGTGAGTGCTTCCGACGGTTTCCGGTCTCGAACGTTCGGAACAATCCTAGATGGCTCTTCCATTTAATCCTTATCCGGGGAATCGTATTCGCGGGTTCCCATCGCCTCGTTGATCAGAACCGATAAATGGCCAGCCCCGTTCCGATGGCCACACCGGCCTCCGCGCCCTTCGCCAAAACCTTCAAGCCCACATTGTCCGGCACGTAAAGGATATCGTTCGATTTCATCGCTACGTCTTCGGTTTTTTGGTTTTCGATCTGTTTTATGTGGACGGGTATCATATCTTTCTGGCCCGTCTCGGGATTGTTCCGCATGATCACCGCTTGGTCTGCCTTCGCGTATCCCGTCAGTCCGTGCGCCAGCGCTACTGCCTTCAGCACGGTAATTTGTTCACCGTGACTTTGTAGTACATAGCCCCCCGGCTGATTAATCCCCGCACCCGCCACATATACGATGCCCGCACGCGGCACGCTCACCACGTCGCCTCCGTACACCGCGATGTTGAAAGCGGGATTGCCCGATTCCAGCAGATCCTGCAGCCGGATCGTAATCGTCTGGCTCTCCGGCATGGACTCATTCGCAGCGGCCGTCGCGTCGGCCTTGGCGGCGCCCGTTTGGCGCGTGATAATGACCACGCTTCCCGCCTCATCGCTGATACCCCCGGCGTTCGCGAGCAGTTCGAGCAGCGTGGTCGGCCGGATGATTTGATACACCATCGGCTTTTGCACCGCTCCTACCAGGGACACCGGTTGGCTATTCTGCTCTTTCACGAACACCGAAACTTGCGGGTGAGACACCAGCCCGTTTTCCACCAGCAGCTGTGCCACCTTCTCTTCGAGCTGAAAGGTAGTGAGCCCAGACACTTGAATCTTCCCGGGAATCAGAGGATAGGAAATGTCTCCCACATCACTAACCCGAACTTCCCGCGATAGTTCCGGGACGTCGAAGACTTCAATATGCAGGAGATCGCCCGTGCCGATGGGCGTGTCCGTAGGATGCGTGCGCGCCATGCTCGCGAGTTGCTGAATCTTTTCGTTTGTCTCTTGCGGCGTTTCGAGTTTTTGCTGGGCGTAGGCCGTCTGCCCTCCCCACAGGAAGAGAACCGGGAGCGCCCAGACAAGCTTTGCTCTACGCCAGTCCGAAACTCTTCGGACGGTGAAAGTCATAGACAGATAACCCCGCAGACACTATCACTCAGCCCATGCATCCGTGTCAACACGGGACAGTCCTTCTCCTCTCGAACAAAAACTCGAAAAATATTTTCGCGAATCCGAAGCTTATTCCGAGACGAAGAGTCTAGGCTTCCGCGGTAGCAACAGCCGGCTCGCGGTCGCGAACTCGAACCCGCTGGCGCGGCAGTTTCGCCTCGGAAGGCAAGGGAGTTGAGGTCGCCAGGTGCGCTTGCAGCAGGAAAAGCAATACATTGGCCGGTATATGCAGGTTAAAATCTACAAAACTGTAGAGCAGCAGGCCGCAAATTGCCGTCACCGCTCCACCGTGTAGCGCGCGGGAGAAGTGGCCTTGCTCGGCCGCATAGCAACCTTTCGCCTTCCGGAAAAGAATCCACAGGAAAGCGAATCCGCACAGCCCTCCGAGAAGTCCCGTCTCCGCCAACACCTCCATGTAATCGTTATGGACGTGATCGACAAGCTTACCGTCATACAGAGTCTCGTAACGCGGGTACACGGCGACCAGCGTCCCCAGGCCGGCGCCAGTAACCGGATGATCGGCAAAAATATGCGCTGCACCCACGAACATCGTTCCGCGGCGATGAAGAGTCACGTCACCGGATTTCAGTTTCGAGAATCGTTCGATCGCTCGGCCGGCTCCCAGCCATGCCACAAGCGCCAACGCCGCGAGCGCCACGATCGCAAGAGCGGCGAATCGCGAACCTCCCGATCCCTTGCTCGTCCTTGCCAGCAAGCCGAGCACCGCGATTTCGAAAACAAAGCAGATAATTCCGCTGCGGGAACCCGAGAGAATCAACGCTCCGATTGGAATGATGGTCAACAGACCCGCGAGTGGGAAAACGTCTCTTCGTAAGCCGCGAAAAACTAGAAGTGCCAGTCCCGCAGGCAGGGTGAGCTCGACGAATCCGGCAAAATCGTTGCGGTTCACGTAAGGGCCAAATGGCTCGGCAACCCCCGCCAGCTTGCGGAACCAGTAGATGCTCCCCTCGGACGTGAAGTGCTGGATGATGCCGAGCAACGAAACCGAAAAGCAAAGGAGAACCAGGAACCAGGTCACGCCCACGAGCTCGGGGCGCTGCCGAAACGCCTGCGTCGCGAGGAAAAAGACAATCAAATAGGCGCCGAGCCGCAGGAGTTCAAGCCTGGTAAGAAACGGATAAGGCGTCGCGCGAACGCCGAGTTGCAGAAGGCCGATCGCAATGAGTCCGAGGAGCGGCCAATTCAGCGGGCTCCAATGAATCTTAACCTCGGAATTCGTGAGAACCAGAATGGCCCACCAGACGAGCAGGACCGCAGCCGCGATCTCCAGAAGCGATTCCGACCAGACCTCCACGGACCCGAACGCCAGCACGCTAAACGCAAACATTCCGCAAAGGCCGAAGCGGATTCCCCTCATGGCGAGGTCCGCCCGGGGGAGCCTTGCGACGGGACCAGCGACAGGTCCGCCATCCAAACTGTTCCGCTGAGCTTGTTGTCAAAGAGTCGGCTCGCCCTGCGATACAAACTAATTTTCAGGAAGTGCGTCTGCGGCCCTGTGGTCAACTCGGCATCCACACGCGTCCACAAATGCGTTCCGGCAAGGTTTTCCGTAAAAAGACTTACCGCCCCGTAGTGATTTGGATCGGAAATATAAAATTGCATGCCGCTTTCTGTCGTGATGGCTTCCGTGCGCAAATACGCGTGGAAATGATAGCTGCGATCGGGTTCGACGGGGACATATTCCGCAGGTTGCACGAGCTCCGGATTCGTACCGCCGCCGAAATCCAGCCGCACGGATCGTGCGCCCGCGGAGGGCGGCGGCGCGTCGAAATCGATTGCGACGCCGAGTAGATTGTCCCAGCGCCATCCTAGCCCCCCATTGGGAAAATCATGGGCAAAGGTTCCATCCCAGATTAGCGATTGATTCGTGGGTTCCTCGCGGGGTAGGCCAGCCAGGGTGATCCCTTCTCGCCAAACCCGGCTCGCGTCATTTGACCGGTCTTCGCGAATCAGCTCGTCGAGAAACCGGAACGAGCGAGGCAACGCAATCGGCTGGCCGAGCGACGCCAGCCGCTGCCACACCGCAAGCCCGGGCTCCGCTTGCTGAATGGAGGCAAAAAAGTCCAGCGCTTGGAGGTAAGCCTCGGGATTCTGCGGCAGGATGTCATTGAGCAACGTGCCGACATCATGATTGGAGCGCCAGGTCCGCGAAATTGCCAGCGGCAAAAGCGAGGGATCCGCCCGCACGGCGATTTGGATTTCAGCGTAGCCTTCGGGAAATTGTTCCTGGCGAAGCAAAAAGTTGCCGTAGTTCCACGCCACTTCCGCCGAAAGCGGATACACGGCGCGCGCACGTTCAAATGCCTCACGCGCATGAGCTATGTCTCCGGTTGCTTCGTAAGCGCCGGCCAGGTTCATCCAGTAATAAGCGCTGAGCGGATTATCCTGGACGGCCCTCTGGAAGGCCGCCAGTGCTTGCGCCGGATCGCCCGCCGCAAAGTCCAATTGCTGGTAGCGGCCCAGGATGTCCCAGGCGTCCGCGTTTCCGGGCTCGAGTGCGGCGCCGCGTTCGATGATATCCAGCCGGCTCGAATGGATCTGGTGGTCGGCCAGCCAAATCCGAATAGCCTGGTAGGAAAGGATTGCAGCCGCAAAAATCGCAACGATTGAGAGTGCCCGCCGCGCCGCGCCGGTTTCGAGCGTGAGGTGCATGGTGCCGTAATCTGCACCGAGCACGCAGTTTTTCGCAAGCGCAATTTGCAGCGCCTCGAGAATGTCTGGGTTAGGCCCGAACGCGTGGGGCAATACGCAGCGAAGAAGAACTCTATTGCCTGCCCGATGCAAAGAAGGAGGACCTGAAATCGAGAATCGCTGCCCAGCGATTCTCGCGTGGGATAGGAGCCTGAGATCGGTGACAATCGATCGCTGTCCGCGATCGCTCCAACGCAGGCCTAGGCCTGCTCTTCACCTTTAATATTCCCTTGGCAACCCGGGTGGCTTTTCGTCTAGACGCCTCTTTGCGGCGAAGTCCGTGGACACAATTTGTCGCTTTTGAAGGTTCGTCTGAGCGATCCCGGAGCATCTCGAGGCCAGCTCCGGCTCGAATAATTCGATAAAGTCTGCAGAATGTGTCAGATAGAAAACTTCGGCACACCCGCTTTCCTCTGTTCAAATTTGGCACCATCCTTGCATTCTATCTTCCTGCGAGAGCTATGATGACAAACTCAAGTTCAGGCTCAAGCCCGATTTCATTCAAGAGGCTACCTACAATGATTAAGAAAGAACGAGGATTTTCACTCATCGAATTACTGATCGTCGTGGCGATTATTTTGATCATCGCGGCCATCGCCATTCCGAACCTGCTTCGCGCCCGCATCGCGGCCAATGAGGCCTCCGCTGTGGGTTCTACTCGCTCCATCGTTACCGCCGAAGTCACCTACTCTTCGACGTGGGGCACCGGTTATTCCACCAACCTGGCTAAGCTGGGTGGCGCGATTCCTTGCGTCGCATCGGCTGCCACGGCTTGCTTGATTGACCCGGTTCTCGCCGGCGGCACCAAGAGCGGCTACACCATCAATGCGATCGGTGGCGCGGCCGTTGGCGGTGTGGTCCCGACCTTCGTTGACTACGCCAAACCCGTCACCGTGGGACAGACTGGTCAGCGCGCTTTCTGCTCGGACGAATCCGGCGTGGTACGTTTTGACCCCACCGGTTTGCTCACGCCTGCAACCGACGTCGCTTGCCAGGCCGAAACAGCTATGCAGTAAGGTTGCGATTTGAACTATTGCAGCTGACGGCGACCTCGAAATCGCGGGTGGCCCGCGGATCAAAAGCAGCGTGCCTTTCGCTCAACGAATCGAGCGGAAAGTGGCCACCCGCAAAAATCTACAACCGTACAATCCCACCGGCGCGGAACCTTGGAGCCTCGCATTCCTTCTAGCCCGTTTTCGCTGTGAGTGAGAACACTGCCGGGAGAGGAACTGCAGCGGAAGAAGTTCGGAAATTAAGCGACGGCGTTGCAGAGAGGACGTTCTGGTTCTTTCCGAATTGTAACGGCCACTATCGGCCTGCTGCCTGCGGGACACGGTTTCCCGTTGTGCCCCACCAACAAGTGCTTAATCACTGCGTCAACACTCCGATGTTCTTCACGCGTGAGTTCCGCGTCCTCGTAAAACGACAGGTCTTTGGATCTGCGAATTAATCTCGCCGCCCGTAAGGTGGAAACCGCGTTCCAGCGAAACTTATCGAGATGTTCGCATTCAATTCTCACGTCCATGGCGCGCAATTCTATAACGCCGTGGAAGTATCTCAATGGTACGGAAGTACTACCAAACCGCAGCGTCGAGCGGCCAGAATCGGAACTGATTGCTATGGCTGTGGCGCGGGCCAGTTATTTTTGATGGAAGCGATAAACAACGCCGACGGAGATACGGTAATTGCCTTGCGAGGGATTGCCGCCGAAGAACCGCGTCTGTTCGTAATCGGCCTGGGGCAGCCGGGCTGACCAGTGTTTATTGATGCGCACGTCCAGGCCGCCTCCTCCCATCCACGACATGGCGCTGTCTGTGGTATGCACGGCGCTGTAGCCGCCCTGGGGCGGCAGATTGTAAACGTACAAACCGCCCCCGAATAGAACGTGGCCGAAAAGCGTGTACTTGTGCCGATGGCCAAAAGGATAAAGCTGAGGGCCTATCAAGGCGTTATAAATAGCGGTGTTCCCGTCGTTCGTATAGACGTTCGTGCTTGAGCCGTAGTGATTGTAAGTGCCGGAAAAATCGGCAGCGACATTGATAAAGCGCCAGATGTGATAATCGCCGAACGCGTCCCAACCGTTCATCTTCAGCCGCGTTCCCGATTGCGATTCGTCATAGGAACGAAACGCGTAGCCTCCGCCGATCTCGAATTGCGGCGTCCCCTGTGCCATAGCCGGCAAGCAAAATATCACGGCGAATGCAAAAAGTGCTGCGAGCTTGGTCATCTGCGAACTTCCTCCCAGGGTGCTTCGACGGCGTTGCTATCCGTCCGCGGGCCATAGGATGCAGCCTGCGGTTATTTAGTTACCGCGCCGGTAAAGAGTAAATGGAAATCGTCTCAGAGAGAAGCGTAGATCCGAAAAAATTAGAAACGCTCCAGGTCGCCCGGCCCGGGGAAAATCGGATCTTCAGCAGGCACTATTCAGAGGCAGCGTTCGATAGAGTCCTGGACCTCATCCCCTCCTGGGACTCAAGAATCAGCTTACAAAGATGGTCAATTCGAGTGGGGTCTTCGTGGGGCCGCAGACGGCGGATAGGCACAGCCTCAAGAATACGCCCGAACATTGCGAACTCGCGAGCACGCATATCTTTGTCCAGGAGATTTGTCCCATACGAATTCGTCACCATCGAGAGCAAGCTATCGCTCGGAGTCGGATGCTCCAGAAATGGCGCTCCGCTTTCCGAACTCCGCTGGCCGAGCACGAATATAGCCCCTAACGGCAGAAACTGTTCTTCAAACCGCAGTTGATTACCCTCGAGCGAAAGCAATCGCTTGTCCCAGTTCGCGGAAAAGCTGGGAAGTCTTTTGTCCGGGCCGTACACCATCGTCACGGAATCGGGCCACAGGCAAAGGTAAGGGTACGCGGGGTGAACGAAGAAAGATCCATCGCGCTGCACCAGTGCGACGATGTCGTCGGAAATTACTGCGTAGCCTTTTTGGGCCAGTGCCGCGGCCGTGGTCGATTTCCCGGCTCCCTCGGAACCAACGAAAGCGACGGCGCGCCCATCAATAGCCACCGCACTGCCATGAAGGCACGTCACGCCTCGCAATCGAAGCAGAAGCCCAAGCACGGGACCCAGGACATACGTCGCGGCGTCCTCGATGGTCAAGGAATCCGGCCACGTCACCCAAACTTCGCTGCCGCCTCGATCCATCCAGAATTGCGTTCCGTCAAAATAAACCAGGTGCAGGAATTCTCCGTCCGCCACTTTCCAGATTCGCAATGCGGGCTCGCCCGAATCAACACGGTACATGCTGGTATAGGTGAGATCTTCCGGACCAGAAGGAATGTCGCCGCCGGCGTAGGGCGAAACGTTCATGTGGATTTCGATGACCGGTCCGGTAGCGGAAGGATTCGCGGGCAGGAGCTCCGGAAGGGCAACGTTACACCGGAGAAGCAAACCGAAGACGGAATAAGTAAAGTTCACTTCGCTCGATATGGCGGCTTTTCCTTCTCGAAACTTGAAAAAGCCGGGGTCCGGGGGCACAGCGTGTAGTCGGATTAAGCCAACTGAGTCTTTATCATCGGATATTTGCCGCCGTCATTGCTTTTCCGCAGACCTACCTTTTGAGTAAGCTCCTGCACCGTTCCATAAGTCGTGAGGATCGGTGACGAGTAAGGCTTCTTAGGCATACGGATAGCGGGCTTAGGCATTGCAAACCTCCGCACGAAAGTTATACCGGACTCTACGCGTTGACTGCAACCAAAAGTTAAGGCAAAGCGGGCGCACGTCTGAGCGCGCCTGCTCCAGGCTCTTCTCGGCGCGTAGAGGAGAAATCGCAGAACGGTTCACGTAGCGGCCCACGTCCTCGATCCATTGCACTTGATCGAGCCACGCCGCTTCCGGTCCTCGCAACTTTTGGGTAAGCGGATCGCTGGCCAGCGGAGTTTTCGGGCGGACACGGGCGCTCTCGGGCAGTCGTCCAATCATGGCTTCGCGCAATAGCCTCTTCTCGAAGAACCAGGGATATGGAGGAAGGGCGAGAAGGAAATCTACGATGCGCAAATCGAGGAAAGGATAGCGCACTTCAACCGGACGTCTCGACACGCCCGGGTTTTCGTGCTCAAACATATCGGCCCAATGGGGCAGGGAAAGCGAAGCATGCGCTTTCGGAAGAAGCGGGTGCGGCTGCGCTGCCGGCAACTCACTCCACTCCTTCCAGCGTGCTTCGAGATTCAGGCGCCGGGCAAAACCGGGATCGAGCCAGGCCGGATATGTGGGCGCCGTCGAGTCTTTGCTGAAGATTCCCTTGAACCGGCGGCGTATCCCGGGCCAGAGCGACGAACGCTGCTGTAGATAACGCGGCAACTCAATCAATAAATGGCGATAATCTGATTTGCGCAGCATCTGCTTTGCATAGGGCCACATCTCGAAGTGCATCAGATTGTCGCTGCCCTCGCCCGATAGCGCTACTCGGCAATCTGCTGCGATCATTCCAAATTGGTCGAAGAGGCCGGCGAAAAGAGGATCGTCGACAGGCTCGGGCCAACTCATTTCGGGATCGTCCCACCGCTCAAAAGCGCGCAGGTCATCCACCGCAAGATAGCGAATCGGAATGTGGAGAAAATCCGCCACTTCCGCGGCGTGCGGGCCCTCTTGATCGGGAATCAGCGAGTCATGAACCACGGTATAGGCGCGCAAGTCCGCTGCTCCGAGCGAGGTGTTGGCAATTTCGCGGGCCGTTGTTGCGACTGCTCCGGAGTCCAGGCCGCCGCTCAGCAGAATTCCCGCGCGGTCAATTCGCAAGCGGTCCGCCACCGCGGACTGGAACAAAATCTGAAAATGCTCGACGTAGTCGTCCGGGTGGCGATAGCGGATCGAGCCGTTCGTGGGCGCGGTCCAATAGCGCCGGAGCTTCAGGCCTTCCGTGGAAACGGAAAGGCAGTGTGCGGCCGGCAGCCGTCGAATATCGCGGAATATGGTGGTCCCCACATCGCAATTCAGCCCGAACAATAAGAAATCGCCGACGGCGGCATCATTCAATTCTTCGGAAACTTGCGGATGCAATCGCAAGCAGTCCAGCGTGTTGCTGAAAAGAAACAGATCGTCGAGTTCGGCGTAGTAAAAGGGCTTGATTCCGAAATGGTCGCGCGCGCAGAACAGTGTCTTTCGGCGCGCATCCCAGATGGCGAAAGAGAAATCGCCGCGGAGGTAATGAACGCAATCCTCGCCCCACACGGCGTAGGCTTGCAGAATGAACCCGGAGTCTGTCGCCGGGCGCTCCAGCTTTCTTCCAGCCGTTTCGAGCCGTTCCTGGAGTTCCGCGCGAAAATCGATTCGTGCATCGGCAGTAATCCAGAGTTGTCCATCGAGGCTGCCGGGCTGGCGCTCGTGAATGGATTCTCGCGTCGTGCGCAGCATCGTGTGGCCGAAACCTACCGAACCACTCGACCACGTTTCCCGCGCGTCCGGTCCGCGAAAGGAGAGAAACTGAGCCAGCGCTTGCAACAGCCCGCGATCAATCGGGGCGCCGCCACGGTCGAATATGCCCACAGTTCCGCTCAACGAGTTTGCGTCTCCATCGAAATGATCGGGCCTTCGAATGGAACAAAGTGAAGGTGCTCTTCCCCGGCGTCGTTCAGGACTTTCCCGTCAAATTCAACCCAGGAGTGCGCCTCGAATCGGCCGGAATCTTTTCGCGCGCCGACGCGAAGTTCCGATGCAATCCCGCGCAATCGCAGGAGCCACCAAAGCACCAGCGACTGTTCCAGGCAATTCGTGGTGAAAAAAAGATTTCGCGCCGCAGCGGCTTGCATCCGGGCGATCACTTGCGCGCACTCCGCGAGCGACGCATTCGTCGCTCGAGCTTCGGAGCGGGTGGCACGCGGAGCGAGCCACTCCAATGCATTCTTCCAATGGCGAAATCCGGCCAGGCGCAGGCCCACCCATGTCGCGGCGAGTCCGGCCAAAGCTTCGATGGCAACTCCGCGTTCGAACCCGCTCAGCCGTAGGAAACTATTCCACCTGTCCATAATTGGCTTCAACCCGCGGCCTCCCTGAAAGTCGCGCGGTCCCATTTAAGATGTCTCTCGCCGCCGAAAGGCCACATGCCTTCGCGCCGTCAAGCGCTAAGCCGCCGAACCCGAAGTCAGGGAGCGGCCGTGGCGCGTACTTCGATCAGCCCCTCGCTTCGCATCTTCTCGAGCAGCGCCATAAGATCGCTCTGGCAACGTTCGGCATCCACTTCATACTCGTCGACCAGCGCGTCGCGAAGTTCTTGCACGCTTCTGGGCTGTTGCAGCAGTTTCCAAACCCGCGCGCCTACTGCGTTCACGCCGTAATATACGGTGTTCTTCAGATTGAGGATGGCCGACTCTTCACCGAGTGGACACGATACTTGTTCGCGTGTGGCGAGGACGATCGAATGCACCGATAGAGTTGCGTCCAATTCGGCCGCTCCTATCCTTCTGGACTGGGTAGGTAAATGCGCCGCAGACCCGGCAGGGGTCTTGCGCCCTGCAAGCCACCAATCTTGAATCGCCGCAACGACCCCGGCGCTATTCTACCGGGACTTCGCACCCACAGCAATGACGGAACTGGATTCGACGCGGTGAATTCGGTTATAACGGCGGGGATGCCAACGCATGCCATTTCCGTCGCAGGCGTGGAAAAATATTTTCCTCCGGCGCTGTCGGGCTGGCGCGCTTTGCTGCAGCCGGTAGCACGCGCCACCCAAAGAGCGCTGGCAGGAGTTTCCTTCAGCGTGTCGCACGGTGAAGCGGTGGCCCTGGTCGGTCCCAACGGGGCGGGGAAGTCAACCTTGTTGCGCATCCTCGCTACGTTGATTTTGCCCACGCGCGGACAAGCGGCGCTCGCAGGATTTGACGTCGAACGCGACGCCCCCCGCGCCCGTCAGCAGTTCGGCTATCACACCGGCGGCGACGAAGGGTTTTATAGCCGCCTGAGCGCGCGTGAGAATCTGGCGTTTTTCGCCGCCATGAACAACATGCCCTCCGAGCTCGCGAGAGAACGCATCGCGCGAACTTCAGAACAGATGGGAATCCAAGCTAGCATGGATCGCCAGGTCCGGACGTTTTCTACCGGCATGGTGCACCGCCTCGGCTTGGCTCGCGCGTTGCTTCACAATCCCGCGATCCTCATGCTCGACGAGCCCACGCGCAGTCTGGATCCCCTGGCGGCTGCCGATTTGCGGCATCTCTTGAAAAATGATCTCGTTCGCGGACGTGGTACCACGCTGCTGTTTGCTTCGCACACCCTGAGCGAGGTCGAGGAGATAGCCGATCGCGTGGTTCTTCTCGATGCAGGACGAGTGGTCGCCTGCGATTCGCCGCGCGGCCTGTGCGCCTCGACAGGCACCGCGAGCCTCGAAGGCGCGATTTCGCGTCTCGCGCGGCCTCCTGCGACCATCGAGGCGCTTCCATGAACCTTGCTCTCACATTCCGGAAAATCGCTGCGTTTTTCTGGCGCGATTTCGCCATTGCACGCGGTTATCGCGGCGCGCTCTTGCTCGAAACTCTCGAAGCCCTTTTCGGTGTGGCCACGTTTTATTATCTCTCGCGCTTCGTGCAGAGCCCGGAGCTTTCAAGCGAGTTGCCGGCAGGCACGAACTATTTTGCGTTTGCGCTGGTGGGATTTGCTTTTTTCGATTATTTGAGCGTGGCGCTTAGTGCGTTTGATGCCAGCATCGAGGAAGCCCGCCAGAACCGCACGCTCGAGGCGTTGCTGGTGACACAAACATCGCTGCCCGTGATTCTCGCGGGCTCCGCGCTCTATCCTTTTGTGGCGCTCGCGCTTCGCACCTGCGTCTATCTCGCCTGGGGAGCCTTGCTGTTCGGCTTCGCGCCACGCTCGGTCAATTGGCCTGGAGCGGTGGCAATTCTGCTCGCTTCGATACTCGCGTTTACTGGATTGGGAATTTTATCGGCGAGCTACTCAATTCTCTTCAAGCGCGGGAACCCCGCGAAGTGGGTCGTGCTGGGCGTTTCCGGCCTCGTTGGCGGAATGATGTATCCCGTGACGGTGTTGCCTGCGCCCTTGCAGATGCTGGCGCGGCTGATTCCGGTGACCTATTCGCTCGAAGGCATGCGCGCCGCGCTTCTCGCCGGAGCGGGTTGGGGCCTGCTCTGGCATTCGATTGCGGCACTCCTCATTTTCGCCGTGATTTTGATCCCGCTATCGTTCGCCGTTTTTGCCTGGGCTCTGCGCCGCACAAAAATCACCGGCACTCTGACCCACATCTAATCGAACAAGCGGTATCTTAGGATGGAGTACAGCGTAACGAAGCCGTCGCGCCAGGTTATCTTTTTCCCTTCCGCGTAGGAACGTCCGGCGTAGGAAATCGGCACCTCGTACACCCGCCATTTTCCTTTGGCGACTTTAACCGTGACTTCCGGCTCGAATCCGAAACGATTCGATTTCAGTTGCATGCTCTGAATCACTTCCCGCCGGAACGCTTTGTAACACGTTTCCATGTCCGTGAGTTTCAGATTCGTGACGATGTCCGAAAGCAGCGTCAGGAACTTGTTGCCGACGTAATGCCAGAAAAAATGCACTCGCTGCGGTCCGCCGATGAATCGCGAACCATATACCACGTCCGCGCGTCCGTCGAAAATGGGCTCCAGCAGCTTCTCGTAGTCTCTGGGGTCATATTCCAGATCGGCGTCCTGCACCACGTACACGTCCCCGGAAGCTTCCGCGAACCCGCGTCGCACCGCGGCGCCCTTGCCCTGATTCTTCTCCTGGAACACAAAATGCAGCCGCTCCAATGAAAGCTGCGCGCGGCCCTCGCAAACATCCACTTCTTCACACCCCTTCAATTTCTGTTCGTGAAAGCCGCGCAGAAGTTGGCGAGTCCCGTCCGTGGACCCGTCGTCCACTACGATCACCTCATCGGCCAGGCCCGAATCCTGCACTCGCAGCAGTAATTCCTCGATGGAAGGGCGCTCGTTATATGCTGGAATAATGACGGACAGCCGCATTTCGCGCGCGGCATCGCCAGGGGCAAGCCGGCCCGCCGCTTTGCCGTGGGATCCGTCTTCAGAGGGGAATCGCGCTACTGACATAGGCATTAAAAAGATACCATGACCCGCGAGCGGGAAGAGTTTATTCCCCCTCGCCGCGAAGGACGGCGGGACTTGTGAGCCCGCTCACCCTGCAGTACAGTTTTAGTCCCGTGGAGACGCTGCCGCAAATGAAAGTTCCGTTGCTCGATTTGAAGGCCGAATACGCGGAATTGCGCGACGACATTCTCGCCGCTATCGACCGTGTGTGCCAAAAATCCGCATTCGTTCTGGGCCAGGAAGTGGAAGCTTTCGAAAGCGAATTCGCAGCTTTCTGCGGCACGAAGCACTGCGTGGCACTCGGCACCGGGACCGCCGCGCTTCATCTCGGCCTGCTGGGCCTGGGCGTCCAACCCGGCGACGAAGTGATTACGACTCCGAATACGTTTCTGGCCACCGCCGAAGCAATCACCTACTGCGGCGCGCAACCTGTCCTCGTCGATATTGATCCGGCCACCGCGAACATTGACCCGAATCTGATCGAGCGCGCCATCACCCGGCGCACGCGCGCCATCATCCCGGTTCATTTGTACGGCCGCCCGGCGGACATGGACGCGATTCAATCCATCGCCGCCCGGCACGGCCTTCGCATCCTCGAAGATGCCGCGCAGGCGCACGGAGCGCGTTACCACCGCCGTCGCGTGGGATCTCTCGGGCACGCCGCGGCATTCAGCTTTTATCCCACAAAAAATCTCGGCGCGTACGGAGAAGGCGGCGCGCTCACCACCGACGACGACTCCATCGCCCAATTCGCCCGCGCCGCCCGATCCCACGGCCAGACCGCCCGCTACGATCACGAGTTCGTCGGCTACAACTATCGCATGGATGGTTTTCAGGGCGCCGTGCTGCGTTGCAAGCTGCGCCACCTGAATGACTGGACCAAGAGACGCCGGGAAATCGCGCGCGAATATCGTCGGGGGTTCGCGAATGCCTGCCTGGAAATGCCCGTGGATGACGTGCGCGATGAGTGCGTCTATCACCAGTTCGTAATCTACGTGGATAAGCGCGGCGCTCTAATCGCGAGTCTTGCGGAGCGCGGCATTGACACCACGGTGCACTACCCCAAGCCCGTGCATCTGCAGCCTGCCTACTCTTCGCTCGGCAATCCGGCGGGAACCTTTCCGCACTCCGAACGAGCTTGCGAGCGCGTGCTCAGCCTGCCGCTTTTTCCCAGCATGACGATGGAACAACTCAGTTACGTGGGGCGTTCCGTTCTTGAAATCGTGGGGAAAAAATAACTCAAGGGGTCTCGTTGTGGGTCCCGGAGGATTCCGAAGGTTCGCGCCCGGATCCGGCTGCAAATCCAGCCACGCCGGAGACTCCCGCGGCGTTCGCCGTGCGTTCGCGGAGCACTTGCGCGAGTCCCTCAAATACCTTCGAGCAGGAATCGCGCAGCGCCTGGTCCGCCGCGCGCAAAAGTGATTCGATCGTGTTTTGCCCGTGTTCGTTGAGCCTCCGCACCGAAGAGACCACCCAGGAATCGCTGGTCGTGTCGAGACGCTCCTGATATCTCCCCACCGCTTCGCCGCCCAATTGATCCAGGCTCGCCGCCCATTCTTTGTGGAACGCATCCCGCTCCGCGCGGAATCCATCGAGCGTGGAGGCGAACTCCGCGGAAAGCGCCGCGCGTCCTTCGGCCGTCGCAGTTTCGAGCTGCGAAGCCATTTGCGCTTCGAACTGCGCCACCAAAGCCGCAGAGCTGTTTCCCAGTTGCTGCAAATGTTGCGCGCCGGAACGCTCGAGCTCCCGCTCGCGTTCTTGCATCGCCGTCCGGCTCACCGCCGCGAACCGTTGCGCTTCGCCGTCCGAAATCTCGCGTAGCACTTGGCCGAACGAACTCGCTGCAGCCTCCGCGGCCTTGTCCAGTTCCGTTCGGGCGCGCCCGCTGAGTTCGCCGGTAAAGGCCTCCAGCCGCTCGTGGATTTGCACCACATGCTTCGCGGACTCGGCGGTCAACTGCGTTTCGAACTTCTTGATCCCGTCCGCGGTTTTCTCCTCGAATCCAGTCGTTGCTGACGTGAGCGTTTGCTCCACCAGCACCTGCAAGCGAGCCCGCGCCTCCTGCTGGAACCATTCCGAGGTGCGCTCGATCGATTCCGCCGCCGAATGCGAAGCGCGCACGCCCGTCGCATCCAGCTCTTCGGCCCACTTCCCGAGCGCTTCTTTGCGCGCGGCCTCAAAGTCGTTGCGAAGATCTAAAACCGTCGCGGTCAACTGCGCGGAAACCTCCCGCTGGTTATTTTCCGCCACTTGCCGCAGGCGTTCGCGATGCAGGCGCAAACTCTCTTCCACTTGGACTTCTCGCGCCGTAAGTTCGCGCAGCAATTCCGGCACGCGCTCAAACGCCGGAGCCATCTTCGATTCCATCTGCGCCATCGTGCGTTCCAGGAATTGCTGGCCCAGCGAATCCAGCGCCGGCGCCACGCGTTGCGAAACGCCGGCAGCAAGGTTTTCCGCCCGCCGATTCAGTTCCGCCGTTTGCGCGTCGAGAATTTTCTCCAGCCGCCGGTGAAGTTCATTCAGCGTGTCATGGGTCGCGGCTTCCAGCTGCGCCGAGTATTCCTTCGTGCGTCCGGCCACTTGCTCGATTTCGCCCAGCGACGCACGCGCCAGAGTTAGCTCCTCCTCCAGGGACGATTTGATCGCTGCCACCGATTCGCGCGCTTCGGAGGAAGCTTGCTCCAGAGGCTGGCGCATCTCGGTGATGCGCTCGGTCATCTTCCGCTCCGCTCCGCGCAGCACGTCCTGCGACCGCTCTGACATTTGCTCCACCAGCCGCTGCATGCTGCTGTCGAGCGATGACTCCAAGAGTTCCTTCCACTGCGCCAGCGCAACCGTCATTTCAGACGTCAGGCGCTGCTGCCAGGCTCTGGCCGCGCCCTCGCCCGAAGCCGCCTCTTCCTTCGCAGGCTCCGCGGCTGGCTTCGCAGCCTGGGCCGCTTCCAGGGCCTCGAATTGAAGGCGAGCCTGCGCCAGCCGGCTCACCGCATCCTGGGCCGCGTCATTTTCCGAGCGCAGAGCTTCCGCATGGCGCCGGAGTTCGCTCATCAATTCGCGTGCCTCCGCGAAATTTTGCTCGAACTCGGACTTCAGCCCCTTGAGAAATTCATTTTGCCTGGCCCCTAATTGCGCGGAGAATTCCTCGCGCGCGCCGGTTTGCGCCGAATCGAACTCGGCCTTCCATCTTAGGAAAAAACTTTCCCCCGTGGCCGCTCTTTCCTGCTCGGCTTCTTCCACGCTTCGAAGAAGTTCTTGCCGGGCCTGCTCGGTAGCGCCGGCAATCGCTTCTTTCGCTTGTCTTTCAAGTTCGGACCGGAGCTCGCGCAACAGCGGACTACTCGCTGCTGCGCTCGATTCGATGGGCCAATTGCCGCCCTGCTCCGGAACAAGGCCGGAAGAACCATTCATCTCATTCATCGGGTTTCCCATAAATGCGGATATGTCTCGCGGTACAGTGACAGCAGGCTCGGCTTCAGCCTCCTGTGTAGTTTGAAAATCTCCGGGCGCTCGAGCACTCTCTGCATTCTCCGGCAGATCTGTCGAAGCCCAATTCGCAGGCGGCGCGTCAAGTGCCCAGATGTTCGCCGGCCGCTCCAGTTCCACGGCCACCTGAAAGAACTCCCGTATCGAATGCGGCCGCTGCACCCAGGCTACGCGTGCGCGCATATTCACGAGCCGGTTCGAATGTTTCGAAGAGTCCGGCAGTTCGAGCGTGACCCAGGAGTTTCTTGGTAGATGATGCTTCGACGAGTAGCGGCAGCCGTGCAGATTCAGATCCAGCGTCGAACTCCGCTCCTCGAATGGCTGGCCCAGAAGGTCGATTCCCCTTACGATTACTGGAAGGGATTCGGAGAGGCGTTCGCTTCGGCGGCGCTCCATGCTGGTCTGGTTCAATTCCGGTTCACCCAGGAGTAAGTCCGGTTACTGCGAGAGAATAGCACTCTCACGCTCCGCGGTCGAGCACAGAGAAGCCCTGCCGCCAAAGGAAATCGAAAGTCGGTCAGCCCCGAAATTCTTTAGCTCTTCTTTTTCTTCTTCGAGACCGACATGTCCGTCCCCCCGCTCAGCGCATCCAGCCCGTCGATGGCTTCCTTGGCCTGCGCTGCCAGCGGCGTGTTGGGAGCCAGATCGATGGCCTTCTGATACGCCTCTTTCGTTCCCGGAGGGATGATATACAGCATCTTGTCGCCTTCTTGCTTCGGCTCAATCGTGGCCGAAAGAGAGCTGCCCAGCAGATACCATGCCTGAGCATCCTGCGGATTCGCTTGCGTGGCCTTCTGCAGCGGGGCAATCGCGTCCTTCTGCCTGCCCTTGTTATTGAGAACAATTCCTACGTTCTTGTAGCAGGTGGCCCCGGTCGCCGGATCGAGTGCCAGAGCTTTTTCGCAGTCCGCCGTGGCCTCCGCGAGCTTGCTCTCCGCCGCCTTCGGATCGGTCATCGCCGCCGCCGCATTCGCCAAATTTGTGCTGTAGCCGGAATAATAATTTCCTTGTGGCTTTAGGTCGATTGCCTTTTGGAAGGAAGCCGCGGCGTCCTCGAAGTGCCCGGTACATTCCTGTGCCGTGCCGATGTTTCCCCACACCAGAGCGTGATTGTTCACTTCCTTCGGCCCTATTCCTTGCTCCGACTGCTGGAATTCCGTAAGCGCAGTCTGGCAATCCGCCACGCGCTTCTCCTGCAGGGAAGCCTTTTGATCTGCCGCCGCAGTCCGAATTTGTTTCTGCAGGTCTGTCGCATCCGCCATGGCCTTCACGCCGTTGTCGAAGTGCACTTTCATGTTCTTGAATTTGTCCGCGTCATCCTCTTTCTTTTTCGTTTCTTCGGGATTCGCCGCGTTTCCCTTCGCGATCAGCTCCTGGAAGTTGATCTTGTAGCTGTTCTCCTGCCCGTCGATCACTTGAAATTTTTCCGTGTAGTTCAGGCTGGGATAGGTGAACACATACACCGCCGTGCGCATGCCCAGCTGCACGAATTTCCCGTTCTTGTCCGTCTTCACGTTGAATGTCTGGCCGGTGTCGGGATTCTTGATTTCTATGGCCAAATCCGCAAACGGCTTGCCTTCCTTGTCCAGAACCTCGCCATTCAGTCTTCCGGTGCCTTGCGCCCGCACCATGCCGGCGAAGAAAAGTGCCAGCAGCAACGCGGTCCAGGCAGGAATCAGTTTTCTCATATGCGTATCTCCTGTTCGATGGTGGTTCGGCCGCCTATTATTGCGCAACTCGTGGCCTATACGCGATAGGGTCAGCCAGTCCCGCCTCCGCGAAAGCCCGAAGTCGCAGCCGGCAACTATCGCACGTTCCGCAAGCTTCGTCCTCATATTGATAGCAAGACCACGTGAATTCCAACGGCGCCCGAAGCTCGGACCCTCGCCGCACGATTTCGGCCTTGCTCATCGCGATCACCGGCGTCGCAATTTCGATCCGCGTCTCCGGCCGCGTGCCCTGGCGCACCAGCTCCGCGAACGCACGATAGTACTCCGGACGGCAATCCGGATAGCCAGAACTATCTTCCGCCACCGCGCCAATGTAAATCGCAGTTGCTCCAATCACCTCCGCCCAGCTTACCGCGGCGGAAAGAAAGTGCGCGTTACGGAAGGGAACGTACGTATTGGGAATTCCTGATTCCGGCCCCAGGCCTTCGCCCGATTCCGGCACGGCAATGCGTTGGTCGGTGAGCGCCGACCCTCCGATTTGCGCCAGCGAGTCGAGTCGAATCACTAATCTTTCTCGGACACCATAGAAGTCCGCGATTTCATCGAACGAACGCCGCTCCCTTCGCTCCGTTCGTTGCCCGTAGCTCGCGTGCAACAGCGCCAGTTCGTGCGTCTGGCGCGCAATCGCAGCCGTTACGCACGAATCCATCCCTCCGCTCAGCAGCACCACCGCTTTGTCTTTCCTGGTCACTTTGGCGCGCGCTGGATCAGAAACTTAAACTCCCTGCGTTGTTGGATCCCAGATAAATTTGTGCAATTGCAAACCCAGGCGCACGGGCAACCCATCCGCCAGAATCCACTCCGCCAGCTCCCGCGCGTTCAATCCCAGCCACTTGCCCGCCGGGTCCGGAAAGACGGGCGAGAATAGAATCTCATGCACGCGCTCGGGCAACTGGTGATGCAAAGTAAATTCCCTGGCGAACTCATAGTCCCGTCGGGACGAAATCACGAATTTGATTTCATCCGAATGCCCGACCGTTTCGAGATTCGCCAAATCAAATGTCCCAGGCTCGCCGGAGTCAGGACATTTCACGTCCACGATCTTGATGACCCCCGCGGGAAGTCCGCCGGCAAATCGCTCGCCGCTCGTCTCAATCATCACCGTATAACCAGCGGCCAACAATTGCTCCGCCAATTCGGGAGTTTCGGGCTGAAGCAGCGGCTCTCCTCCCGTGATTTCCACGAGTCGCACGCGAGCACCGCTCGTGCCATCCAGCGCCCGAACCTTCTCCAGCACTTCTTCGATCGAAAGCTTGCTTCCGCCATGAAATGCGTAGGCCGTGTCGCACCAGGTGCAGCGAAGGTTGCAGCCCGTCAGGCGCACGAAAATGCACGGCAAGCCCGCCCGCGTCCCTTCGCCCTGAATCGATTTGAAAATTTCGGTGATGACCATGCTCAAGTCGCAGTCGCAGCTATTTAATCACTCCGCCGCAGCGCGGATCGGGCGGCACGCGATTGTTTCGCCGCGAAATGTAATAGACCACGCCCACCGCAACCGCGAGTTCCACGCACCCGACCACCAATGCCGTGCGCCAACCCCACCCAATGGTGAGCCAGAATATGGAAACCACGAAAGCGGGTATTGCGATGACCAGGATCGCTCGGTTCATATTTCTTCCTACGGCCGGTACGTCGCCGCCGCTGTTTCCGTCTCCCACACCGTAATGCTCGCCACTCCTGCTCCGTTCGCCGCCTGCGGAAGCTGCTTCGAGGTCTGCTCGTAAATATAGCGCGCAATGTTTTCGGCGGAAGGATTCTGCACGTCGAAAGGAGGCAGCTCGTTCAGATATTTGTGATCGAGCGCGCGGATCACACCCTGGATCACTTGTTTCAGGTGCACGAAATCGTACAGCAGCCCGGTCGCGTCCACTTCTTTGCCCGCCAGCGTCACCCGCACTTTGTAATTATGGCCGTGCAGGTTCTCGCATTTCCCCTTGTAATTCCGCAGGTTATGCGCCGCAGCGAACGTCTCGTCCACGCTTACTTCATACATGAATTGTCCTTCGCGCCCATCCGCCCGCGGAATACTTGCACGTCGCGGCCCTAATCGGGATGATTCTCCATGAACCGCGCGACCTCAGAAAGCTCCCGCGTGATTGTGTATCCGGGCAGGGATTCGAGAAAAATTCTACCATACTGCATGCGCGAGATTCGGTTATCCAGAATTGCCAGAATCCCGCGGTCCGACTTCGAACGAATCAGCCGCCCGAATCCCTGTTTCAGCGCCAACACCGCTTCCGGCACCTGATATTCGGCGAACGCGTTTCGTCCGTCTTCCTGCAGCGCCCGCACCCGCGCCGCCACGATCGGATCGCTCGGCACGGCGAAGGGCAGCTTATCAATGATCACGCAGGAAAGCTGCGTCCCCGGCACGTCCACGCCCTGCCAGAAACTCGCCGTGGCGAAGAGCACCGCGTTGGGTGTGCTGCGGAATCGGTCCAGCAGAATCGAGCGCGGCGCCGTCCCCTGCAGAAGCAGCGGAAATTTCACGCTCCCCGAGACGCGTTGATGAACGTCCCTCATCTGCGCGTAGCTGGTGAAAAGGCAAAACGCCCGCCCCTTCGAAATCTCCAGCAGCTGCACGATTTCCTGCGCCGCGCGTGAGGAAAAAGTCTCATGGCGCACATCCGGCAGGCCGGTGGGAATGTAAAGCAGCGCCTGCTCCTGAAAATTGAATTCCTGCGGCAGCACGACTTCCGTCGCCGGCTGCACGCCGAGCCGCTGCTTCAAATAATCGAAGCGCCCGCCCACCGCCAGCGTGGCCGACGTCAGCACCACGCTGTCGAACCGGTCGAAAAGCTTCTCGCGAAGAATCTCGCTCACATCGATCGGCGTAGCCGTCAGAATAATTCCTTTGTTGCGACGCTCGTACCAGTAAACGTAACTCTTTTCTTCGCTCTCCAGCAGGAATCCGAACTCGCGCCGGAGTTCGGCAGCGCGCCGCGCCAGCGCGATCACTTCTTCCGGCTTGGGAGTAAGTGCGGAAAGTTCCGTTTCGATCCTCTTCACCGCCGCAGCCAGATCGCTGAAGGCCTCGTGATTCTGGTCCAGGAAAGCTTTCCGCTCGTTCGCTCCAAAAGGGAAGCGGCCCTCGCGCTCGGGAAAAATCTCGAAGAAGCCGCGCGCGCGTTCGCGGACGCGCGTCAGGTGTTTGCGCAACGCCGGAGCTTGAATGTGCAACACGCGCAGCATGTTCTCCGTGTCCCGCGCCAGCTCCTCGAACTGATAGCTCGAAACCCGCCGCCCGAAGTAATCGCTGGCCACGTCCTCGATTTCATGCGCTTCGTCAAACACCACCGCGGAGTATTCCGGAAGAATCGAGCCGAAGTCGTCCTGCCGAATAGCCAGGTCGGCGAAAAACAGATGATGGTTCACGATAATCAGGTCCGCTTCCTGCGCCCGTTGGTGCATGGCCGTAATGAAGCAGCGGTTGAAGTCCGGGCATTTCTGTCCGGTGCAAAGGTCGCTGCGCGCGTCAATGCGGTGCCAAAGCTCGGCGTCATCGGGCAGGAAGGTCAGCTCCGCGCGGTCGCCCGTTTCCGTCAGCTTCGACCAGTCGCGGATCTGCGTAAACCAGTCCACCTCGTCGATCCCTTTCAACACCGCCTGCCCTTGCCCGTCCATCTGATTCACTTTCGTGCGGCAAAGAAAGTTGTTGCGCCCTTTCATCAGCGCCGCTTTCAGGTTGGGCGCAAAATGTTTTTGCAGAAACGGAACGTCTTTCTGGAAGAGCTGCTCTTGCAGCGATTTGGTCGCCGTGGAAATCACCACTCGCCGGCCGCTGCGAATCGCCGGGATCAAGTACGCCAGCGTTTTTCCCGTGCCCGTTCCCGCTTCGATGATCACGTGCTGCTTCTTCTGAAACGCGGTGTCCGCGATTTTCGCCATCTCCAGCTGCGACGCGCGGAATTCGTATCCTGGATGGCTTCTCTCGAGCAGCCCGCCGCGCCCGAAGATTCCCTCCATGGTCACTTCCTCGGACGTTGTGCCCGCAATTTTCTTCGCAGTGGAGGCTTTTGCCATCTGTTGTACCGCAGGGATGAAACCCTAAAATAACACACCGCAGCGCATTCGTCCGAAACACGCCTTCCATTCGCGCGCTCGTATTACGTGCCCGCGTTCCGCGCCTTTCGATGATAGTCTATATCCCTCGCCGTCGCCGGTGCGAAGCCAAATGACTCCGAATCTCCCATCCATCGTCATCGTCGGGCGCCCCAACGTGGGCAAGTCCACGCTCTTCAACCGCCTCACCGGCACGCGCCGCTCCATCGTCACCAACGAGCCCGGCATCACCCGCGACCGCATCTACGGCACCGCCAACTGGGAAGGCAAAAACTTTCAGGTAGTGGATACCGGCGGCATCGTCCCCGAGGACAAAGCCGGAATTCCCGGCGAAATTTTGCGCCAGGCTCGCGTGGCCATTGAAAACGCCACCCGCGTCGTGCAAGTCGTTGATGGCCGCACCGGCCCCACCCCTCTCGACGAAGAACTCGCGCAGCTCCTTCGCCGCGCCGGAAAGCCTCCCGTGCTCGCAGTAAATAAAGTCGATTCGCCGCAGCAGACCGAACTCGCCGCCCAATTCTACGAACTCGGCGACGAAGTCTTCCCCATTTCCTCCGAGCACGGTTTCGGCGTAGACGTTCTGCTCGACGCCCTCACCGAAAATTTCCCCCGCGGCGAATCCACGGAAAAGCCGCCGGACGTCAACATCGCCATCATCGGCCGCCCCAACGTCGGCAAATCCACGCTTCTGAATCAGCTCGTGGGCTCCGAGCGTTCAATCGTTTCGCCTGAGCCGGGCACCACCCGCGATGCCGTGGACACCATTGTCGAGCGCAACGGCAAGCTGTACCGCTTCCTCGATACCGCCGGAATTCGCCGCAAGGGCAAAACGAAACTCATCGCCGAAAAACTGAGCGTGATCATGGCTCGTCGCCATCTCGAACGCGCCGACGTCGCTCTTCTCATCGCCGACGCTTCCGTCGGCATCACTTCGCACGACGCCACCATCGCCAGTTACGCCGAGCAGTCCGGCCGCTCCGTAATCATCGTTTTGAATAAATGGGATCTCGCGCTCGAAGCCGCCCAGGAAAAATCTTCCGCCGAGAAGAAACGCGGAGGAAAAGGGGGCGGCTCGAATCCGAACAAGTTGATTCAGGATTACGAGCCCTTGGTTCGCCAGAGATTGAAATTTCTATCGTACGCTCCGGTGGTTTTCCTCTCCGCCAAGACCGGCGAACACATCGACCGCCTATACGCGGTCATCAATCGCGTGGTCGAAGCGCGCAACCGCCGCATCTCCACCGGCGAGCTGAACCGCTGGCTCAAAAGTGTGGACCTCGATAAGGGCACTTCTCCGGCCAGCCGCGAAGTCAAAATCTTTTACATCACCCAGGCCACCACCGCGCCGCCCACCTTCGTGCTCTTCACCAACCAACTGAAGCCGCTGCATTTCAGCTATCAGCGCTTCCTTGAAAATCAGCTCCGCGCCGCTTTCGATTTCACCGGCACGCCCATCCGTTTCAATCAGCGCCTCAAAAAGCGCGGCTCCCGCCATCGCGAACGCCGCGATCCTCGCGATTAGCGGCTGCCTCGCGGGGGTTGACATCGCCTGAAATCGGCCTACGATAAGGAAATCCATGGCCAGTCCCGCTCCAGCTTCGTCTCCTTCTCCCATCCCGGACAAAAGTCTTTTCCGCATCGGCGAAGTCAGCCGTCTCACCGCCACCAAAGCCTTCGTCCTGCGCTACTGGGAGACGGAATTCCCCACGCTGCAGCCGGTCAAAAGCCCCAGCGGACATCGTCTCTACCGCCGCGAGGATATCGAAACCGTTTTCGAAATCAAGCGCCTCCTGTACGACGAGGGCTTCACCATCGTCGGCGCGCGAAAGCATCTCGCCGATATTCAGGCCGGCGGTAACGGCGCCCCAGCCGCCGGTAGTGCCGAATTCGAGCCTGCTCCGGCCGCGCCTCCCCGTCGCGAGCCCGCCTCGCGCGCCCAGCGCAAGTTCCTCCTCGATTTGCACGAAGAGCTTCTCGCTGTCTTGACCCTTCTCGAACGCGAGTGATACGCTCAATACCGTTCGAAAGCGGTCGGGACGTGGCGCAGCCTGGTAGCGCGCACGCTTGGGGTGCGTGAGGTCGCTGGTTCAAATCCAGTCGTCCCGACCATTAAATTTTCAACCTGCGTATTCCGCACCAGCCTTCAGTCATGCCTGTTCCGGTGAGCCGAGTTAGGAAAATTTGAGCTTCTGGGAACTGTGCTATGCTCTTTTTTCCATGCCGGATGATTCGAACAAGCCAAGTATCCTGATCACCAACGACGACGGAATTCACGCTCCCGGCCTGCGCGCTCTCGTGGCTGCGCTTCAGGACACCGCAACCATCACCGTGGTGGCTCCCTCGCACGAACGCAGCGCCGCCGCACAATCGCTTACTCTGCGCCAGCCCATTTACTGCGACCAGATTGCCGAGCGCGAATATTCCGTCGAGGGCACGCCCGCCGACGCCGTGATTCTCGCTTTTCACACGCTGCTCAAAGAGAAGCCCGACCTCGTGGTCTCCGGCATCAATCGCGGCGGCAATATGGGGGAAAACGTGTATTACTCCGGAACCGTCGGCGCCGCCATGGAAGGCGCCATCAACCGCGTCCCCGCAATTGCCGTTTCCGTTGCCTATCGCGGCAAGGATTTCGATTACACCCCCGCCGCGAAATTCACGCGCACCCTCGTGCCCCTGATTCTTAGGGAAGGCCTTCCCGCCGGCATCTTGCTCAACGTGAACGTTCCGCAGGACTGGAAAGGCGAAGTTCGTTTCACCCGCCAGTCCTCAAAAATCACGCGTAATCTGCTGCAGCCCGGCACCGACCCCCGCGGCCGCCGCTACTTCTGGCTGCACGAGCAGCAGCTAGTGGATGGCATCGAGCCCGACACCGACATCGCCGCCATCCGCGACGGCGCCATCTCCATCACGCCCCTCGAACTCGATCACACCGACCTCCCCTCTCTAAATCACCTCTCCCACTGGGCCAAGTTCCTAGAAGACGCCTCACGCCAAAAGGTTTAAAAAGTCTAAATGTAGCGCCGCGGCCTTTAGCGCGGCAGCGGGTTGCGGCCAAATTGCGAGTCGCGCCCAGGTGTACCAACCAATCCAACCGCTTTCGCCCAGAATGCCCCTTTCTGTTACAGCCATCCCCCGCCAAAACCAGGCCCATCAACCACTTATCCTCGACTACCAACGGGAAAACCCTTCTCCGTTTGCCCCACCGTAGTGTGCAATTCATTGCCTCGCCACGCTGCCCTATCCTCGTAAACCATTGATTCTAAAAGAAGCTCTCGCGGCTCGGAAATTGCTACTACATTTGCGTACTACAGGCCTAGCATCGCGGGAGCTCAATATGACGAAGTTATTCAGATTACTAGTACTGGCTGGGATGGTTGGTTCGGCTGGCGCCGCTTCGGTCTCCGCCGCGGCAATTTCCCCCAATCACGATGGACACCGTCGCGGATGGCCGCCCGCTCCACGCACTGTTCCGGAGCCTTCCGACCTCCTGATGCTGAGCGCAGGAGTTTCCATCGTTTTCGGGTTGCGCCGCCGCCTCTCCCGCAACAAGTAGTGCCCGGCGTGAATTAGAGTTTGGCTTCCCTCCCATCTTGCCTGGCGTCGAAAGGCGCCGGGCCTGTATTGGCTCCCCGCCCTTGTGATTGGTACGGCTCCCGCTCCTCATTCGCGTTACGCTCTTCGCCCTCTGATCCTCTGGCTTGATCTCGCCTTTATAATTGCGACCCGTGAACGCGGGCGCGCATCCACTCAAGCAGAGCGAAATCTACTCCGGAGCGAGGTAAACAAACATGGATCTTCAACTGCGCGGCAAGAAGGCGCTGGTCACCGGCTCCACCGCGGGAATTGGCTTCGCGACGGCCCAGGCGCTCGCGGCCGAAGGAGCCTCTGTAGTCGTCAACGGAAGAACCGAAAAACGCGTGGACGCCGCCATCCGCGAAATTCAAAAAATTCATCCGGCCGCGAATCTGTCCGGCGTCGCCGCGGATGTTTCCAATGCGGCCGGCTGCGCCAAGCTCGTTCAGGCCGTCGGCGCGGTGGATATCCTCGTTAACAACATGGGCATCTTCGAGCCCAAGCCCTTTGAAAAAATTCCGGACGAAGATTGGATGCGCTTCTTTGAGGCCAATGTCATGAGTGGCGTGCGCCTCTCGCGCCATTATCTCCCCGGTATGCGGCAAAAGAATTGGGGCCGGATCATTTCCATTTCCAGCGAATCCGCGGTGCAGATTCCCGCCGAGATGGTTCACTACGGAATGACGAAAACGGCTCAGATTGCCGTCGCGCGGGGAATTGCCGAAACTGTGGCCGGAACGGGCATCACCGTAAACAGCGTGCTCGCCGGCCCCACGCGCTCGGAAGGCGTCGAAACTTTTATCGCCCGGTTGGGCGCGCAGAGCGGGACCGACCCCGCCGCTTTCGAAAAAGAATTTTTCAAAAGCGTCCGCCCCTCATCTCTTCTGAAGCGCTTCGCCACCACCGACGAAGTCGCCAACATGATCGTGTATCTCTCCAGTCCTCTTGCTTCGGCCACAAATGGCGCTGCCATCCGCGCGGATGGCGGAGTGATTCGCGCCATTCTCTAGAGCTTTACGCACTTTTCCGAATTTTATTTTTCCCCATTTCGTTCTACCATGCCCTGTGATTGAATTTGGCAAAACTCGCACTTCGCGCTTCAGTCCCACCCAAGACACCGCCATATGTGGTTTTTCTAATCGCAACAACATTTATTAGAATTCCTCCTAAGTCATTCAAAACAAAGCACGGCCACTCGTTCTAATCGCAACAAAAAAGGGGGGCACTGTGCACGAATTTCCCGACTCGCAGTCAGCGCCTTCGCGCGTTTCGTGGGCCGCGAATTCCAGAATCATCGGCAACTCGCGCCGCTTATGGTAGCCTCAGCCTCGCTCACCACCATGAGGATCGCTCCATGACTCTCTCGAAACCGCTGGCACGCTTCGCCGTAGCGTTTATCGCCGCCGCGGCCTCGCTTTGCGTTCACGCACAGAATCCCGCATCCGCCGCCGCCCAACAACAGAACCACGCCGCAACCGTCCGCGGCGCGGTGACCGCCGCCTCGGGCAGCCCCCTGGTCGAACCGTCATCAGAATCCGCGCCTGATTCCCCGACTTATTCCGCAATCAAAACCGTCCAGGCGTGGATTCCAATGAAAGACGGCGTGCGCCTCGCCGTAAATCTCTACATGCCGGACGGCCCGCTCGAAGGCTCGGCAAAGGCTGCCGGCCGCAGCGAAAAGTATCCGGCCATCCTCGAGTATCTGCCCTACCGCAAAGACGATTGGACGCTCGCGCGCGACTGGGATTTGCATTCCTACTTTATTCGACGCGGCTACGTCACCGCGCGCGTGGACATCCGCGGCACCGGCGCAAGCGAAGGAAATCCGCCGGACCGCGAATACTCCGACCAGGAGCAGCTGGACGGCCTCGAAGTGATCGAATGGCTCTCGAAGCAGCCGTGGTCCAACGGCAACGTCGGCATGATGGGCATTTCCTGGGGCGGCTTCAATTCCATTCAGCTGGCGCGCCGCCATCCGCCCGCGCTCAAAGCCATCATCGCCATGTGCGCCACCGAAGAATTATTTCACGACGACATTCATTACATTGACGGCTTGATGCACGTGGATGAGTTTGAGCTCGGCATGGACCTGCAGTTGGGACTCACCCGCGCGCCGGATTTTCCCACCGATGAAAAATCTCTCGCCGCTCGTTTCGACGCCACGCCCTGGTTCATTCTCTATCTTCACCATCAGCGTGACTCGGAATTCTGGCGCCGCGCCTCGCTCGCGCCTGATCATTACGCCGATTACAATGTCCCCACCTTCCTGATCGGCGGATTTCTCGATGGCTATCGCGACAGTATCGGCCGCTTTTTCGAGCAAGTGCACGCGCCGGTAAAAGCCCTGCTCGGCCCCTGGAATCATACTTTCCCTCACGACGCCGAACCCGGCCCGACCATCGAATGGCGCGTGGAAGCCACGCGCTGGTGGGATTACTGGCTCAAGGGCAAGCAGAATGGAATCCTGGACGAGCCGCGGTTCGAAGTGTACATGCGCCATTGGTATCCGCCCGATCCCAACATCAAGGAAGTCCCTGGTGATTGGCGCGCCGAAAAAACTTTCCCGCCTGCGAATGGGAAGACGGAAACTCTATTTCTCCACCCGGATCAGGCGCTCCGAAGTGTCCGTCCGGTTACTACAAAGATGCCTCACAGCGAATTGAAAAATATTCCCTCCATCGGCATCGAAGCAGGATTTTGGTGGGGGGATTTCACCACCGACCAGCGGCCCATCGACGCGTACAGCCTGGTATACGATTCCGCTCCGCTTGAAAACGACACGGCGATTCTCGGGTGGCCAAGAGTGCTTCTAAATGTTTCGGCCAGCGCACCGCTGGCCGATTGGTTCGTGCGGCTCTCCGATGTTGCGCCTGACGGCACGGTCACCATGGTCACCGGAGCGGCTCAAAGCGGTGCGCAACGCGACTCCGCCGCGAATCCAACCGATCTTGAGCCCCATCGCGTCTATTCGCTTCCTATTGAACTGCATCTCACGAGCTGGGTTTTCCAGCGTGGTCATCGCATTCGTCTCGCGATCTCGAACGCGCTGTGGCCCATGATTTGGCCCACGCCATATCCGGTGACCACCTCCCTGTACTTCGGCGAAGAACCGGCTTCGCATCTCGAGTTGCCGGTGGTTCCGGCGACGCCTCCCGCGCGCCCGCATTTCTTCGCTCCGGAAATCGAGACGCCGCTCGCCGGCGTGAAATCGGAAGGCGATACCTGGCCGCCGCAGGATTGGACCGTAACGCACGATCTGATCGCCGGCACCACGCGCGTCGCCTGGGTCGGCGATGATTCTTCCGAGTACCCCTGGGGCCGCATGAAAGATCACGAGCAGATGAGTTACGTTGTTGCGGATGCGCATCCGGAAACGAGTTCGGTCCACGGCGAAGGCTCCACCACCGTGGAGTTGCCGGGGCGCGTGCTGGTCTGGAGCGTGCTTCTTGACGTGCGCAGCGACGAGAAGAATTTTTATTATCACTTCGAGCGGCATCTCACGGAAAATGGCGCGCAGATTCGCGAGAAAAAATGGGACGACACAATTCCGCGCGATCACCAGTAACGCCGCCGGCTCCCACGAAACAACCCGGAGAAAGAATTGAAGAACACCGCCATCCTGCTCATTAGTTGCCCGGACCAAAAAGGCCTCAACGCCGCGGTCCACGACTTCATCTTTCGCGCCAACGGCAACACCCTCCACGCCGACGAACATCAGGACAACGAGCGGAATTTGTTTTTGATGCGCGTCGAATGGGACCTCGCCGGCTTCGCCATCGATATGCGCGATTTCGGCAGGCACTTTCAGCCCGTCGCCGACCGCTTCGGCATGCAGTGGCGCGTCGCTCTTTCGAGCTATCGTCCGAAAGTTGCCATCTTCGTCTCGCGCTACGATCACTGCCTCGCCGACTTGCTATACCGCCGTCACAGCGGAGAACTCCATTGTGAAATTCCGCTCATCATCAGCAACCACGAAGACGTGCGGCGCTGGAGCGATTTCTACAAAATTCCGCTGCACGTAATTCCGGTGACCAAGGAAAACAAAGCGGAAGCCGAACGCCGCGAGCTCGAAATTCTGCGGCCGCACGGAATCGACCTCATCGTGCTCGCGCGTTACATGCAGGTGCTTTCCACCGATTTCATCCACCAGTATCCGCCGCACCACATCATCAACATCCACCATTCTTTTCTTCCGGCTTTCGTCGGCGGCAAGCCGCATCACCAGGCGTTTGAACGCGGCGTGAAACTCGTCGGCGCCACGAGCCACTACGTCACCGAAGTGCTCGACGACGGCCCCATCATCGAACAGGACGTCGTGCGCATTTCGCATCGCGACACGCTCGAAGATTTGATTCAGAAGGGGCGCGACCTGGAGAAAGTGGTGCTCTCGCGCGCCGTCCGCTGGCACATCGAAAACCGCATCCTGCTCTACGGAAACAAAACGGTTATCTTCGACTGACTTCTTGAGGAAGGAGAGTCTATCTCGCAGACGCGGCGCGCGCGTTCTTCAAATCGGCGGCCAGCAGGCGATGGAAAAGATGTTCGCCGGTTTCCCGGCGCACCGAAAGGCGCCCGGCTTTGTAGGCGCGCGAGCTGAGCCCGCGCTGCACTCCGGCGCAGATCACGATGTCTTCTTGCTGCACGAGTTCGCTCACGCCCATGCTCTCGCGAACGTAGGGCATGTTGGGTTCACTCGTGTCGCCAAAATAGAAATCGAAAATCACTTCGCAGCGATTCACTCCGAGAGACAGCACGAGGTTGGTATCGAGATAGCCTTCGTACCAGTTCAGCATGAAGTTCGGGTATTGCCAGAAATAGTAGGCGCGGTCGCCTTTGCGCGTGGCCGCGGCGCTCGCCTCGGAATTGCTGTCCACCGCGACGGGGCTCGATTGCACGCAGCAGCGATCGACATTTTCAATCGTGTAGTTCGTGTAATCGAGGACGCTGTTAAGGCCCTTGTGCATGTGCGGAACGTGGTATCCACCGTCCAAGAAATTATCCACGTAAACTTTCCAGTTGCAGTCGAGCGTATAGCTGCGGCGCTCGACGAATTTCAAATCCGCAAAACCGAGCGGCTGCGCGAGCTTGACCAGCGCGCCGAGAAAGTCGCGCAGCGATCCGGCCCGCGGATCGAGATTTACGAAAATAAACTTCTCCCAGGTTTCGACGCGGATGGGAACCAGCCCGTTCTGCGCGCGGTCGAAATGGCAGACGCCTTCGAACTCCGTCATGCCGCGCAATTCGCCTTCGAGGTTGTAGGTCCAGCCGTGATAGGGGCAGCGCAGATGCGGCGTGTGCCCGCAGGGCTCGTTCATCACGGTCATGGCGTGATGGCGGCAAACGTTGAAGAACGCGCGCAGCTTGCTGTCGCTGCCGCGCACGACGACCACGGGCTCGCCTGCTACGGTTGCGGTGACGTAATCTCCCGGCTTCTCGACTTGCTCCAGGCGCCCGACGGCCTGCCAGGTCCGCGAAAAAACGTTTTGCAATTCGAGCTGCGCGATGCGCGGGTCGGTGTACCACGCCGCGGGAATGGTGTAAGCCTCCGCCAGCGGAGCGGCGTCGTTGTAGGAAGCGAGTATCTCCTGCACCGTCGGTTCCATGCAAATTCTCCTCGAGGGGATATGAGATCGTTACTTCTTGCGCTCGAAAGTTTAAGTCAGACTCCGACTGCTCCGCGAAGCACTTCCAGGAACTGATTGATGCGTATCTGATTCTTTTCCGGATCGCCCGGATGCGGGAAAAGTCCGGGATCGAGTTCCTCGGTCAACAACGCGTCCTGGAATCTTTCCATGGTCCAGTCCACGATGGAAACGATCAGCGCCGGATCAATGTCTGAGCGAACTTCGCCGCGCGCAATCCCCAGCCGCACGAAGGCATTGCTGCCGTAGGGATCCTCGGCGAGCAGGAAGCGGTTGATCTCGCGCTTGAGACTCAGGTCCACGCCGTAATTTCCCAAGAGCGCGACGCGATAGGGAATCCAGTCTTCGCGCACCAGGCGCTCGGTGCGCAGCAGCCAGTAGCGCAGGATCTCGAAAAATCCGCGTTCGCGAATTTGCGAGGGAGAATCGAGGTACGTTGGGAAGGAGCGCACGGCTTTTTTGTAAACTTCGAGAAACAATCCCGCCTTGCTGCCGAAATATTGGAAGATGGAGCCTTTAGCCACGTCCAACTGCGCGGAAAGATCTTCGATTCGCGCGGCATGATAACCCTGCTCGGCAAAATGGGCCATCGCGGCGTCCACGATTCGAGCGCGCTTGGCTGCCAGACGCGGTCCGGCCTGTGGGCGGGGAGGCAAAGCAGGTTCGAGAAGCGCGCGGCGAGGCCGGGAGCGCGGGTTTGACCGCAAGTCACTTGTAGAAGCTGTCATTGGAATTCAATCCCATTTATGCTATCTAAGTGCGAGTCGAGAGTGCTTTGACTTGCGGTCATAATATTCCAAGATGCCTCCCTCGCGCAAGTCCTATGATGCGATTGTCGTTGGCGCGGGCCACAACGGCCTGACGGCTGCGGCGTACCTCGCGCGCGCGGGACTTTCGACGCTCGTGCTCGAGCGTCGCGAAATTGTGGGCGGTTGCTGCGTCACGGAAGAAATCGCGCCGGGTTGCCGGGCTTCGACGACTTCTTATATCGCGAGCATGTTGCGGCCCACGGTGATTCGCGATCTTGGCCTTGCAGCGCACGGACTTCGCATGGTTCCGTGCGATCCGTCTCTGCTCGTGCCCTTTCCCGATGGCCGCGTGGTGCCGTGGTGGGCGGACCAGGAGCGCGCCGTAGCTGAGTTTCGAAAAATTTCGCCGCGCGATGCGGAAACTTTTGTTCGCGTGGACAAGCAATTAAAAAAGCTGGCGCGTTACCTCCAGCCGTTTTTTCTGGAACCGCCGCCGGACCCCTCGTTCCGCGGAGCGGAAGGTTGGTGGGAACTTTTGCGCGTGGGCAAACGTTTTCGCGGGATGACCGGAGAAGAGGTCGCGCAGCTCGTTTCGTTTCTTACCGGAAGCTTGGGCGATTTTCTGGACCGCCATTACGAGTCGGAAAAAATCAAGACGATGTTTCTGGCGAATAACGTTTACGGCAAACACGGCGGGCCCTACGACGCGGGCACCGCGCTCGGGCTGCTGTTTCATTTGCTGAGCGGCGGCGACGGCGATACCCAGGGATTTTATGGCCACGTGATCGGCGGGATGGGCGCGATCACGCAGGCGCTAGCTTCCGCGGGACGCCAACTCGGCGTTGAAATTCTGACCTCCGCTCCGGTGGCGAAGATAGGTGTGCGTGAAGGCCGCGCGGCTGGCGTGATTCTGGAGGACGGCACGGAGATCTCGAGCCGCCTGGTGCTTTCAAACGCCGACCCGAAGCGCACGTTTCTCGCGCTGGTGGAGCCGAGCGCGCTGCCCGACGATTTTCTCCACGCCATCGCCGGCATCAAGATGGACGGGCCGTGCGCGAAAGTGAATTTCGTGCTGAGCGAAGAACCGCGCGTGACGGGGATGCCCGCCGATTGGCCCGCGGCGCAGCGTTCGCTTTTCACCCTGGTGCCATCGCTCGAATTTGCCGAGCGCTGCTACGACATCGCGAAGTTCGGCGAAATTCCGCAAGAGTTGTGGGTGGATTGCGTGGTGGCGTCAAACGTGGACTCCACGCTTGCGCCGGCAGGGAAGCACGTGATGACCACGTTTGTTCAGTACGTGCCCTATCGCCTGCGCGAAGGAACTTGGGACGAGAAGCGCGAAATCCTGGGCGATCGCGTGGTGAAAAAAATCGCCGAGTATGCTCCGAACGTCCCGGGCGCGATTCTCGCGCGCCAAGTTCTCACTCCACTCGATCTCGAGCGCACCTACGGCCTGACGGAAGGAAATATTTTTCACGGCGATCTTTCGCTCGAACAGCTTTTCTTCATGCGTCCAGTGGCCGGCTGGGCGCAGTACCGCACTCCGGTGGACGGCCTATATCTCTGCGGAGCCGGCGCGCATCCCGGAGGCGGGGTGACCGGGGCGCCGGGCTACAACGCGGCGCATCAGGCGCTGCGCGATTTGAAAAGGGGACGCGTGAAGAAAGCGGTTGCATGAATTTTGCCGGACGGCCCATGGCATCGCGCCGGGAGGAGAAAAAATGAAAAAAGGAATTCTCGAAAAGCTGGCCGAAGGGCCGGTGCTGGGCGACGGCGGATATTTGCTCGAGCTCGAAAAGCGCGGGCGAGTGCGCGCGGGACCGTTCACGCCGGAGGTGGCGCTGAACAATCCCGAGGCCTTGCTCGAACTGCACCGGGAATTTCGCGACGCGGGCGCGGAAGTGCTGCAGGCGCTTACGTTCTACGCCAGCCGCGACAAACTCGCGACGGTGGGAATGGAAGAACGCGTGGAAGAATTGAACCGCGCAGCGGTGCGCATTGCGAAACAAGCTGCCGGCGAGCGATGTCTGGTGGCCGGAAACTTGAGTCTCACGTGGATGTACGAGCCAAACGATAAAGCGGCCGCCGACCGCGTGCGAAAAACCTTCGACGAGCAACTGGACGTGCAAGTGGCGGAAGGCGTGGATTTCATCATCGGCGAGACGTTCTCGTTTCTTGGCGAAGCGCTGATCGCCGTGGAACGCGCCAAGCGGACGAACTTGCCGGTGATGGTGACCGTATGCTTCGAGAATGAAGACGTCACGCCGGATGGAAAGCGCGCCGCGGACGTGGCGAAAGCACTGGCCGATGCGGGCGCGGATATCGTGGGCATCAATTGCCTGCGCAGCCCGGAGCACACGCTGCCGCTCATGGCGGAAATGCGCAAAGCCGTCAAGAGCTATATCGGCTGCCAGCCGGTGGCCTATCGCACCACGCACGAGCACCGCGACTTCACGAGTCTCGCGGCATTTCCCGATCAGCTGGAGCCTTATCAGCTGACGAGACGCGAGATGGCCGAGTATGCAACGAAAGCGCGCGAGTTGGGCGTGAACTATATCGGTGCATGCTGCGGCGCGGTGGCCACGCATATTCGCGAAATGGCGCGCGCGCTGGGAAAACTTCCGGTGGACGAACGCGTGTGGAAAAAGGGCGGCGAGAAGCCGATGTCCGCGTATGAATATTACGGCCACGACGATAAACCGAAGGCCAAGAGCAAGGCAAAATAACGCACGCACTCCCGGCCTGATGCAAGCGCGAAAGCCACTCGCTTTCTGAATGCGCCCGGAGCATGATGTCGGGCTGACGACCTATGCCCGACGGGAAATCCGCAAATGAGTGAAGCCGAGAGTTCCAGCCGTCCACGCCGGGCGATGGGTTTTCGGGACCTGGTGCTTTTTTACATCGTCACCGGGATCAGCCTGCGGTGGATTGCGACCGCGGCGACGGTGGGGGCGAGCGCCGTCGTCGTGTGGCTGATCGCTTGGTGCGCGTTTTACCTTCCGCTGGCGCTTTCGGTGATGGAGCTTTCTTCGCGCTATCCGCAGGAGGGCGGGCTATACATCTGGTCGAAGCGCGCTTTCGGCGAGTTTCCGGGATTCATGACCGGATGGACTTACTGGGCCAGCAACCTTCCTTATTATCCGGCGATTCTTTACTTCACCGCGGGCAACGCGCTTTACATCGGGCCGGAGCGATGGCAGTCGCTTTCGAACAATAAAGTTTACTTCCTTCTCTTCGCGCTGTTCGGCCTGGCGCTCGGAACTTTCCTCAACGTCATCGGGCTTTCGGTGGGGAAATGGCTGCACAATCTTGGGGCCATCGGCACGTGGACGCCCATCGCGATTCTTTTCGCCATCGCGGCAATCGCCTGGCATCGCTTCGGTTCGGCAACTTCTTTTACGCGCGTGAGCATGGTGCCGCACATGCATTTTCGTGACGTTCTTTTTCTCGCCACCATCGTATTCGCTCTGGGCGGCTGCGAATCGGCATCCTTCCTGGGCGACGAAGTTCACGACGCGCGCAAAAATCTTCCCCGCGGGCTGCTGGCGGGCGGAGCGTTTGTCACCACCGGCTACATTCTCGGGACCGTGGCTGTGCTCATCGCGCTGCCCGCGAGCGAAATAAATGGTTTGCAGGGCATCATGCAAGCGATCGCCAAATCGGCGGACCGTATCGGGATCGTAGGCCTCGGCGGGATCGGAATTGTTTCGCTTGCCGCGCTGCTTATCACCGTGAGTAATCTTGGCGCGCTCGGCGCGTGGCTGGCGGTTTCCGCGCGCTTGCCATTTGTCGCCGGACTCGACCGCTATCTCCCTCCGGCGTTCGCGCGCATTCATCCAAAGTGGGGAACGCCACACGTGGCGCTGCTGGTGCAGGCGGCCTGCGGGGTGATTTTCATCGTGCTGGGTCAAGCGGGAACGAGCGTGTACGGCGCGTACGAAGTTCTCGTCAGCATGGGGATCATTTCGTATTTCATACCCTACTTGTTCGTGTTCGCTTCGCTGATCCGCCTGCAGCGCGAGCCCGCCGGGCCGGACATCATGCGAATTCCGGGAGGGAAGCGCGTAGCCACGGCGCTTGGCGCGCTGGGCTTCACCACCACGCTCATCACCATCATTTTTTCCGTGCTGCCCGCGGAGGATGATCCGCACCAGGCGCTGGCGGTAGTGAAGATTGTGGGCCTGACCCTTCTGCTGCTCGCCATGGGCGTGTTTGCTTTCCTATGGGGAAAGTCGCAGGCGGCGAAACGCATTTAGGCGCTTGCAGGTTGTGCTTAAGTCGATGCGGGCTCGGCGGAAAAGGCCATGAGCAGAAGGGAACGCTGCGAGAAAGGCATAAACAGCAGACCCGCAGTCGCGGCTAAGGCCAAGCCAAAACCGATTTGGTGAACGATCAAAAACGGGACGAGGGCCCAGAGTTCATCGAGCGGCAGGAGAAGCGGGAAGAGTTTTTTGAATTTCGCGTTTAACCCGCGATAGTTGAAGGCCACCGCGGTGAGCAAATAGAGCCGAATCGGTATTCCGATGGCCGCGGTGGCAATCAGCGCTACCAATATCATGAGTGAGGATTTTCCGGCGCTGGCCAGAACTGCCTCCGCTTGAGGCAACCGCGTTAGAGAAATTGTGTAGAAGATGAGGTACATCAATTGAATGAGCGAGAAGAGAATTCGCACCGTCGTTTTCGGGACGGATGGCAATTCATGTGCTTCGCTTAAGAGCGATACGCCCTGTCGTGAGGATGCGGGTCCGGTGGTTGCGCTTTGGCCCGCAACCAGCTCGACCGGGGCGATGAAGCGGTATCCCCGGCGAGGGAGCGTCTGGATAAATCGGGGATTCGCTGCCGCATCGCCCAGCCCGCCCCGCAGCTGATTGATTGCCGAATTCAATCCATGGTCGAAATCAACAAATGTGTCTGACGACCACAGGCGCTCGCGGAGCTGCTCCCGGGTCACGAGTTCTCGCGGGCGCTCCAGAAGCATCATCAATATTTGCAAGGCCTGATCGCGAAGGCGAGGCTGCGCTGTTCCCTCACGGAAGAGTTCGCCGCTCTCGGTGTCGAGTTCGAACACGCCGAAGCGAAAGATTTGTCTCTCGCGTTTAGGCTCGGTCAAGGAATGCTCACCTCAGCGCCCTCATTCTAAAGGAGAATCCCGATTAACCGTCTGATTTCACGCTTCTTACGAGTTTACCTTTTTCTTATATGAAATGACCTGCAGGGCATTGAGGCTGGTCGGGCTGCCACCGCATACTCCGCGCATGCCGATGTTCCGGAAGAATTTTTGCGTGACGCCGAAACAGCGCAAGGAGCGAGCAGATGAGCCCGAGACAATTGGCGGCCAAGCCGGAACTTCATCGAGAAGCGCACGAACACGAATGGAACGCGGCGTCCGCGAAGACGTGCGTGCCGGATTTCAAAAACGCGGTGCGTATCCAGGAAAGCGTTACGTCGGGGTTGGAACGCAGCGCCTTATTGTGGTTTGCCGCGCGCATGCCTGCTTGGGTTACTTCCGACCACCTGACGCTGCTCGGATTTGTGGCCATGCTCGCGGCGGGAGCGAGCTATTGGCTGGCGCGCAGGCATCCCGTGGGCTTGTTGCTTGCGGCAGTTTGTCTCGCGATCAACTGGTTTGGAGACAGTCTCGATGGAACGCTGGCGCGTGTGCGGAACCGGCAGCGTCCCCGCTATGGATTTTATGTGGATCACATCGTGGATTCGTTCGGGGCCCTCTTTCTGATGAGCGGACTCGCAGCTTCGACGTATATTGATTGGCGGATCGCGATGAGCATGCTCATCGCGTTCCTGCTGCTTTCCATCGAGACTTATCTGGCGGCTTACACGCTGGGAATTTTCAGGCTTTCCTTCGGGAAATTTGGGCCAACCGAGATACGGATTTTCTTGGCGCTCGGCAATGTTATTTTGTGGTCTAACCCAGGAATGAGGGCGCACGGGTCTTTCTCCGGCTTGTTTAACTGGGCGGGACTGATAGCTACGGTCGCCATGGGGATCATGGTCGTGGCGGCGACGGTGTCGCACACCGCGGCATTGTATCGCCAGGAAACGCGATGAGATCGTGCGATGGGGACGAAGCTGCATCGCGGGCTCGCGCGATTGCGGTATCATCAAGTTCTTTTTGGTTATCGCGGGACGCGACGAACGCCGTTCATGGACAAGGTCGAGCATCTTCGAGCAAAATTTGCGGCGCGATTCGGCGCGGGCCCAGCGGCGGTTTACCGCGCGCCCGGGCGCGTGAATCTCATTGGCGAGCACACGGATTACACCGGCGGCTTCGTGCTGCCGGTTGCGATCGACCTTTCCTGTTGGGTCGGAATCGCGTCGCGTGACGATAGCAATCTCGTGATCTACTCCGAGAATATCGGAGATTCGGTTGAGGCCAATTTCGGGCCGCGGAGCGTTCGTCGTTCCGGGAATTGGAGCGATTATCCGCTGGGGGTCGCATGGGCCGCGGAGAAAGCGGGGATTCGCCTTCGCGGAGCAAATGTTTATATTCAGAGCGAAGTCCCCATCGGCGCAGGCCTGAGTTCTTCGGCGGCTCTGGAGGTCGCCGTTGGTTACGCGTATCTGGACCAGGCCGGGCTGGCCATCGAGCGTTCCAAGCTCGCGCTGCTTTGCCAGCGAGCGGAAAACGAGTTTGTTGGCGCGCGCTGCGGCATCATGGATCAATTTGCGGCTTGCTACGGAAGGGCGGGACACGCGTTGTTGTTGGATTGCCGCTCGCTCGAGCATCGGCTGGTGCCGCTTCCTGCCGATGTTCAACTGGTGATATGCGACACCATTGTCAAGCATGAACTGGGCGCGAGCGAATACAACGTGCGGCGCGCGGAATGTGAAGAAGGAACGCGGCGGCTCGCAGAGGCTTTGCCGGGCGTCCGCACGCTCCGCGATGTGACACCCGCGCAACTCGAGAAGCATCGCGACTTGCTCGGGAATACGATATACAAGCGCTGCCGGCATGTGCTCACCGAAAACGATCGCGTGCAGAAAGCCGCCGCGGCGTTCGAAAGCGGGAGGCTCGGCGATCTCGGGCAGCTCATGGCCGACTCGCACCGCAGCTTGCGCGACGATTTCGAAGTCAGCTGCAAGGAACTCGACGTCATGGTCGAATTGGCCTCCGGCCAACCCGGAGTTCTCGGATCGCGAATGACCGGAGGGGGTTTCGGCGGGTGTACCATCAATCTCGTGAACGCCGCGAACTCGGCTGAATTCCAGCATTCCATTGCCGAGCGATATTCCGCCGCGATGGGACTCCGGCCGAATATTTACGTGTGCGAAGCTGCGGAGGGCGTGGAACGCGTGGCGAACGCGCGGAGCGAAGAGCCGTGATCACTCCAGCGGAATTGCAGCAGAATCCGCATCGCCGCTGGAACCCGCTGACGCGCGAATGGGTGCTGGTCTCGCCGCATCGCAGCGAGCGACCATGGCTCGGCCAAGTCGATGAGGCGGCAGCGCCCGATCGGCCCGCTTACGATCCCACTTGTTATCTGTGTCCCGGCAACGCGCGAGCCGGCGGCGCCAAAAATCCCGAGTACGCGGGTACTTTCGTTTTTGACAACGACTACGCGGCGCTTTTTCCGGAGAACAACCGAGGCGAAATAGACCAAGCGGGATTGTTCGTGGCCCGCGCGGAGGCCGGGATTTGCCGCGTGGTTTGTTTCACGCCGCGCCATGACCTCAGCATCCCGAGGATGGCTCTCGGGGGAGTGCGCGAGGTTGTCGATGTGTGGTCCCGTGAATTCGAATCGCTCTCGAGCGTTCCCTGGATTCGATACATCCAGATTTTCGAGAATCGCGGCGCGATGATGGGCGCGAGCAATCCTCATCCGCACGCGCAGATATGGGCCAGCGCTTCTCTGCCGAATCTTCCAGCCAAAGAGCTCGATTCTTTTCGCGAATATCGCGCTGCGAAGGGTGGCTGCTTGCTGTGCGATTATTTGAGGATCGAGTTAGAACGGCGCGAACGCGTTGTCTGCGAGAATGATTCGTTCGCGGTGCTCGTGCCCTATTGGGCCGTGTGGCCGTTTGAAACCCTGGTCGTCAGCAAGCGCCATCTGGGTTCGATGCGCGAACTCTCCGAGGAGGAACGCGATTCGCTGGCTGACATTCTTCGCCGCGTCACAATCCGTTACGACAATCTTTTCGAGGCGGCCTTCCCCTACTCCATGGGCTTTCATCAGAGTCCGGCAAACAGCGAACCGAGCGCGGAGTGCCACTTTCACGCGCACTACTTCCCCCCCTTATTGCGCTCAGCGACGGTTCAGAAATTCATGGTGGGATACGAAATGCTCGCGACACCCCAGCGCGATACCACGCCGGAGAGCGCTGCCGGACGTCTGCGTGAAACAGCCGAGCGGCACTATCTCGACGAAAATTCCAAACCTGAGTCGGGCGCGCGTAGATGAGGTGGCCGCGTTGTATTTCTCTTGTGCTGCTGCTCCCCGCGCAGTGGACTTGCGAGGGATGTACATCGGCTGACGTTGTACCAGCAGGCGCTGTAGGGAAGCGCGGAGCGAGATAAGCGCCGGCCACGGAATCAAAATGTCACCAGCTCTTCCAAAGATGATTGAAGTCGAGCGGCGCTACTCGCGCTCGCCCACCTGGGATTTCCCCAGCGTTTTGTCGCAGCAATTTAGGGAGGAAGGGATTCTCGGCCGTCTTAAACCGGGCTCCCGCGTTGCTGTCGCAGTGGGGAGCCGGGGCATTGCGAATCTGCGCGAGATTGTCTCCGGCGTGATTGGAATTCTGCGTGAGGCTGGCATGAAGCCTTTCGTCGTGCCCGCCATGGGCAGCCACGGCGGCGCGACGCCGGAGGGACAAGCGCACGTCCTGGCCGAATATGGCCTGACCCAGGAATCCATGGGCGTTCCGTTTGATACGCGCATGGATGTCCGGATGATCGGGCTAAGCGAAAGTCGCGTGGAAGTTTTCTTTAGTGAAGCCGCGCTCGAAGCCGACGGCGTGGTGGTAGTCAATCGCGTCAAGCCTCACACGGACTTCAGCGGAACTCTCGGCAGCGGCATTCTGAAAATGATCGCCATCGGCCTGGCCAAGCACCGCGGAGCAATCGCCGTCCATGCGGCGGCCAGCCGCCTGGGCCACGAGCGCGTGATTCGCGAAGTGGCTCGAGTCATCTTGAAGAACGCACCGATTCTTTGCGCCGTCGCCGTTGTGGAGGACCAAAATCACGAGACCGCTGAACTGCGTGTGATCCGAAACCAGGAAATCGAGCCCGAGGAAGGGAAGCTCTTCGCGCGGGCGCAATCGCTCATGCCCAGGCTGCCCTTCGATGAGATCGATCTGCTGATCATCGATTTCATGGGCAAAAACTTGAGCGGAACCGGCATGGATCCCAACGTGATTGGCCGTTCTGTATACGGATACTCTTCCTCGCTCGTTCCGGGCGCCCACGCCGCTCCCCGCATTTACCGGATTTTCGTGCGCGACTTGACTCACGCCACCAACGGAAACGCCCTCGGAATCGGACTGGCGGATTTCACCACTACGCGCGCCGTTCAAAAAGTCGATCGCAAGGCCAGCTATACCAACTCACTCACCGCCCTGACTCCTTCCACCACCAAAATTCCGATTTATTTCGACACCGATCGCGAATGCATCGAGAAGGCCCTGGCATCCCTGGCCCTGCCGGACGCAGCCATTCCACGGATCGTGCGAATTTCGAGCACGCTCTCTCTCGACAAGTTCCAGGCCTCCGAAGCCTACGCGAGCGAAATTTCGGCCAGATCCGATCTGGTCATTACACGTGTCTCCCAAGATATGGAGTTCGACGCCTCAGGGAATCTCGCATCGTGGAAAGGCTCGGAAGCCCTTTGACCAGCTGCTGGCAATGATGCGGATCTTTCTTTACCTCGACGCCGCCCTCATCGCGAGGTGTCCTTCCGGCGTCGCCGCTCGCTCTCCCTCATCATTTCGGTTATATCCGCCGCCGGACGTATCTCGATTGTTCCGCAATTCAACTTCACTCCCGGAGATCGGGAAATGAGCTGAATGGCGTGATTCAGATCTCGCGCTTCCAGCACCTGAATTCCGCCCAATTGCTCCTTGGTTTCCGCGTACGGACCATCGGTCACTGCAACCTTTCCGTTCCTCCAACACACGGTCACCGCCGCGTTGGGCGGCTGCAGCGGTTCCTCAGCGAGCAAATGCCCGTGCTTCCGGAGTTCGTCGTTGTAGCTGAAACACTCGTCCAACACGGTGTTGCGCTCGCTCTCCGGCATGTTTTCGAACTTGCCGGGCGCGAGATAGCCCAAACAGATGTACTTCATCGATTCCTCCGCGTGTCTTGTGACTCAAAGAGCGGTACGATTTGGCCGGCTGACGGGAAAGCGGGGCACCCCTGGAAAATCATTCCGAGCGCAGCGCTTGTATGACGTCAACGCGGGCGGCGCGTGCCGCCGGGAGCATCGAAGCGACGACCGCAGCGCCGAGAAGCACGAACGCAGAAACGATCACGGGCAACGCGCCCGGCATTTTCAAGTCGCCGAAATAGCTGCCTGCCACGCGCGCAGCGATGAGCCCGAACGCCGCGCCGGCCAGAACGCCAACGCCAGCCATCACGACGCCATCCACGACTACACCTCTGACTATATTCCCCGGTTGTGACCCAAGCGCCATGCGGATGCCGAATTCGCGGGTCCGTGCGCTGACAGAAAACGCCAGCACGCCCGCGACGCCCACGACCGCAATCAGCAATGCGACCGCTGCGAACACGCCAAAGACCAGGGAGTTCAAGCGGTCGGGCGCGAGCACTTTTGCGCGGATGTCTTCCAGTGTGGCGGCGTTCTCCACGGGTTCATCGTCGGCCATCTGCCGGATAATTTTAGTCACCGGCGTTACGAGCGCATAAGGGTTTCCGGTGGTGTGGATGAACAGATGACCCCCGAACATTCCGCCGTCGGCATAGGAGCCGTAAATGGTGGAGGTGGGCACCGGAACGATATGCGAGTCGTCCACATCGGCGGCGACACCAATAATGCGGTGCGGGGCAATGACTCGCGCCTTTTCTTCCGGAGTGCCGGGAACGTACTCGAGCACCGGATCGGTCCAATAGACATGGCGATTGATCGGATCCTGGCCGGGAAACATCTGCTGAGCGAGAGTGGTGCTGACGATCACGACCGGCTCGTGAGCCTGGTCATCGAGCGCGTTGAAATCGCGTCCGGCAATAATGGGAACGCCCAGCGCGCTGAAAAAGCCGGGGGAGATGGTACGCCACAGAGCGCGAGGATCGTCTTTGCCGTGGACGTGACCATCACCAGAGAATTGCAAACCTACACCGAAGTTTTCTGCATCACGCCACGGAGCGATCATACCGACGGCCGTCTCGGTGACGCCGGGTAACGCATCGATTTGACGTACCGATTCTTTGTAAAAATCGACGACTTGCTGAGGCGTTTTTCCGTTGGACGGCGCCGGAACGTCGATGGCCAGGACGTGACGCGTGTCCACGCCGGTCTGGGTCCTTTGCAACGCGACCAGCGTCGTGATCAACACGCACGCGCCCGTCAGCAGCACGAAAGACGCGGCGATTTGGGTTACGGCAAAGGCGCGCTGGCGGCGGCCGGTGCTGCTGGTGATGCGGACGCTGCCGCTGGCGACGTTCAGACCATTCGACGCATTAGCCGAGGGCAGGCGCGGCACAAATGCCAAAATCACCGCCGCCACGATTGCCAGCGCCACTCCCACCCAGAGCAGGCTGGAATCGACCGTCAAATCCAGCGCGCGAACGGAGAAGCGCGAGGCGTATCGGGCCAGGATGGTGACGAGTGGCTGCGCGATGAGTACGCCGATTGCTGCGCCCGCGCCGCAGAGCAGCAGGCTTTCGGCAAGCAACATTCCGCGCAGCGTCCAAGTGCTCGCGCCCAGCGCCGCGCGGACGGCCAACTCGCCTTCGCGGCGAACCGTCCGCGCGAGAATCAGGTTGGCGACGTTGGAGCAGGCGATGATGAACACGAGGCCGGAGGCCGCGAGCAGGACAAGCAGAACCGTGCGCGCGCCGAAAGTAATCTGGTCGCGAAGCATCCTGGCATCTATGCGGAAGCCGAAGTTATCGGGATACGCATCGGGGTGGTCCTTCTGCATCCCGGCGTACATCGTGCGCAACTCGTTGCGAGCCTGGTCGAGCGTGGTGCCGGGGGCAAGCTTGCCGAAAAGTTCCGTCATGCGATGGACGCGGCCGGTGACCATCGTGGCGGAAAGATGATGCGGGCTGATAACCAGGTTGCCGATAATCTCCGTATCCGCCGGATACGGCACCGAGGGTTCCAGGACGCCGATCACCGTGGCCGAACGATCGCCAAGGCTGCTCAGGCGAACGGTTTTGCCGATCACACCAGGATCTTTTTTGTAAGAGGTGGACCAGAAACGATAGGTCAGCACGATAACCCCCGGGGCGTCGGCACCGGCGTCTTGAGGTCCAACCAGACGGCCGAGAACAGGACGCAGACCCATTACGTCAAAATAGTTGCCGCTGACGACGCCGCCGTGAACTATGCGAGGTTCGCCGAGGCCGACCATCGTAAAGTCCATCTGCGAGAAATCGCCGAACTCGCTCAAGGAGCGGACGCTGCCCTCGATATCACTGATTTCGGGGACGGAAAACGTGGTGTTGTCCTGTCCGCCGCTGGGCGCGCTCTGGCGGATGTACACCAGCCGATTCTCGTCGCGATTGACGAGCGGCTTCAGCAGCACTCCGCGCACCAGCGTGAAAATGGCCGCGTTCGCGCCGATGCCCAGCGCCAGCGTGAGTATCACAATCGTCGCCAGCCCTTTGCTGCGCTTCAACGAGTGGAAGGCAACTCTTAGATCGCGGAAAAATGACATGGTTCTCCTCCTCCTGCGCGCTTATGAGCGCCCACCGGCGGCAAATGCTCGCCGCAAGGCGACCATCCACGATTCCGTGAATCGCTTCGAAACTGCGGCGTCGGGGACGAACAAATCGAAGCCGTGAAACGCGCCTGGAATCACCTGGAGTTCCGTCGGGACTCCGGCATCGATCAGGCGGCGGCCGTATTCCACATCTTCATCCACAAACAGATCGAGAGCGCCGACGCCGATGAATGCCGGAGGAAGTCCGGCGAGATTTTCGACGCGCGCTGGAACCGCGCCGGCCGGAACCGTGGGCGAGCCCGCCGGGACGCCGAGAAATGAAGTCCAGCCGAAACGATTCGAGCCCGCGTTCCAAATGAACTGTCCGATAGACGGCGGAGGCTGGCGAGTGCTGCCGGTGCGATCGTCGAGCGCCGGATAAATCAGCAACTGAAACAGGATGGGAATTTCGCGGCGATCGCGCGCGGCGATGGCCAGTAGCGCCGCATGGCTGCCACCAGCGCTTTCTCCGCCGATGGCGATGCGTTTGCGATCCACGCCGAGTTCGTCAGCATTCTTGTAGAGCCAGCGCAATGCGGTGTAATTATCTTCGAGAGATCCCGGGAAATGCGTTTCCGGTGCGAGGCGATAGTCCACCGAAACGACCAGGCATCCGCAGTTCTGGGCTGCCGTTTGCAGAAACGGATTGAATTGTCCGGCAAACCCGGAGACAAACCCGCCGCCATGCATGTGCAGCAATGCAGGACGCCCTTTCGTGCCGGGAGCTGGATCGACAATCACCAGGCGCAAGTCCGGCGCGCCCGATGGACCGGGTATGCGCCGTTCAAATGGCTGAGGCGCCGGAGGAGGTAGCGGAGGCACCCCCGGCCATTTGCGTACGACAACGAGAGTCTCGCTGGTGAAGCTCTGCGTGGGGAATGGGAATTGCTTGATGGTGGCCAGCAACTCCGGATCGACCAGGGCATAAGGGTCCACCGCCGCTGCGGGCGCTTGTGCAAGCGCCTGCCGGGCGACGGTGGAGCGTAGCAACTCCGGCGCGATGCCGATACCAATTCCCGCAGTCAAACCGCCGCGAACAAAATCACGCCTACTGAGTTCATTCATCGTTGTTCCCGCCCTATGTTGGTATGCCAAACGCGCGTACTTCCACCGGCGCCCGGCAGGCGACCACCGCCTTGCGTCCCCACGCTAGCGCCTCGTCCAGGTCAGCGACCTCCAGCACCCAAAAACCGCCGATGTGCTCCTTGGTCTCCAGGTACGGACCGTCGGTGGTGAGCACCTTGCCATCGGGCTGTGCCCGCAGCGACTTCGCCTCGCGGACGGGGTTGAGGCCGCCCACGAAAACCACGACACGGGCAGCCGCCATCTCTTCGTTGAGCGCATCAATAGCGCGAACCGTCGCTACGCTCTCGGTGGATGAGTCGAAATTGTCGGGGTGGTGAATCGCAACCAAATACTGCGGCATGATTTCTCCTTTTCCTGCCACGGCCTTCGGGCCGGGCGTTTGCCCTGCCTTCACTACCTAGACGAACGGCCGGACCGGAATTCGACAAAGCGCGAAGAGTTTTTTATTGCTTCATCTCATCGGCAACGTCGTCGCCGAACTTCTTTCGGATTTCGTTCTGGGTCTCGGGATCGAAGTCGGTTAAGTCAAACAGCCGGCGGACTTCGACTACCATTTCATTATCCTTTCCGGGGATGCGCGAGGCCCATTCGAGCGCCTCTTCGCGCGACTTCACCTGAATGATCCAGAAGCCGCCGATCACTTCCTTCGTTTCGGGGAACGGGCCGTCGGTAACTTTCGATTTTCCGTCTTTGAATGTCACGCGCGCGCTCATGGTCGCGGGCGGGGTCAGCCCGTCGAGCGCGAGCAGCACACCGGCTTTCCCTAGTTCCTCGTTGTACTTGCCCATTTCCTCCATCTCTTTGAAGTCGGGTACCCAGCCGGGTTTCGCGGTTTCGTACACTTTCGGATAGTGGATCATCATGAAGCGCATTTTTTCCTCCGTGAGCGTTGAGCGGACGCTCTGTCAGCGCCGCTACTTTTATATAGGAGCTTCGGCCGCGCTGGGCCCGAAATGTTGCGAGTGGCCCGTTTCGTGTGTCCGGTCGCGCGGTGCGGCTCCACTTACTAGTCGAACGGGGTGGCCGGGAATCGACGAGCGATTTGCGAATTTTTCGCGCGGCGCATCACCCGGGAAACACCCTCTGGCGGGCCGGTCGCCCGGCCTTCACCATATAGTCGAACGGCCGCACCTGAATTCGACAACTCCGCAGTGATAGCATTTGCCGGGCCCAGAGTTCAAGGGGTGGTTTATTTGTCCGGTCATCCGGCTAACCAGGCAAATGAAAGTCGGTCGGCAGTGCGACGACGGCCGGACAGGCTCTCCTTCGGATCTGTCGTAATGGGAAATCAAAATTCCTGCAGCCTAACTACGGATGCCAGCGATCCCAAATTTTGGGGAGAACCAAAACTCCGCTGAAGCTTATTTCAGCTGCCGAATCCGCTCTTGCAGGAATTGCCGCTCGGGTTCCTGCTGGGTCAGCGCCAGAGCTTTCTCATAGGCGGACCGAGCCTCGGCGGTCCTGCCGAGCCTGCGGTACATATCCGCGCGAGCGGAATGCGCCAGATAATAATTCGCCAGCTCGCCCTGTTCCAGCACCGCCTCGATCTGCGCCAGTCCGGCCTCGGGACCATCTCTCATCGCAACGGCCACGGCACGATTGAGGTGTACCACCGGCGAAGGCTGCATTCGTGCCAATTGGTCATACAGCGCGACAATCTGCTGCCAGTCCGTCGCCGCCACCGATGCCGCCTCCGCATGGACGGCCGCAATTGCAGCCTGCAGTGTGTAGGGGCCGAAGCGGCGGGACTTCAACGCTTGCTCCAGCAATGCAACTCCCTCCGCGATCTGCTCCCGGTTCCACAGCGAGCGATCCTGGTGCTCCAGCAGAATCAGCTCTCCGGTCGGCGAAGTTCTCGCGGCGCGGCGCGATTCCTGCAGCAACATCAGGGCCAGCAGCCCGATGACTTCCGGCTCCGGCTCGAGTTCGGCCAGCAACCGGCCCAGTCGAATCGCCTCGCTGGTCAGCTCTGCCCGCGTCACTTCCGCTCCCGCCGCCGCCGAATAGCCCTCATTAAATACGAGATAGACGACCTGCAGCACCGCGTCCAGCCGCTCCGGCAATTCCTGCGGCGACGGCACTTCGTACCGAATCGGCGTGTCTCGAATCTTTGTTTTGGCGCGCACGATGCGCTGCGCCAGGGCCGGCGGAGTGATGAGGAAGGCCTTGGCGATTTCCTCGGTGGTCAGCCCGCACACCTCGCGCAAGGTGAGCGCCACGCGCGCTTCCGGCGCGAGGGATGGATGGCAGCAGGTAAAAATCAGGCGCAGCCGGTCATCCTCCAGGCTGTCCTCTTCATTGGCGGGTTCCGCCGAACTCGATTGCGCTTCGAGGTAGCGCACGAGCTCGTCTTGCGACGCATCGAATCTTGCCCGTCGCCGCAGGGTATCAATGGCTTTGAATCGGGCCGTCGAAATAAGCCAGGGCCGCGGGTTGCCGGGTACTCCACTCCTCGGCCATACGCTCAGCGCCGCTGCAAAGGCTTCGTGCATGGCTTCCTCGGCCAGATCAAAATCGCCGAGCAAGCGGATCAGCGTCGCCAGGATTCGTCCCGAATCCACGCGATAAACGGAGTCCAGCAATTCGCGTATCTGCTCGGTGGAACGCTCGGACATGACGACGACCTTAGCAAAACGAGCCATCCCGAAGCAATTTGGCAAACGGCGGATCGATGCAAGGTGTCCAGGTCGTGACTCTGAAGTCTGGACCAACCACCGAAGACTATTCGTATCTCAGCGCGACCATGGGATCGACCTTCATGGCGCGGCATGCGGGGATGTACGTTGCGACCAGAGCAACGCCGACGAGCGCGACGATGGCGAGCGCGAGAGTCGAAGGATCGTTGGGCGTGAGGCCAAAGAGAAGGCCTTTAGCCAGGCGCGTGATCCAGAGGGAGCCGAGGAGTCCTGCGGCGACGCCGATGGCCAGCACAATGGCGGCGTCGCGCATGACCAGGCGGAGGATGGAACTTCTCTGCGCGCCGAGGGCCATGCGGATACCAATTTCGTGCGTCCGCAGCGTGACGCCATAGGCGATCACGCCGTAGAGGCCGATGGCGGTGAGCAGGAGCGCCAGGCCGCCGAAGAAGCCGGAAAGGACGGCCATTAAATGTTCCTGCCGGACGGAATCGTCGGCTTGCTGTTTCAATGTGCTGAATTCCAGGGACGCAGATTTATTCACGCCGGCCATGGCGTCGCGCACGGCGGGAATCAGGGCGCCGGGTGTAGTAGCTGTGCGAATTTCAAAGGTGGTGTCTTCGCGGAGGTTGTGAATCTGCGCCAGCGGGACGTATGCGGTTGAAAGAAAGACCTGATCCAGCGAATCACGCTTTGCGTTCTGGACCACGCCGATAATTTCGAGTGGTTGGTCTCCGATTTCCGGCCCTCCCAGCTGGATGTGCTTGCCGATAGGATCTTGTCCGCGGAAGTAGGTGTTGGCCAGCAATTGATTGATGACCACAACGGGCGTGGAGTTTGCGGAATCGCGAGCCGCGAACACACGGCCTTCGAGCAGCGGCGTGCGCATGGTGGAGAAGTATCCAGGCGTGACCCAGTTTAAATAGACCAGCGGCTCAACGCCGTTCGGCGGCTGATAGCCTGGCACGGAAGCCTCGAAGTTCCATTCATCGCCCGAGGAGAGCGGATATAAGAGGCACTGGCTGGCGGAAACGACCCCCGGAAGCGCCTGCAATTTCGCAAGCATTTGGCCGTAGAGCGGCGCGAGAGCGGGCTCGGGCAATCCAGCGCTGTGAACGTTCGTCTCGATCAATAGGACTTTGTTGGGGTCGAAGCCCGCATTCAGGGTCATTAAATTAGTAAAGGTGCGAATGAAGAGACCCGCGCCGATTAGCAAAATCAAAGAAAGCGCGACCTGCGCGGCGACGATCCAACGGGCGGAGGCCGAATGTGCGCGGCCCCCCGAGGTTTGCGCCGAGCCTTCTTTCATTGCGGAGATCGCCTCCAGACGCGTGGAACGAAGCGCAGGAAAAATCCCAAAGAGCACTCCGCAAAGCACGGCGATGGCGATGGTGAAGGCCAAGACGCGCCCGTCCATTTTCAGATTGAGAAAGACTTGGCCCTGATCCGTGGAAACGAAACGAACGAGCAGCGCGCTGCCCCAGCGGGCGAAAAAGACTCCCAGAATGGCTCCCGCGCTCGACAGCACCACACTCTCCGTCAGCACCTGGCGAATCAGCCGCCCCCGCGACGCACCCAGCGATAGCCGCAGGGCAATCTCCTTCTGTCGAGCCGCCGAACGCGCCAGTAGAAGGCTCGCAATGTTCGCGCATGCGATCAGCAGCACCAGTCCGACGATGAGCATCAGGATTTCCAGCGGCTGGCCGTACTGCTCGCGTATGCCGTCGAAAACGCCCGTGGATGCGGGATTTAGGAGGAATGTGCCCTTTCGAAAAATGTCCTGCGATTGGGCGCTCCAATCCTGTGGGACAACGGCGCCAAAAAGCGGCGCCGACAGAACTTTCATGCGTGCTTGAGCCTGCGCGATGTTTGCGCCGGGTTTCAGGCGGCCGATCATGGAGAGCCACCAGGCGTCGCGCTCATCGAGAGACCTTCCGAGAATCGCTGCCGCGCAGATCGGAATCGCAACATCGAACGGCGCGCCAACTTTCGTTCCGGAGAAACCACGCTGGCTGACGCCGACGATTGGAAAGTAGTGTCCATTCAGGCGAATCGAGGAGCCGATGGCGGATTGCGCCCCGGCGTAGCGAGATTGCCAGAAGCCATAGCCCAGGACGGCGACGCCCGAGCAGCCGCGGACGTCATCGGACGTGGTGAGTTGGCGACCCGCGGCTGGGCGGACGCCCAAAACGGTGAAGTAATCGCCGCTGGCGTAGAAGCCGTTGATATCGTTCTCTTCGCCGCCGTCGGCGAGGTCGAAAGTTCTCGGTGACCAGGCAAGAACGCCGGAGAAAACGTCCTGATGATCGCGTACCTGCTCCCAAATCGGATTCGTCACGCTGGACGACGGATCTTGAGACATGGGAGATTTGAATCTGATTTGCACGAGCCCTTCGGGATTTTGCACGGGCAGCATGCGGAGCATGACCGCGTCGATAAGGCTGAAGATTGCGGTGTTGGCGCCAATGCCTAGCGCGAGAGAAAGCAGCGCGATCCCGGTGATCAGCGGAGTTTTGCGGAGAATGCGAAAGGCGAAACGGATGTCCTGGAGCATGCCCGAGAAAAAATCGCCGGTGTCCTTTCCCGGCGCGATGGGTTCGCGATAGAAATTCTTTTCGACGCGCTTAAGGCTGCGCGCGAGCAACTCTTCCTCCTTGAGCTCATCCAGTGCGGTGCGGGACGCCGCGTCTTCCGATTGGCCGCGCGCGAGAAGCTCCTGATAGCGATCCTCGAGATGCTGCGAAAGCTCGTCGGCGATTTCCGTCTCGCGCGCTGGAGCAAGTTTCAGCGGAGAAAGTCGGCGGAGGATTTCTGCCTGCCAATCAGGCATTTTCGACCTCCGTGATGCGGTTGATGGCTCGCACAAATGCCTGCCAACCGCGTCGCTGCGAGGCCAGCACTTTCCGCCCCTGCTGCGTGAGCCGATAATAGCGCCGGCGGCGCTGCCCGCCCTTTTCCACCCAACGGCCCTGAATCCAACCGCGCTCTTCTAGGCGATAGAGCAAAGGGTAGAGCGATGCCACATAGAAGCGCACCGCGCCTTCCGACCGTTGTTCGATGAGCTTGGAGATTTCGTAGCCGTGGCGGGGCCGGGCCTCGATCAAAGAGAGAATCAGCAACTCCGCGCTGCCTCTCTTCCATTCACGCTCTTGAGTAGCGTCTCCCATATGTGGACTCGCCACATATTAAGAGCAGGAAGATCACGAAAGTCAAGCAAAAGCTAGGCGCTATCTGAATTTTTCGTGCGGAGTGAATCCCTGATTCTAAAAGAAGTGGTCGGGGCGAAAGGATTTGAACCTTCGACCTCCTGGTCCCGAACCAGGCGCGCTAGCCAGGCTGCGCTACGCCCCGACCGTGTGCGCGCGAACCCCACCACTCTCACGCGCCAACCAAGCTAGAATAACACAGCTTCCCCACCCACAAACGCTTCCCGCGAACATCCGTCCGCGCTTCAAGTCCTCTGCAATCCAATGCGCCCGCGCCGTCTCGCACGCCCGCGCCGGCCGCCGCGGAATCTCGCTGCATCATCGGCCGGGGCGATTCACCGCGTATTGCACCACCTCGAATCCGCGATGGATCGTCTCCCGTTCGTATTTCATTCCCAATTTTTCCATCACATGAATCGAAGCGCGGTTCGCCGCCACGGCCACCGCCACGATTCTCGCAAGGCCCGCGCGCTCAAATCCATCGTGCAGCGCCGTTCGCGCTGCTTCCGTCGCCAGGCCTCGTTCCCACCACTCCTGCGCCAGCCACCAGCCGATTTCCGTCTCCGCGGTTCCCTCCAACGGCTGCAAACCGCAGAATCCGATCATCTCCTTCGTATCTTTCAGCAGAAGTTTCCACAGGCAATACCCGAGCCGGTCGCAATGGCCAATTTGTCGCGAGACAAATTCACGAATGCGTTCTTCCGGCCAGGGCTTGCCATCCGAAATATATCGCATCACCCGGGGATCCGTCGCGATGGGACGCAGCGGCAGCCAGTCATCCGGCTGCCAGGGCGCAAGTTGCAACCGAGCTGTTTCGAGCATTGGAAATACTTCGCGGCCACTAAGCCGTCTGCGGGTTTGGTTTTGGCGCCTCGGCTAGCCGGATTAATTTCGCCTCCGTGATCGCCGGAATCGCGCGAATCGTGTGCAGCACGCCAGAATCCACCATGCCGTCCAGCCGCACCAGCGCCACCGCTTCCGCGCCATGCACCGGCTGCCGCCGCCCCAACGCAAACGTGGCGATGTTCACGCCCAGATTTCCCAGCGCGGTGCCGATTTTCCCAATCACCCCGGGTACGTCACGGTTCCGCATCAGCAGCAAAGTGCCTTCCAGCGGCGCTTCCAGCTCAATTCCATCCAGCAGCAGAATCCGCGGCGAACCGTCCTGCGCCACCGTGCCTTCCACCGTCAGCGCGTGTCCGCCATTTTCCACCGCCACTTCCAGCGTGTTGGGATACCCGCGTTCGCGGCGTCGCGTGGTCTCTTCCACAATCAGCCCGCGCGCCGCAGCCGCCTGCGCGGCGTTCACCAAATTCACTTTTTCGTCCAGTACGGAATTCAGTACGCCGATCAGCACCGCGCTGCGTATCACATGCGAGCCCATCTCCGCGGGCTCTCCCGCGTAACGAATGCGGATGTGGCTGAAGCTCGCGGAAGGCGCCGCCTGCGCGACGAACGAGCCCAAACGCTCGCCAAGCTCGAGATAAGGCCGCAAGCGGCGATATTGTTCGGCGGAAAGCGCGGGCATGTTCACCGCGTTGCGGATGAGCCCCTCGGCGAGGTAGTCGCGCACCTGCTGCGCGATCAGCGTGCCGACTTCCTCCTGCGCTTCGGCCGTGGACCCGGCGATATGCGGCGTGGCAATCAGATTCGGCAAGCCAATCAACGGCGAATTTTTTGGCGGCTCCACTGCAAATGTGTCCACCGCCGCGCCTGCCAGCTGGCCTGAGCGCAACGCTTGGGCCAGCGCGGCTTCATCGATCAATTCGCCGCGCGCGCAATTGATCAGGCGCGCTCCCCGCTTCATCTGCGCGAGTGCGGCGGCATTGATTATTTTTTCGGTTGCGGGACTCAGCGCTGTGTGCAGCGAAATCACATCCGAGCGTCGCAGCAAATCCTCGAACGGAATCAGCTCGACGTCCAACTCTCGCGCCGCCACCTGCGTCACGTAAGGATCGTAGGCCAGCACTTTCATTTCGAGCGCCCGCGCGCGCCGCGCCACCTCCGTGCCCACGCGCCCGAGTCCGATGAGCCCCAGCGTTTTGCCGCGCAATTCCATTCCCGATGACGATTTCTCCCAGCGCCCGGCCTGAATCGCGGCGTTCGATTGCGGCACGCCGCGCGCGAGCGCCAGCAAGAGCGCAAACGTATGCTCGGCGACGCTGACGGCGTTGCCTCCCGGCGTGTTCATCACCAGCACGCCGCGGTGCGTGGCCGCGTCCATGTCCACGTTGTCCACGCCCACGCCGGCGCGGCCAATCACGCGCAATCGTTCGGCGCGATCGAGCAGTTCGGGTGTGACCCGTGTCGCGCTGCGCACGATCAACCCATCGGCGCCGGCGATCTCGCTTGCGAGCGCCGCCGCAGCCGGAAGAACGATTTCCCATCCTGTTTCGCGCAAGAGCGCGATTCCGCGCTCGCTGATCTTGTCCGCGACGATGATTTTCATCCCGTCGAGCCTAGCGGCTGGGCCGCGCTGTGTCAATTGCCCACGCGGGCGGCGCCGAACGCCGGAAAGTGGTCAGTAGACTTTGCGAGTCCAAGGCCCGCATCACCGGCGTCAATTGATTCGTTGATTGCACCTCGATTGATTCGACGGCTTGCAGCCTCGCGGAGCGCGGGTCTGCAGCACCGCCAGCAGAGTTTGCGGCATCTGCTTGGGCACTTCGAAGACGGCGACCTGGCGCACATTGTTGTCGTCGCGATAACTGATGCGGAAGAAATGCCTTTGCTGCCGTTTCTTTACCAGCCCGACGGCAATGGCCGGCACGACCCCCAAATGCCGCGCGACCTGCTCGTAGTATTCGAACGAATTGATCCTGGCGTAGGGGATCGCCCATTTGTTTCCCGCACACTCGAACAAGAGCACCGTTTCCGATGTGGTGTCCAAGCGCCCGAAAACTCCCGCCTGCAGAGCCGGCAGCGTGCCGCCCGCATACATCACTTGATCGTCCTCCACCGCGCCCACCGGCAACGACACCAGCAAGAGTAAGCAACACACCGCAAGTTTTCTCACGTCGCACCTCGCAATGCTCAATGTGCCGAGCATAGTTGAATGGCGCGCGCGCAAGAGGCTCGGTGTGACACTTTTAGAAATGTCACAGCCACGATCGCCGGCGCGAAAGCTTCGGCGCAGGACCACGGTTTTTCAGGATTTAGGGCGGGGTTGCAGGGCCATGGCCACCAGCGCGCCCATCAGCACGGGCGGCAAAAGCTGGCCGACGGTGGCCTCGGCGATGCTCAGCGAGCGCGCGAACGGAGACAGCGGGGCGATTTGGCTGCCGACTGTAGTAAGCGTCGAGAAGCTGTAATAGGTGAGCTTCGAAGTCAACTGGTCCATGTCTGCCGGGGTGGATACGAAGTGGAACGAGCCAGGGTAAAGCTGTTCCACGAGTTGAAATGCAGACGCCCAGATCATGCCGACAAGAAGGTAAACGCTCACGCCGCCCTGAATGCGGCTCCAGGTAACCGGGCCGCCGCGAAACATCACCAGCAGGACAATCCGAAGATAGACAAGCAGCGTGAGCGTCACGCAAACGCTGCCGAGTTCGTGAAGAAACGGAGTGGGACTTATCCGCCCGGCGCCCAAGACCACCGCCGTGGCTAGCACCACGGCGATCACCACACCCGTGGCGATGCGGCCCTGATCCACCGCCAGAGCGCCGGAAACCATCAACGCGACCACCACGAGATCCAGGACGATTCGTCCGTGCAGGCCGGCTTCGCGCAGCGGCGTGGCCACGAAAATCAGAACCGTCAGCGCGATGGTGACCAGCGTGAGGCCAAGGTCCCCGGACCAGAACTCTCCCATGCTCATGCGGAAAAGAAAGATTCGGGATCGTTGTGGCTCATTCGGCATGAAGCTCGCCCTCCGGAAATTACCGGCCTGCGATTGGGCGGATTATAGCATCCGTCTCGGCCCAGGCTATGGCGGGCGAGCCTCAGCCAACGCGTCAGCGTGGCGGCGAAGAATTGGACGCGCGCGGGCAAATGAAGACCACGTGGGAAATAGACGACGGAATGCCGGCGAGCTCGGCGCGCAGGGAACGTGAAGCGTATCGCGCGGCCTCCCGCGTGAGGCGCGCGATCTGGCCCGCGCTAAGCGAAAGGCCATAAACGTCGCCGCGGAGCGCGTAGGAATATTCCCGGTAGGCGAGGGCCGGGTCACCCGCCAGGCTCATCAGAATATTCCAGAACGTGCGCGCGCGAAGCAGGCGGCGCCGGCTGGCCGCATCGCGTGGTATCCGCAAGGAGTGGCGCGCGGGCGACCCGCTCGATTCAAGAATCACCTCGCTGCAAAGCTCCGCGCGGAACGCTCGCGACGGATCGGCTTCCGGATATATTTTCAGAATTTCTGCGAGCGGGGCGGAGTCCGCTTCGAATCCCGGCCACCAGTAACGGAAATTATGGAAGACGATGGTGCCGCCGGCGAGGATCTTCTGCACGCGTCCCATATCCTTGCCCGCCACGCTGACGATCATGTCCACCAGTTCCGTGGCGCGAAACGTCTGCCGCACGAGCGGACGCATGCTGATGTACTCGGCTTCCTCTTCCGTGTATTTGACCAGGATGGTTTCCGGCAGGGGCATCTTACGAAAGCCGGGTCAGGATTTTTCGGTGAGGCGTTCGCGCACGCGATCGCTCAAGACTTTGCCGTCCACCGCTTTTCCTTCCAGACGCGCGCGCGCCGCTTTGATCACCGCGCCCATCTGCTTCAGCGAGTCCGCGCCCGCTTCGGCGATGGCGGCCTCGATGGCGCGGTGAACTTCTTCGTCCGAGGGCGCCGCCGGCAAATACTTCTCGATAATTTTGATTTCCTTGGCCTCTTTGTCGGCCAGGTCCATGCGGCCGCCTTTGGTGAACTGCTCCACGGACTCGCGCCGCTGCTTCACCAGCGTTTGCAGCACCTGCAGGGATTCCAGGTCGTCGAGCGGCCGGACCTTTTCGATCTCCTTGTTTTTGAGCGCACTCTTCATCATGCGCAGAACGCTCAGCCGCAGCTCGTCCTTTTCCTTCATCGCCGCGGTAAGGTCGCTCTGAATCCGTTCGATGTATCCCATTCGCTTTCCTCGCTGTGATGCCAAGAATAACACACGCGTTCCACCACGCCTCCGGGTTTGGCGAGTATGCTGTTCGAGACTTGCTGTTGTACGATCCACCTTGCTATGAGTTCAGACCCCAACAGGAGGCAGCCATGTCAAAAGTGGTTTACGTTTCCAAGTCTCGCATCGAGAGGAAGGTTGGTCCTCTTCGCATCGCCTACTTGCCCGGTGAGCCGCAGCCGGTGATTTTCAGCGTCCACGGCGCCATCGCCGAGCACTACAAAGTCGATCCCGCCAAGCTCACCGAATCCCACGCTGCCACCATCGACTACGTGATCGCCGCGACCGCCGGTTGAATGCTCGGCACCTTCGGAGGTGCGCTGGAAGCGCGCCACATCGATGCCAGCAACGGGAAGCTAGTAGGAGAAGTCACCGGCGAAGTGGAAACGGACGAAGGCGTGCTCGTCATCAGACGGATTCACTTGGCCATGCGTCTGGTCGCGCCGGAACAAGCGCTCGAAACAGTCGAGCGCGTGCACGGCCTCTACGCCATGCACTGCCCGCTCTATCGCACATTGCATAAGGCCATCGAGCTCACGTCTTCCTTCACGCTCGAAAAACCAGCGGCGTGATGCAGGAAACACGAGCGCGGCACGCGCAGTGCGGAGTCGCGTTCCAAATCCCTGCCGAGGCCCGAATGCGGCTTGCTTGGCCGTGCGTCTGATGCTAACTTGCCCCGAATTGCGCGCTTAACATGCTGCATGCAATCGCCGCGCAGCGCTAAAAACTTTGGAGGCACGAATGGCGAAGAAGCAGTGGAGTTCGACCGCACCGCCGGACGAATTCCATCCCTACATTCCGGCGACGGAAAGCATCGCCGAGTTCACCCTCCGCGCGGTCGTGCTCGGCTCGCTTTTCGGACTGCTCTTCGGCGCCGTCACTGTTTACGTAGGCCTTCGCGCCGGCCTCACCGTTTCCGCGTCCATTCCGATCG
>Ga0302324_100000930_pt1 | contig 73436 bp, 72 predicted proteins | sample Palsa_T0_1_FD_201949 | JGI IMG/M metagenome (GOLD analysis project Ga0302324, IMG submission 201949) | Peat permafrost microbial communities from Stordalen Mire near Abisko, Sweden - Palsa_T0_1 | ecosystem: Environmental > Terrestrial > Soil > Palsa > Peat permafrost | place: Sweden: Abisko...
CCGGGATACGACCGGAGTAGATTGGGGGAGTGATATTTTGAAGAATGATAAATTACGCCAGCAGGATTATGGAAATAAAATCGGGCAGGGCATTAAAAATACGGTCGCTTTTTTGGACCTGACAGCTTCGTTTCAACTCCGGCATAATCTTTTTATCGATTTGAAACAAATCATCCGCCAAAGTAAAAGTCCCGTGGCTTTCTATAATACGAATACCTACAATACGTCAGTAACTTTGCGGTGGAATATTGCGCAGCGGACCTACGATTTTTAGCAAACGAGTGACATGAAAACATTTTTGAGGATTCTCTCTTTCGCCAATCAGCTTCCTTCCCGGTTGACCTTTTTTTTTATTTACTCTATTTTAGGCATCATCTTTGGCGCCTTCAATATTGTTTTGGTCATTCCGATGCTGGAGGTTTTGTTCAAGCAGGGGAGTAAGGTCGTTCAAGTTCCTCCGCTCCCCGATTTTGCTCTCACCACCGACTACCTGATAAAAGTTTTTAATCATTATTTTCTCAGCATTATCCGCGATCAAGGACCGCTCAATGCGCTCCTCTTCGTATGCGCATTGATTGTCGTCAGCGTTATTCTGGCGAATATCTTCCGCTACCTGGAGCGCGTTATGGCCACAAAGATTCGTGTTGACCTGGTAAAAAACATACGGATGGAGATCTTTAAAAAGGTATCTCTGCTGCATATCGGGTACTTTAATTCAAAACGCAAAGGAGACCTGATCTCCCGCTTCACGAATGACGTTGGGGAAGTGGAGAATGCCGTCATGAACAGCCTGAAAGCGGTCCTGAAAGAACCCATTACAATAGTCGTGTATTTTATTGTCCTCTTTAAGATTTCGCCCTATCTCATGTTGTTTACGCTGATCGTACTTCCGTTAACAGGAGGAGCCCTGGCGGAAATCATTAAGCGCTTAAAGCGACAAGCTATTCAAAGTCAGGAGTCGCTGGGTCGCATTGTCAATATTCTGGATGAAACATTTACGGGGATGCGCGTCGTCAAAGCTTTTAATGCGCGGAATTTTGTGATCCGGAAAATAGAGGAAGAAAGTTCATTTTACCGGAAAGCCAACAAGTCACTGTCCTACAAGAATGAACTTGCTTCCCCCGTTTCGGAAATTCTCGGCGTCGTGATTATTGCCGGAATTATTTTCTTTGGCGGGAACCTGGTGTTGAGTGAAAATTCATCACTTTCACCGCAGGCGTTTCTAGGATTTCTGGCGGTTTTTTCCATGATTATCCAACCGGCAAAGAATTTTTCAAATGGAATAACTTCCCTTCAGAAGGGAACTGCGTCGGCCGAACGTATTTTTTCGGTAATTGATACGGTGCCGTTGATTCAGAATAAACCTGATGCGATAACATTACAAAGTTTTGAAAAAACCATTGAATTTAAGAACGTCAACTTCGCCTATGAGAAGGAACATGTTTTGCGGGATATTAACCTTACTGTTAAAAAGGGGAAGACCATTGCGTTAGTGGGGCCTTCGGGCGGAGGTAAATCAACCTTGGCCGATTTGATTCCGCGTTTTTATGATCCTACCGAGGGAGATGTGTGCATTGACGGGATTTCATTGCGCGACTATGAAATTGAATCGCTGCGCAAACAAATGGGTGTGGTTACCCAGGAGTCCATTCTTTTTAATGACACAATCTTCAATAACATTGCGTTTGGAATGCCCGGAATCAGCGAAGATGCCGTCATCGTGGCCGCCAAAATAGCCAACGCACATGATTTTATCATGGAGACGGAAGGCGGATACCAAACATTTATAGGTGAGCGCGGCTCCAAACTTTCAGGAGGACAGCGGCAGCGTCTCAGCATTGCACGGGCGGTATTGAAAAACCCACCCATCCTGATTTTGGATGAAGCTACCTCGGCTCTGGATTCCGAATCGGAGAAACTAGTCCAGGATGCCCTGTTTAACCTAATGAAGAATCGAACGTCCATTGTTATCGCTCACCGGCTTAGCACCATTCAAAATGCGGATGAGATTATCGTTATCCACCAGGGTGAGATTATTGAACGTGGAACTCACCTGGAGCTTAACCGCCAGGAGGGTCTTTATAAAAAGTTAAGCGATATTCAAAAAAATTGAGCGGGATCTAACCGTTTTTTACAGGCTTCCAACATCGCGACGGTGAGTGATCATCGGCCGAAGTGAACCAGCACTTCGTAATCGGGTATTTCAAATCCTTTTCCACCATAGCCAATATTACAGGCGGCATGACCATTCCAGGTTTTTCCAAGTTGCACGCTGCCTGAATACTGGCAGCGGCAAATACATAGCGCATTCGTGCCTTCCTGTCCGGCGACAACAGCCTGACCCGGAACAAATCCATTCGTTGGTTTCTTCCACGAGTAATGTCCATCGTCGACCAAGGCTTCATACTGGGGTAAAACAAGTTCTTTGCCTCCATATTCAATATTGGCGGAAGACCAATCCCGGCGCGTTTTGCCCGGATGCCAAATGCCTTCGTTATTTCCCCGTGCTACGAAAAGAGGAGATCCATCCGAATCCTGACCTCCCACCAAAGCGTTATCAGGCAAGTTCGCTCCCATGCTAACTGGGATCCATTGTTGGGGGAGACGAGGTGTGGCAACAAGCACTTCATAGCGTTCCAGGGAACGCCCCACGCCACCATATCCAATATTGCATGAGTTTAATCCCGCCCACGTTTTCCCAATTTGCAGACTGCCTTCAAACTGACAACGACAGACGACCAGAATATTTCCGTTTTCCTCGCCGCCTTTAATCGAATTTTCAGGAATAAATCCCTGACGAGCCGGTTCCCAACTCAACGGGCCATCGGCGATCAGGATTTCATAGTTGGACAGATTCAATTCTTTTGAGCCGTATTCAATACTGACGGTGTTCCAGTCTTTGCGCGTTTTCCCAGGGTGCCAGTTTCCTTCCTGACTCCCTCTGGCAACAAACAGGGGCGTACCATCTGAATCCCGACCTCCGGCAACTGCGTTGTCGGGTATTTCGGTCCCGTTGGAGATTCTTCTCCAACTGAATTCCTGAGCGAAGCCGGGAAGTGAATTCGTCAGGACCAGAAAGAGTAAGGCAATGGATGGGATCTTTGGGGAGTAGCTTTTCATGGGTTGCGATTTATTTGCAGTCGTGCAATTGATGCTGTGAAATCATTGAGAATCGCGTGTGACAGGAAATGGAATTTAATGAAAATTAAGTCAATGTCCCTTCTTTATATTGTTGTCGCAAAACTTTTTTATTGATTTTGCCAACGCTCGTTTTCGGGATGTCTTTCACAAACACAAATTTTTCGGGGAGCCACATCCTGATAAACGTTTGCTCCAGATGATGAACTAATTCGGAGGGCTCCAACGGAATCTCCGTCGTTATGGGAATCACGATAGCCAAGGGCCTTTCGTGCCATTTTTCATCCGGAATGGCGATCACGGCCGCCTCTTTCACTTTAGGGTGCGCGACCAATGCATTTTCCAGTTCCACACTGGAGATCCACTCTCCGCCGCTTTTGATCAAGTCCTTGGTTCGGTCGGTTATTTTCATGTACCCGTCCGCTGAAATACTGGCCACATCACCCGTTCGAAACCATCCATCGGACGTAAAATACTCTGCGGCTATGTCAGGCTCTTGTTTAAAATAAGATTTTGCTACCCACGGACCTCGTACTTGTAATTCCCCAACGGAAATACTATCCCACGGCAACTCAACTCCTTCATCATCCACGATTCTCATTTCTACTCCCGCCACAGCGTACCCTTGGGATGATTTGACATCCCATTTTTCGGCGTCTGACAAGTGCATGTGTTCGCGTTGCAGTTTGGAAACCGTTCCCAACGGCGACAATTCCGTCATGCCCCAGGCGTGCACGACATTCACGTTCAGCTCTTTTTCATAGGCTTCCACCAAGGACCTCGGCATGGCAGATCCCCCCACAATCAAGGCCCTCAACCTGGATAAGTCCCTTCGCCTGGCTTTTAATTCATGAAATAATCCGCTCCAAATAGTGGGCACTCCGGCTGCAACAGTTACCTGCATTTTTTCAAGAGTCTCGGCCAGCGAAGCAGGAGCCAGGTGCATGGCCGGCATAACCATTTCCGCTCCGACCATAGCGCATGCATAGGGCAGCCCCCAGGCCTGGGCGTGAAACTGCGGAACCACGGGTAATACGATGTCGGAAGAAACAAAACCGAAACAATTCGACAAGTTAATGGCGTAACTATGCAGGAACATGGAGCGATGGCTGTACAGTACTCCTTTCGGGTTTCCGGTCGTGCCGGATGTGTAACAAAGTGCCATCGCCATCCCCTCCTGAGTACTGCGCCACTCGAATGCTTCATCCGCATCGGCGATCAGATCTTCGTAGTAGAGCACATGGGGAAGTTTGGTCGCCGTTCCCGGGGGAGCATTGAATAAGACAAACTTTCGGACCCCCTTTATTTTATGAGCAATAGCTTCCATCGCGGGCAAGAGGGATGCATCGACAAAAATTATTTTGTCCTCCGCATGGTTGATAATATAAATGAGTTGATCGCCGGAAAGGCGGATATTGAGCGTGTGGCAGACAGCCCCGCTGCAGGGAATTGCAAAATACAATTCAAGGTGTTGATAATTGTTCCATGAAAAAGATGCTACCCGGTCACCTGGCTCCACGCCTAACTGGGTCAGTACATTGCCGAGGCGCTTGGCTCGCCTATACATGTCCGCGTAGGTATAGTGATGGAAAGAACCATCCGCCAATTGGGTAGAAATTTTTTTATGTGGATGTAACCGGTTAGCAAACTCAAGAATCCGGTCCAGGGTCAGCGGATAATCCATCATCAATCCGGGCAAGTAGTTGTCTTTCATAAATTACTGGGTTACCTGATGATTAAATTTTGCAAAATAAAACTGGTAAAAGCAATTCCCGGCGACGAAACTACACCCGAACAAACCGGTGATTATTTTCGAAGGAAAACAAACCATTTGTTTCACTTACCCATCTTCCGATCCAGACATAACGTTTGTATTATTTTAATCACGGAAACGAGGAATAACCTCTGTAAATTGCATGATGCCCTGGACATCATGACTACCTCTTCCCTAAAAGATATCAAAAAAGAACTGAGCACCCTCGGCCCTGAGATGATTCAGGATGCGTGTTTGCGCCTGGCTAAATTCAGGAAAGAAAACAAGGAACTGCTGACGTATCTTCTCTTTGAAGCGCACGATGAGCAAAGCTATTGTCAAAATGTGAAGGAAACGATCAAGGATCTGTTCGCGACGCTGCCTCAAGGGAATAGCTATTGGATCAAAAAAACATTGCGTAAGATCCTGCGGTTTGCCAACCGGCAAATAAAGTATTCCGGGGTAAAACAAACGGAAGTGGAAATCCGGATCTGTTTCTGTGCCCATGTAAAAGAAGCGCGGATTCCCATGCCATCCGGTACTGTCCTTTTTAATCTGTATCAGCGACAACTCCTGAAAATTAAAAATGCATTGACCAGGTTGCCCGAGGACCTGCAATCCGACTATGAGTCCGAAATCGCCCAACTTTCATAAGGATTCATCGATGTCCGGAAGGGAATGATGTTATAAATACTTCAGATCAATCACCTGTACCAGGGATGTCTGGCTGAGTGTGAATTTTGCTTTCTCCCAGGAAGGTGGGCCAAAAGAAGCAGAGGCATCGTTTGAAAAACCAATACCTTCTTTGGGGACTCCCATAAAATTAGAGTCCAGTTTTGCATTGCTGTTTTCATCATGGAACACAGTAATGGCATATTCTCCGGCTGGCATATTCTCAAAAATGACAGAAACCTCCGGAGTATTCGCGTTGACTATTTTTCCTAACGAGTAGTCTTTCATATACTCTTTTTCATGTTTGAACAGTGCGACCCGCACCGTTCCGTGATTATTCCTTACATTCTTCACCTGGACCGTGATCGTGTAATCCTGAGCAAATCCTTTTGTGATGATAAGTCCGCAAAGGAGGAAGAGGAAAAGAGGAAAAGAATACGACTTTCTTTGTAATAATCTTTTCATGGGATGGGATATTGGATTGTTTTAGGATCGAAAGACGGAAGGTTATTGTTGCACTTTCACCACATCATGGATTTCAATGATTTGGCTGTTCGGATTGAAGTGATCAACGTATCGGGTATACGGCCGACCTGCAATAAAATCTTTGAGTTCTTTTTCGGCCGCACCGCGATTGGCCCCCGTTATCTTCACCATGAAAACCCCTGCTCCGGGCTTTTCAATTGTAATATTTGTCATGTCTGTAGTTTCAAAACAACATCGGGAAAGCTAGTCAAAAATCCAGTAATTTTATCAGGAATCGAGGATGAGTGGTTTTGACAACGGAAAATCAATCGGTACACGTACTAACCGATAGACATAATTTGTAAAAGTCATAATGCTGATTAAGACCATAAGGTCCATGACCTGAGGCTCTGCATAACCAAGGTTAAAAAAGGCGTCAAGTATATCCTGGCTAACTTCGCCTTTTTGGTCAATCACCGACTTAATGAATTTATACAAGACCTGCCATCGCGGGTCGGATATTTTGCCTGATCGGAGTAAGAGTGTCTCCTCTTCGGTCCAGCCGTTTTTAATGGCACTTTGGGTATGCGACGCCAAACAGTATGGGCAACCGTTAAGTTGAGAAACGATAAGATATACAGCCTCCCTTTCTTTTGCCCGAAAAGAACCTCTGGCTTGCGCCTGGACAAAGGCCAAGTAGGAATTTAATGCATTCGCCGAGTATCCGATCGTCGCATAAAGGTTAGGAACTTTGCCGGCAACTTTTTTCAATGTGTTAAATGTAGCTTGTGCTTCAGGTGCCGCTTGTTCGTAGGAGGGAATCTCAAATGTTTTCATGATGTTTTTAATACGCCAATATATCCTGTACAATCTTCCGTTTTCTTTCTTCCAAAAACGGACGTAGCAAGCTTGTTTTATTTTTGTTTTACTTCCGCCAATGGGAGGTCAACCTATTATTTATTAACTTCACATCAAAACTTTTACTGTGAAATCTAAAACCATTCTCATTACAGGCGCTTCCACCGGAATAGGTTATGGAGCCGCCAAAGAACTGATTCGCCGGGGCTATACAGTCTTTGGCAGTGTGCGCAAAAAAGAAGACGCTGACCGTATAAAAGTTGAATTGGGCGCCAACATTTTTCCACTTCTTTTTGATGTCACGGACCAGGCTGCAGTCGAACGATCCGTGGCCGAGGTGCATGAACATCTCCACGGACAAGGCCTCGGGGGACTGATCAATAATTCAGGTGTTTCCGTGTCCGGTCCTATTGAACTTCTTTCGGTAGAGGAAATGGCCTATAATTTTGAAGTCAACGTTTTTGGACTTCTACGGGTGACGAAGGCCTTTCTGCCCTTGCTGGGCGCACAGAAAGATCACCCTTCGTTGCCGGGAAGAATTATCAACATCAGTTCTGTCGCCGGCAAACTCACGGCACCCTACATGGCACCGTACAACGGAAGCAAGCATGCCGTGGAGGGGATTTCGCATACCATGCGCAAAGAATTCAAACGCTATGGGATCGATGTGGTGATCATTGGTCCGGGTCCGATTCAAACACCTATTTGGGACAAAGGCTCATTACAGCGGTTTGAGGGTAGCTCGTATTTCGATTCCCTTTCAAAATTCTTTAGCAAGTTCGTCAGCGACGGAAAAAAGGGAATGACGTTGGAGGAATGTTCCCGTCAGATCGCGGATATTTTTGAAACGGAAAAGCCAAAAACGCGTTACGCCATCGTCGAGAATAAATTCTTTAACTGGACACTCCCGACCCACTTGCCTGACCGTACCATTGACCGATACTTTGAGAAACTGATTTAGGAAGATGCCCATGGGAGTTTCAAAAAAAGAAATTGCACTCCATGTTTCGGAAAGTATTGGCGAGATTTCCGTTTTGATCACGGAACCGGATGATATTCAAGCTGTGCTGGTGCTTGCCCACGGCGCAGGTGCGGGAATGCGTCACCGTTTTTTGGAGTCTTTATCTGCTGCCCTTGCGGAGCATTCCATCGGATGTGTCCGATTCAATTTTCCATATATGGAAAACGGGAAGAAGCGCCCGGATCCTCCGGCTATCGCCGAGAAAACGGTTGAAAAAGTGCTTGGTTTTGCGCATGAATTGCATCCCCGGCTGCCTTTGGTGGCGGGCGGCAAATCGTTCGGCGGGCGAATGACGTCGCAGCGGCTTGCTAAAGAGTGCCCTGCTTTTGTCAAAGGAATAGTTTTCTATGGTTTTCCATTGCATCCTTCCGGAAAACCGTCAACGGATAGGGCTGCGCATCTTTCCGGCATTCACATCCCCATGCTTTTTCTCCAGGGTACGCGTGACACATTGGCGGAGATGGTCCTGATGGAACGGGTTTGTTCCGGCCTCGCGACAGCTTCCCTTAAAAAATTTGAAGGTGCCGACCATTCATTCAATCAGGGGAAGACAAATAATATTCCTGTTCTTGCACAGATGACGGAAGAGTGGGTAAGGAATTGCAGCATTTGATATATGCGTTCCAGAAAGTTCTGATTGGTGCAGCCACGCATGCCATCGCCCGAACTCAAGACTCGCCAAAATAGAACATAACCAGGAAAATTGGAGGTTGCAAATTGCGTCCTTAAAATTGGATGTCACAATTTGTGATATCCAATTTTGAGAAAAATGAACAAAGCATTAAAAGTCACGGACGAAACGGTAGTCAATAAGATATACTTGATAAGGGGCAAAAAAGTAATGATGGACAGAGACTTGGCGGAGATGTACCGTGTGGAAACAAGAATACTGAACCAAGCTGTGAAGCGCAACGAAAAACGCTTTCCCGAAGACTTTATGTTTCAACTCACAAATGAAGAACTGAACGAATGGAGATCAAAAGTCAGGGCCGGCAATAAAGAGAGAATGGGGCTTCGGAAATTGCCGTTAGTTTTTACAGAGCAAGGGGTGGCCATGTTGTCAAGTGTGCTGAATAGTGAAACTGCTATTGACGTGAATATTAGGATTATAAGAGTGTTTACCAGGATGCGGGAAATGCTGTTCACCAACAAAGACATTTTATTAAAGCTTGAACAGATGGAACGAAAGATATTCAAGCAGGACAGCAAATTGAACAAACACGAAAAGAAATGCAAATCATCTTCGCGGCCTTAAAAGAATTATTGAATCCAATTACCGAGCCCATGCGCAAGATCGGATTCAAGCAAAAGGGCAAGAATTAATCCTCGCTCATCCGACACGCTCGTGTTTTAGTTCTCACATTGTTTGCCTACGCCGACCTCGCCGCAGCATTTATTTCGAATCAAAAATGCGTATTCAGTTTAATCATAATTTGCTGTGAAATCCTGGATTTGCAGTCAACGTTTGGAAATATATGCCCTGAAAGGCATCATTTGCGCCGATTTCAGAAAGTATAGATTGAATTGAACGTTCCTTTGGAGGCCTGGCAAAAAAAGAAAAGATCCTGGAAAATAGGCGCGAAATAATGGCGTTTGTTAGTATGAAATAGTTCAGGAGTCCATAAATTTCGTAAATGAACAAGAGGCTATTTGTTTTTCTTTCCTTTGGCCTTTTCGCTCCCGCGTGTTTGGGCCAGGTAGTCCCTTCGGGCGTCAAGGTAACTTCTGGGGGACTAAAAGTGGATTCTGTTTTTATTGTTTTACAGGGTGAGCCAGTAAGCCTCAATCCTTTTCCGACGGGAAGCAAACTAAGCTTGAGTTTAAGCGGCATACACGGTTTTTCGATCCGCGATAACAAAACGTTTCCCGGATGTTCAATGAAGGTAATCGATACATCCGGCAAAGATGTCCTGGATTATGATGATTTGTTTCAGGATTATGCCGACGGAGTTGACCGGGAGGATGCCAAGTATTTAGATGTTTCCTTAACTCTTGGTGCACCCTTGCTGGAAAATTCCAGGTATCGGTGGAGCGTCAGGATTTGGGACAAGAACGGCAAAGCAGAGATGACGGTGGAGGTTCCGCTTTCCGTAAGTGGCGTGAAGGATATGCTGGGAATTAAAAAAGTTTCCAATGGACTAACCTGTCAAAACGCCTTCATCATGGGAGCTGCTCCGCTGACTTCAAATCAAGTGAAGGTGGGGGAAGAACTTGATTTTGTGCTGACCGGGGTGGACGGATTTTCCGTTCAGAACGGCAAAGTAAAGATCGGAGCCGGGATGGTGGTCAGGAATCAATCGGGGGATGCCGTACTGGAGTATACTGACTTGTTCAAGGACGATGACACCTACGATGTGAAAGAAGCGGAAACCTTGCGCCTGAATTTAAAAGTAGGCGACCCTATGGTCAGTGGAACGACCTATCTATGGACCCTACGAATCTGGGATAAGTCCAGTCAAAAGGAACTGAATGCATCATGTTCCCTCGAGGTTAAATAACCTGACCTTTTTAATTTTTGATCCGTGAACATACCTCAATTCCTAAAACTTGCAGGTCGAAAAGCGAGTGGAAACAGGATTTTTTTAAGCGGCCTTAAAAAGAAAAATACCACTAAAGTCGATGAGGGCTTTCATTCATTGCATCGGGAAGTTTTTGAAGAAATCAGTTGCCTGACCTGTGGCAACTGCTGCAAAACGACCAGCCCCATCTTTTATCAGACCGATATTTCGCGCCTGGCGAAAGCGTTGCGAATGCGGCCTGCCGATTTCATGGAAAAATACCTTCGCGTGGATGAAGATAATGATTACGTCCTGAAATTGTCGCCCTGCCCGTTCCTGGGCGATGATAATTATTGTTCCGTGTATGAGGATCGCCCCAGAGCGTGCCGCGAATATCCGCACACCGACCGAAAAAGGATGGTGCAGATTCTTGATTTGACGCATAGAAATACCTTGGTATGTCCGGCGGTTTTTGAAATTGTCGAAAGACTTAAGAAATTGAGTCTGTAATAAAATTCGGGCTATGAAAAAACATCACATTTTTTTGACGGTATTCACCTTTACTGCACTTCTTTCCCAGGCACAATTACGGCTACCCGCCATCTTCACCGATCACATGGTCCTTGAGCAGCAATCCGAAGTGCCGATTTGGGGATGGGCGGCACCGGGTGAGGGAATAACGGTCAATGTAAGTTGGGATAAAGACAATGAAATAAAAACGAAATGTCTGAATACAGCAATGTGGAAGGTTTCGTTGAAAACCCCTGGTGCAGGCGGCCCATATACCATAACGATCAAGGGGAGCAATCAGCTGATTTTGAAAGACGTGATGGTGGGCGAAGTCTGGATTTGTTCCGGTCAATCGAATATGGAATGGAGTGCAGCCTCGGGGGCATCGGATGCCGCGGAAGATATGCCCAAAGCGAATTGGCCAGGTATTCGACTTTTTCAAGTCGTTCGATTCGCTGCCGATTTTCCGCAGATAAGAGGAGAGGGGCAATGGAAACTTTGTACTCCCGAAACCATGAAAAATTTCAGTGCTGTTGGGTATTTTTTTGGAAAGAAACTCAACTCTGATTTAAAAGTGCCCGTTGGTTTGATCAATGCGAGTTGGGGGGGTACGCCGGCTGAAGTGTGGACTCCTGCCGAAAAAGTAGAAATGGATCCTGAATTAAAGGCCTCGTCGTTGCTCCTCAAGGAAACCGACTATTGTCCAAAAGCCCCGGGCGCCTGTTACAATGGTATGATCAGGCCACTGGCGCCGTATGGGATTGCGGGGGTCATTTGGTATCAAGGTGAAAGCAATACGGTCGCTCCGGCTACGTATCAGAAGTTAATGAAGGTGATGATCGAAAGTTGGCGCGTCGACTTCGGCAAGCAGTTTCCTTTTTACTACGTGCAGATAGCGCCCTATAAATATGGGCGGAACTATGAGGGTGCTCTTATTCGCGAGCAACAATCGGAGCTGCTGTCAGAACCTAGAACGGGTATGGTGATCATCTCCGACGCCGTTGATAATGTTGAAAACATTCATCCGAAATTAAAAAAACCTGTGGGTGATAGACTCGCCAATTATGCGTTGGCCGATACCTATAAGCAGCATATTCTGGGGTATAAGTCTCCGGTCTATAAATCCATGGAGGTGGATAAGGGAAAAATCAGAATTTCTTTTGAGTACGCCGAAATCGGATTGGTTAGCTATGGAGGCGATCCAACGCAATTTACCATTGCCGGTGAAGACGGAAAATTTTTTCCAGCGATCGCGAAAATTGACGGTGGAACAGTCCTGGTGTCTGCCAAGGAGGTCAAAAAGCCGGTCGCTGTCAGATTTTGTTGGGATAACACGTCTATTCCCAATCTGTTCAATAAAGAAGGCCTTCCCGTGTCTTGTTTTCGTACCGACACATGGGAGTTGGATATGAGTCCCGTAGTGAACGAAAAAAAATGAGCCCACCCGAATTCGATCCGGATGGGCCAGTTTTCAACTCTTCCTTTGAATTACTTTAGCTAGGCAACCTGAGCGGCCAGCTTCGAGGACAATACTGATTTCGGCACTGCCCCTATTTGCTTGTCGACCACCTGGCCCTTCTTAAATACCAAAAGTGTGGGAATGTTCCGGACGCCAAAGCGGGCTGTAACATTGGGGTTTTCATCCACATTCAGTTTGCCAATAACCGCTCTCCCTTCATAGTCTCCGGCCAATTCTTCCACCAAGGGACCGATCATTTTGCAAGGGCCACACCATTCGGCCCAAAAATCGACCAAAACCGGTTTTTCGCTGTTAATGATTGAGTCAAAATTCAAATCTGTTAATTCTATTGCTTTTCCCATGAATGTATTTTTTTTAAGGTTTGGACAGTCCTTCGTTCAACACAAATATAAGTTAAAATAGTTCCGGGACTGATCATTTCTTGTCATGGGAGCGATCGCGGAGAAAATTCAATGACCCTGACTAAAACACGATTTCCACCTCCACGTCCGGCAAGTTTTCAAATTTCCGGACCATCTCATTGACCGGCTTTACCCTGAATTTTCGTGACAAAAGTTCGAGACTGATGTTTTCCTGTTCATTATTTAATTTTAAATACAATGGCGTTCCGCCGCTGTATTCCCGGCAAAGTTTTTCAATCTCGAGAACCAAACCGGCATTGATGGACATGGCCTTCATTTTAATTTGAAGGCCTTTGGCACGCTTCACACCAAGTTCATTCAGCAGGTCGATGTTCCTGATTTTGAACTCGAGGTTTTGTTCACCCCACGTTTTGCGCATGACCTGGCCCTCCACAAATAAAAACAATCCGGGCATCAGAAACGATTTGAATTTTAAATAATCTTCACTCCACATCAGGAACTCCGCTTTACCCGAGTAATCTTCCAGGACCATTTTCCCAAAAGGTTTTCCGGTTTTGGTGAGCTTGTGTTCGACCGTCGAAACGATTCCTCCCAATTTGAATTCTTTTCCTTCTGAGCGATCAAGGTCGTTGAGGACGGTGACGGAAGCGTTGCAAAAAGTGTCCAGCTCAAATTTGAAGTTGTCGAGGGGATGTCCGGAGATATAGACACCAACTACTTCCTTTTCAAAGTGCAGTTTTTCAATTTCACTGAATGGCTCAACGGGGTCAACTTTTGGAGGAGGCATTTCCGTGCCTGTGCTTCCGCCGAATAAACTTGCCTGCGCACTCAGCGTTTCTTGCTGGAGCTTACCGGCATAGCGCATGACTTTTTCAATCAGCGTAATGTCGTTTTCTTTGGCAAAGACATACTGTCGTCGGTGGAATTCCTTGAAACAATCGAACGCCCCCGACAAGGCAAGGCATTCAAAAGTTTTTTTGTTTACGGCACGGGGATTCAGTCGTTTGGCGAAATCAAAGAGATCTTTGAAGGCTCCGTGTGATTCGCGTTCCTGAATAATAGCTTCCACGGCGGCATCGCCAGCACCCTTAATCGCACCGAGGCCAAACCGGATTTGCTCCTTTTTATTCACCTCAAAAAATACACCGGATTCATTGGCGTGGGGTCCCAATACCTCAATGCCTTGCTGGCGGCAATCTTCAATAAAATAAGTGACATTCTCCAGATTGCTTTGTGAATGAGTAAGCACGGCTGCCATATACTCGGCCGGATAGTTGGCTTTGAGATGAGCCGTATGATAGGCAATAAGGGAATAGCAAGTCGAATGCGATTTGTTGAAGGCGTATTGGGCAAAGGCTTCCCAGTCTTTCCAGATTTTATCAGCAATTCGTTCATCGTGCCCTTTCTTTCTGCACCCCTCCAGAAACTTGTCCTTCATTTTGTCAAGGACGTCCTTTTGTTTTTTGCCCATCGCCTTCCGCAGTACGTCGGCATCTCCTTTCGAGAAGCCCGCGAGTTTTTGTGACAACATCATCACCTGCTCCTGGTAAACCGTAATGCCGTAGGTATCTTTCAGAAACTCTTCCATCTCAGGAAGGTCATACCGTATGGGCTCGCGGCCGTGTTTGCGGGCGATGAAATTGGGAATGTATTCCATCGGGCCCGGGCGGTACAGTGCGTTCATCGCAATCAGATCTTCAAATTTATCAGGCCTGAGCGCTTTCAAATAGTTGATCATCCCCTCCGATTCAAATTGAAAAGTGCCGATGGTTTCACCGCGTTGATAAAGTTGATAAGTCTTTGGGTCATCCAGCGGAATTTTATCAATATCAATTTCAATTCCTTTACTTTTCCTTATGTTTTTTAGGGCGGTCTTGATAATCGTAAGTGTTGTCAATCCCAAAAAGTCCATCTTCAGCATGCCGGCGTTTTCAACCACGCTGTTGTCGAACTGTGTAACCAGCATATCCGAATCTTTGGCCGTAGAAACTGGGACAAACCGGGTCAAATCACCGGGAGAGATGATCACTCCGCAAGCGTGTGTTCCTGTATTGCGCAATGAGCCCTCCAGAACGATGGCTTGCTTTAAAACATCGGCTCTCTTGTCGCTGCCTCGCCGGATGTCATTCAGTTCGCGTATTTCTTCAAATGCTTTTTCCAAAGTAGTTCCGGGCCTCTCCGGTACCATTTTGGCCAATGTATTGGAATCCGTTAAGGGGAGTTCCATGACTCTGGCGCAGTCGCGTATGGCCGACTTGGCGGCCATCGTGCCATAGGTTATAATTTGGGCAACCTGATTCTTGCCATATTTTTCAATCACATAGGAAAGAACTTTATCACGCCCCTCATCGTCAAAGTCAATATCGATATCGGGCAAAGAGACCCGATCCGGATTTAAAAAGCGCTCAAACAGTAAATCATACGCGATAGGATCAACGTTGGTGATGCCGGTGCAATACGCAACGACCGACCCCGCCGCCGACCCTCGTCCGGGTCCAACAGCTACCCCCATGTCCCGAGCCTTTCCTGTGAAATCCTGTACGATGAGAAAATATCCGGGATAGCCGGTTTTCATGATCGTGTCCAATTCAAAATCAATGCGCTCCCGAATTTCCGGAGTGACTTCCGGATATCTTTTTTTAGCGCCTTCATAGGTGAGGTGGCGCAGGTAATTATCTTCCGAGTCGAATCCTGAGGGAATTTCAAACTTGGGCAGGAGAACATGGCGTTCAAGCGTATAGGGCTCCACCTTCTCCAGGATTTCTCCAATTGTATGAATGGCGTCCGGAAGATCACGGAAGAGCAATTTCATCTCTTCCTGCGACTTGAAGTAGAATTCCGTATTGGGAAGACCATATCGGTGGCCACGGCCTTCTCCGATCGGAGTGGATTTGAATTCACCTTCTTTGATGCACAACAGGACATCATGGGCGTTAGCCTCTTCTTTTTCCAAATAAAACGACTCGTTGGCGGCAAAATATTTTACTTTATACTTCGCACAGAACTTGAGAAGGGTTTGATTGACGCGGTCTTCTTCAGGAATACCATGCCGGTTGAGTTCAGCATAGAAATCATCACCGAAGATCGTGTGCCACCATTCGAATGCTTCTTCCGCCTGGCGTTCCCCCACGTGTAGAATGAGATAAGGAACTTCACTCGTCAAGTTTCCGGTCGTGGCAATGAGCCCCTTTCCGTATTGTTCAATCAACATTTTATCAATACGCGGATAAATCCCGTAGAGACCTTCAATAAAACCTAGAGAGCTTAGTTTCGCCAGGTTGAGATAGCCTTCTTTATTTTTGGCGAGTAATACCTGGGTGTACCGTTTGTCGGGATTATCTTTCGTGAACTTCAGTTTCTTTCGATCTTCCGCCACATAAAACTCACAGCCGACAATCGGTTTAATCTCGTGGTTCAGCGCTTCGCTGACAAATTTGAAGACCCCGTACATATTTCCAAAATCAGTGAGCGCAACGGCCGGCATGCCGTTCGCCTTTGTTTTTGCGATGATTTCTTTGACGTCGGGAGTGGCCTGGAGCACGGAGTATTGTGAATGAAGATGGAGATGACAGAAAAGATCTTCCGTAAGTTCATCGGACGACGAACCATACTCCGCTTTTTGTACTTTCTCCCGCCGGGAAGAGTTTCCGGCTTCCAGGTTCGGCGCTTCATAAACAATATCATCAATGAGAATACCTTCCCAAGGTTTCACCACACGCTGTCTGATCAATTCAAAGAAACAGCGCGCGGTAGCGGCCACATCATACGATGCATCGTGGGCATCTTCGGATTTTTTTCCGAAAAGTTTTCCGTAAAGCTCGTCGAGGCGAGGCATTTTTAATTTGCCACCCATCCCCCCAGGAAGCTGACAGTAGTCGATGGACACCAACCCGGTATCGATCTTCTGTAGCGCCAGCAAGGAAGAAGTCTCTACGGACTGACGAATGAACTCGGCGCCAATTATGCTGATGTCGAACTCGATGTTGTGACCGACCAATACGTTTGTCTTTTTGAGATCGGTTTGGAACAAGGCCAGTACCTCTTTTAGGTCGTGCCCTTCCTCCAACGCACGCCGTGTGGAAATCCCATGAACCTTCTCTGCTTTGAATGGAATATCAAATCCTTCGGGCTTGATGATAAAGTTGTGTTGGGTTAAGAGACCGCCGTATTCGTTATGAAGTTGCCAGGCGAGCTGAACCAGGCGTGGCCAGTTTTCAAGGTCGGTTAGGGGCGCAGTTTTATTATGCGGAATACCCGTGGTTTCCGTGTCAAAGATTAAATACATGAAGAGTGATCCGTGGTTGTAGCTGGTAAAATTACATGGATTGCCCACACCGAACAAACTTCCCATTTTGAGAAGAAACTTCTAAAAACGAGCAAAAAGCAATGGGATCTTGTTTGTAATTTATTGAAAGTCAATTCTTTATTAATGGGTATGAGGTTTGGATACTTCGTCAGAAATTGACTCATCAAGTATGAAAAAGTGGTTCAGAAATGTCGTAGCTTTTCTCAGACGGGAGTGGTTCCTGATCATCATGATTATTGTCATTGCTGTCATCATTACCCTGTTTGAGATAATAACCTAGTGGCTGAAGAAGATGGCTAATGTATCCGGACTTCAATTTTTTTTATTCTCTTTTGAAAAAAGTTAGCGGTGAGGCGAGCATTTTGGACATATTAAAAGGTGATCGGATTGTTTGGTAAAACTTTGAGGAGTATTTTTGGTTCTATCTGAAAACCTCAAATTAGTTATGAAGTGGTTCCTTGATCTTTTCTCCAGTTCGCTCGGACGAAAGCTGATGATGGCGCTGACGGGACTCTTCCTGATCACATTCATCACGGTTCATCTCATTGGCAATTTGCAATTATTGAAAAGAGACGGAGGCAGGGCATTTAATACCTATGCGGAATTCATGACCAGCAATCCGTTGATCAAAACAGTTTCATATATTAACTATACCATTATTCTGGTTCATGTAATCTGGGCCCTCATGTTAAGTGCCAGAAACCGCGCCGCCCGGGGGCCCGAGCACTATGCGGTGTCCAGTTCCAAATCGTCAACGTGGTCCTCCCGTAACATGGGTATTTTGGGTACGCTGATATTTATTTTTATCCTTATTCACATGCGTCAGTTCTGGTATGAAATGCATTGGGGCGGAATTGAAACGGCGGTATACGACGGAAAAGAGGTTAAGAATTTATACAAAGTAGTGGCGTTCACGTACCAGGAATTTTGGTATGTGGCCCTTTACGTATTCAGCATGGCTGTATTGGCCTTTCATCTTTGGCACGGATTTGCAAGTGCTTTTCAAACGCTCGGACTTAAGCATTTAAAATACAATCCTCTCATCAACTTTGTCGGGAAGGCTTTTGCGATAATTGTTCCCGCCTTGTTTGCGTTGATCCCCATCAAGATGTTCCTGAACTAACGTTTTTAAAATATTTTTTCGGATATGAAGCTTGAATCTAAAATCCCGGAAGGACCCCTGGCTGAGAAATGGACAAAGCATAAATTTAATCTCAAACTGGTCAATCCAGCCAACAAGCGAAAATATGAGGTCATAGTCGTAGGCACCGGGCTAGCCGGAGCCGCTGCTGCTGCCTCGTTGGGTGAACTGGGATATAATGTCAAAGCCTTCTGTTTTCAAGACAGTCCCCGCCGGGCACACAGCATTGCTGCGCAAGGGGGGATTAATGCAGCCAAGAATTACCAGAATGACGGAGATAGCGTTTTCCGTCTCTTTTACGACACGATTAAAGGAGGTGATTATCGTGCGCGTGAGGGAAATGTGCATCGCCTGGCGGAATTGAGTGTCAGCATCATTGACCAGTGTGTAGCACAAGGTGTTCCTTTTGCCAGGGAATATGGCGGACTTTTGGCCAACCGGTCCTTTGGCGGTGCTCAGGTGTCCCGAACTTTTTACGCACGGGGACAAACCGGACAGCAACTCTTGCTGGGCGCGTACGGTGCACTTAACCGCCAGATCGCCAACGGCAAAGTAAGAATGTACAGCCGCACCGAAATGTTGGATCTGGTCATCGCCGATGGTAAAGCAAGAGGCATTGTCACCCGCGATCTGGTGACCGGTAAAATAGAAGCCCATAGCGCCCACGCCGTGTTGCTTTGCACCGGTGGGTACGGAAACGTTTTTTATCTCTCGACGAATGCCAAGGGATCGAATGTTACCGCTTCCTGGAGAGCTCATAAGAAGGGAGCCTTGTTCGGTAATCCATGCTTTACGCAGATTCACCCCACCTGTATTCCGGTTTCTGGCGACCACCAATCCAAACTGACATTGATGTCGGAGTCGTTGAGAAATGATGGACGCGTTTGGGTACCGAAAGTGGCCGGAAAGGGATTAAAAGGCAAAGACGCAGCTGCTGTTCCGGAAGCCGAAAGAGATTATTTTCTGGAACGAAAATATCCTTCGTTTGGGAATTTAGTGCCACGGGACGTAGCCTCCCGAAACGCTAAACAAGTGTGCGACGAAGGCCGCGGAGTTGGCGCAACCGGATTGGCTGTGTTCCTCGATTTCAATGACGCTATTAAACGCGATGGGAAGAAAACCATTGAAGCCAAATACGGCAACCTTTTTGACATGTATCAGCAGATCACCGGCGATAATCCGTATGAGGCCCCCATGATGATTTTTCCCGCGGTGCATTATACGATGGGCGGCCTTTGGGTGGATTACAACCTGATGACGAATATTCCGGGTCTCTATTCTCTGGGAGAGGCCAACTTCTCCGATCACGGGGCCAACCGGCTGGGTGCCAGCGCCCTGATGCAAGGACTAGCGGATGGCTATTTTGTTATTCCCTATACCATCGGTGACTATCTGGCCAATATCGGATGGAATGACAAAGTAGGTACGGATCATATTGCCTTCAAAGAAACACTGGAAGCCGTTCACACGAGGCTCAACAGACTGTTAAGTATCAAGGGAAAGAAAACGGTGGACGAATTTCATCGTGAACTCGGTCATACCATGTGGGAGTATTGCGGGATGTCGCGCAATGAAGCGGGACTGAAATTGGCGAAGAAAAAAATACAAGAGGTCCGGAAAGAGTTTTGGGAAAATGTAAATGTATTGGGTAGCCCCAACGAGCTCAATCAGGAATTGGAAAAAGCAGGCCGCGTAGCCGACTTTATGGAATTGGGTGAACTGATGGTAGACGATGCCCTCAACCGGTCAGAATCCTGTGGTGGACACTTCCGTGAAGAATCTCAGACACCGGATGGGGAGGCGCTGCGCAAGGACAATGAATTTGCCTATGTCGCTGCGTGGGAATACAAAGGAGACAATCAGCCGGAGGAGTTACACAAGGAACCTCTCGTTTTCGAAAATGTTAAGCTGACACAACGAAGTTACAAGTGATATGAAGATTACATTAAAAGTCTGGCGCCAAAAAGACAATGCGTCCAAGGGCGAATTCGTCACCTATCCCATCGATCACGTATCTCCCGACATGTCGTTCCTGGAAATGATTGATGTGTTGAATGGAGAACTTATCAAAAAAGGAGACGATCCAATTGCCTTTGACCACGACTGCCGGGAGGGAATTTGCGGGATGTGCAGTTTGTATATCAACGGTCACCCCCATGGACCTTTGCAGACGACCACATGCCAGCTTCATATGCGTACTTTCCACGACGGCCAAACCATCACCGTGGAGCCCTGGAGGGCCAAGGCATTTCCGGTGATCAAGGATTTGGTGGTGGACCGAAGTGCTTTCGACCGCATTCAGCAGGCGGGCGGCTACGTTTCGGTTAGCACGGGAGGAGTTCCGGACGCGAATGAAATTGCGATTTCAAAAAATATAGCAGATGAGGCTTTTGATTCGGCTACCTGTATTGGTTGTGGAGCCTGCGTGGCAGCCTGTAAAAATGCTTCGGCCATGTTATTTGTAAGTGCTAAAATCTCTCAATTTGCTCTTCTGCCCCAAGGCAAGCCGGAACGTAAGACCCGGGCGGAAAAAATGGTGGCTCAAATGGATAAAGAAGGTTTTGGATCCTGTACCAATACATTTGCCTGTGAGGCCGAATGTCCAAAGGATATCAAGGTCACCAACATTGCCCGAATGAACCGTGAGTATTTCTCCGCGATGTTGACCTCGTATGAAATTGAAGTGGGTGGAGGGGAATGAAACAAATTAAAAAACCCGCCTGAAAAACAGATTTTCCGTAATTGTCAGAAGAAACTACTTCTGCAAATTCCAATTCGCCCCGTGCTCGCTTTGGTGACTGCATTACCTACATTACCTGCCGCCAGGATGATATTGGCGGATGGTCCTACGCTTGCCAAATGAACATTCACACTGGCATCAAGGCGGACAAGGTCGCCGTATGTTACAAACGTTCCATCGGCAAGTTGCGCGAGGTTCGATTTACTTTGACCATTTTTGCCGGCCACGGGGACTAATAATGCCGCAATAGTCGCTTGGTTGGTAGAAATGTCACCCATGTGAAGATGGACCGGATGCTGATCGTCGTCCGTAATTCCCGTCAGCGCAATCAGGATATCGGTGGTTCCATCCTTACGTTCCTTAAAGGTGACTGTTCCGCTAATGGTGTACGCAGAAGCTTGTTGTAAATAATAGGTGCTTTGATTTCCTGTGTAAACCGATATTACCGATGCTGCATCATCACTCTTCTGGCATCCGGCGAAGAGTATGACCCCGACTGCAAAGACCCATAGCTTTTTCATCTTTCCCCTCCTTTTAGACCGCTAAAGTTAATAAAAAATAAATCATACTTAAATACGTTGCTCTATCTTTACTCTTTAGAAATACCCCATTTTCCGGCATGAATAAGGCGCTAATTCAACGAAAAACGTTCAACCTTTATTCTCTTACATGCGCATTAGTTCTTTTGCTGATCGGATGCAGCCCCTCCCTTCCCAAGACAAAAACCGATTCCAACCCTCAACCTGGCTGGTTGGCCTCAAAACCGGCCGACAACAATTATTATGTCGGTATCGGCCACGGCACCAAGGATGGAGCCAACAACTACATTCAGGAAGCTAAGAAAAGCGCCTTGGAAGACCTGGTTTCGCAGATTAAGGTGGAGGTTTCCTCCATGTCGGTGTTAAGTCAAATTGATGAAAACAAGGAATTTCAGCAGAAATATCAGCAAATCATTCAAACGAAGGTCAAAGATGACATTCAGGACTTCGAGCAGGAAGACTCCTGGCAGGATGAAAAGAACTATTGGGTGTACTATCGCTTGTCCAAGCAGCGTTATAAGGACATTAAAGACGGCTTAAGACGCGATGCCGTTACCTCAGCGTTGGATTTCTTCACCAAAGCCAAGGTATCAGAGCGCAATGGAGATATGGTGCAGGCGTTAGGATTTTATTTTCAGGGGTTCAGGGCAATTGAAAAATACCTGGCAGAGCCCATTCGAATCCAGTTTGAGGGAAACGATATTCTTCTGACCAATGAAATTTATGCCAACCTGGAATTACTATTGGATAAAATACAACTAACGGCAACCCCAAGTGAAATGGCAGTCAATCGGAGGATTTCGGGAAGCGGGCTTACCGTTACGGCCAAAGCGTTCCTAAAAGAGTCCAATAAACCCGTTGCTGATCTACCGCTTACCGCCGCCTTTGAAAAAGGCTCGGGCAATGTATTTCCCGATTATAAAACCGACGATTCCGGACAAACAAAGATTTTAGTAACCAAAATAGGGGCCAAAGACCTGGATCAAACCGTTGGCGTTAAAGTAAATCTTCTTTTCTTTTTGGGCCCGGATTCCTCAAATATTTGTTTGTTGATGGCTCAAAAAATGACGGTGCCCCAAGTCAGTATTTTGCTGAATGTGCAACGTCCTGTGGTTTTGGTTAGCTCGACTGAACGAAACTTCGGGATTGATAAGGCCAATCAACAACTCACCAACCGACTTAAGAATTTTCTTACGAATTCCGGTTTTGAAATTACCGATGATCGAGCGAAGGCAGAGCTTTGGATGGACGTCAATGCCGATTCCGAAAAAGGATCAGTCTCCGGAAGCATTTATATCACCTATGTGACAGCCATTATTCGGGTGATTACGTTAAAGGACAATAAGGAAATCTACTCAACAACGTTAGATAGAATCAAAGGGTATAGCTTGGATTATGAACGCTCCAGCCAGGAGTCGTACGATAAAAGCATGAGCATTCTCGAAAAAGAGAAAATGCCACAGCTTTTAGACGCGATTTTACAATAAAATTGAATGTTTTATGTTTTATTATCGTTGTATCCGCAATTAAAACCAGGATTGGCAATTGGCCGTATAATTGCATTGATTAAATTGCATTAACCTAACTTCCAAATCAAATGAAAAAACTAATTAGCGTCTCTTCTATCGTGGTTATCATAGCCACTATCATCATTGGAGGCTGCAAGAGCAGAGAGAAAACCCCGGCCGGGGAAAAAGAAGTGGTCATTCCATGTTCCGGACCAAATTATTTTACGACAAATAAAGTTTTCCGTTCCAATTCTATCGGGTCGAGCATGGATCAGGTAACGTCCAAAAAGATAGCCCTTACCAATGCCAGGAACGACTTGGCTCAGTCGATCCAAACGACAGTTAAAACGGTGACGGACAACTATACCAACTCAACCTCCATGGACAAAAAAGAGCAATTGGAGCAGAAGTTTGAAAGCCTCAACCGTGAAGTGGTAGACCAGAGCCTTCAGGGAATTCGCACGATTTGTGAGAAATTGGTCCAAACAAAAGATGGAACCTACAAAACGTATATTGCTATAGAGCTCTCGGCGGATGATTTGGTGAAGCAATACAATAGTCGCCTTTCAGCGGATGACAAACTGAAAATAGACTATGATTATCAAAAATTCAAAGACACGTTTGATAAGGAAATGGAAAAAATGAGTAAGGGACCAGGGACGAACTAAAGGTCAAATTCAAAAATAGACTCCGGACCTCCGTTCGGAGTTTTTTTGTGCGAATTAGAATTTTTTTTAAAAATACGCACGACGCTGTCTTCGCCCAGTATCGTTTTCCTATGGCCGGATATTCGTCAACACCCCTTCGTAATAAACTGGGAATCAAACCTGGGTATAAACTTTTTATTATCCACTCGCCCGATTCGTATTGGGATTGGTTGGCACCCTTGCCGGAAGGGATTGAAATAGTAAAAAAAGCCGGCACGGGGGGCGTCGATTTTATTCATGGTTTCTACCGTGAGCGAAAAACATTTGAAAAGGAATTTCCCGCCTATAAAAAATGTCTCGTGAAGAATGGCATCCTTTGGATATCCTGGCCTAAGAAATCATCGAATGTGATAACGGATCTGGATGAAAACAAAATCCGTGAATATGGTTTGAAAAATGGCCTGGTCGATGTGAAAGTGTGCGCGGTCGACGAGGTGTGGTCAGGGCTGAAATTTGTCTTTCGTGCCAAAGACCGTTGACGAGGTTATCCTTTCTGTACTCTCGATCGGTATTCAAACCATGGGCGCAGGATGGTGCGGTCGAGGAGTACAAATGAAAGCCCGGTTGCGATAATGATGATAATGTTGACCAGCATCTTGCCATTATAAGGAATCGTGGGGAGGAGATTCTTAATCCATTCTTTTTTGATGGGTAACGATTCGAGAGAGACGGTGCCCTTAGCTGAATCAAATACGCCCGAGTTGAGCAAAAGCAAAGCAATACCGATAGCCACCAAAATCCCGCTGAGCAACAGAATCCCATTTCGGGTCGAAAAGGTGGCGGGGGAAAGAGAACGCAAATTCTTCATTACCCGTTGCGTAAAAAAGGGCGAAGGCGTTTCGAGCACCGCTTTACCCTTGAGGGACAAGTGGAGGACACGGAACTCCTCTAACCGCCTCTTTAATTCCGGCGACATGCCAATTCGATCTTCAAGTTCTCTTGACTGCTTCTCGTTCAGTACACCATCCAGATAGTCGAGAAGTCGTTCATCATCCGGGGTGGGTATCTTTTCCATGAGTTACAAAGTTAATGCTTCCTGTTTCAAAATCCTCTTTAATTCCTCAGCTAACCGTTGTCTCGCCCGGTGTATTCGTACTTTCACGGTAGCTGGGTTTTGCCCTATCGTTTCAGCCACCTCATCGAGTGAAAATTCACGAATATAGAAAAGTTGGATAGCCAGGCGGTCAGCATCATTGAGCTTTTCCATCGCCTGGGCTACATAGACTTGCTTGTCTTCTTTTTCCAAACCCCGTTCGGGCGCGGTGTACACAACCAGGTTATCCCGTAGGCTTTGGAACTGCCTGTGGTTCTTGCGTTTGTAACTAATCGCCGTATTAAACACAATCCGGTAAAGCCAGGTTGAAAATCGCGCTTGCCGGTTAAAGCTCTTCAAATAGTGAAATGCTTTGATAAAGGCGTCCTGCGCTATTTCTTCAGCATCGGGTCGGTTATTGACGATCTTATAAGCTATAGTAAACGCGTAGTTTTTATAATGATCCACCAACGGTGCATAAAATTGCTGCTCCCCGGTCAATATCCGGTCGATGAGAAGATTTTCCTCCTGCAGTGTGATCACGAGCTTTGGACGCAGATTACTGTTTTTAAGTTACGTATTTATATGGAAACCTGATAGGACTGTATGTTTCCATGTAACCGATTCAACATGCGTTGCGTCAAAGCGGCAGATTTAAACAAATTAAAATTATGGATGTAGCCGTTATCGGGACTTTAATTCCCATTGTTATTACCCTGGGAGCTTTTGTGATGGTTGTTTATATACGCAAGTTTGGAAACCTGGAGCGAATGGCCATCATCGAGAAGGGGTTGGACCCCGGTATTTTCAAAACGAGTCATTCCACTTCAGGAGCTTTGCGCGCTTCATTGTTGCTTATCGGAGCAGGTTTTGGCTTAATCATGGGGTATTGGTTGGACCGGTCGTTTGACATGGAGGAAGTTGGCTATTTTTCCATGTTGTTTATTTTTGGCGGTATCGGGCTGGGACTAGCTTACCTTATTGAAGAAGCTAAAGCGAAAAAAGGATAAGTGAGGTAATTTCTTATGCGACGAGGCCGATTAAAAAAAAGACCTGAATTTTTGCAGGTCTTTTATGATGCAAGTGAATTGTTGTGCTAGTATTGAGGCGTCGGGGTATGATGGTCTCCTTGCCCGGGGGCTTTGGGGTTGGCCGGTTTCACAACAATAGCGCGCCCGTCCAACTCAGTTTCGTTTAAGGCAGCAATGGCTTTATTTGCCTCTTCATCGTTGGGCATTTCTACAAATCCAAATCCCTTCGAACGACCCGTATCACGGTCCTTGACAATCTTAGCAGAAGAAACCTGGCCGAATTTAGCAAAAGCGGCTTCCAGATCTTCCCGGTTGGTCTTAAAGTTTAGCCGAGCAACAAAAATGTTCATGATGACAAGAAATATTAAATTTTAGAAGATTAATTAGTCCTTGACCGGAGGGCGATTATGGCCATGCGATCCAGGAAGTGCATTACAAAATAGTGAATTAATCTTAACAAATTCAAGATTCGGGATTCAAAGAAAAACCTATTTTTTAGAGAATGCAGAGCATTTTGATTGATTTTAGCGTTCAATGAGCTCGCGGGCATTTTCCAGAGCTAATGCCGAAGGCGTTGCGCCGCCAATCATCTTCGCAATTTCCGATATACGTTCACGGTCCTCCAGCAGGCGGATATGGCTAACCGTTTTCTCCATCGAATTGTCTTTGTAGACATAGAAATGTCGGTCACCCTTGGCGGCTATTTGCGGAAGGTGGGTGATGGCAATAATCTGGTGACGACGCGCCATTTTTTGCATCATTTTTCCGAGTTGAAGGGCAATTTCCCCCGAGACGCCATTGTCAATTTCATCCAGGATAAGCGTGGGCAATGACGCCTTTTCCGCCAATATATACTTCACGCTAAACATAACTCTGGAAAATTCACCGCCCGAAGCAACTTGTCCCAAAGGACGTGGAGCCACTCCTTTATTGGCACTGAACATAATTTCCAAGCTATCCCCGCCCGTCGGGCCGGGTGAGACAATCTGATGCTCTATCGCTAATTGTGCGTTGGGTATGCCAAGATCTTTTACTAATTGGCTAATCTGATGGCATAATGGGTTTATTGCTTTTTCACGTGACCGGCTCAATTCCTTTGCTTTCTCCTGCAACTCCCTTGTACTGCGTTCCAGCGCTAACCGGGCGGCAGCAAGTGCTTCGTCCAGATTGGACGTCTTATCGGATTTAGCCTGAAGGGAATTTTGCAGTTGCAATAACTCAGGGATGCTCCGGCACCTGTGCTTTTGTTGAAGTTGATAGATAAAGCTGAGCCTTTCTTTTAGCTCTTCGGCACGTCGTGGGTCAAATTCAATTTTACTTTCCTCCTGTTCAATTTCGTTGAGAATATCATCCAACTCAATGCGTAAACTTTCGAGACGTTGAAAAAGTTGGGTATAAGCCGCAGAATAGCCGGCGATAGAATTTAATTTGCCCCTGGTCTCAGCCAGCATGGATCGGACCGACACGTCCGGGCCGTGAAGTCTTCCAAGAATTTCGCTGAAACGAAGCTTAATGTCTTCGGCATGCTCTATGATCTTGAGCTGTGATTCAAGTTCTTCCTGCTCATGGTCACTTAAGTTGGCCCTGATCAGCTCATCGAGCTGAAACGTTACCAACTCCGCCTCTTGCCGCAATACGGCACTCTCTGTAATCAAGGTTTCAAATTCTGTTTTGGACCGCATGAATTCTTTCCAGGTCATTGTATAGTCCCCCTTTATTTTCTGATTGGAGGCGTACGTATCAACGAGTTGCAGCTGAAACAAACGATTGCCTAACTCAAGCGTCTCGTGCTGCGAGTGTACATCCACGAGCTTACTACCTACTTTTCGCAAGGTATCCAGTGTGACCGGCGTATCGTTTATAAAAGCTCTGCTTTTGCCTGCGGAATTAATTTCCCGTCGAATGACCGTTTGTTCTTCATAATCCAGATTCTCGGTCTCGAAAAGTTCATTCAGGTGGTAGGACGAGATATCAAATACACCTTCTGTAATGCATTTTTCGGATTCATTCCATAAGACTTTGGTATCTGCCCGATTACCCAGCATCAGCCCCACTGCACCCAGCATAATTGATTTTCCGGCACCAGTTTCACCCGTTATTACGTTTAGGCTGGCCGATGGCTCCATTTCAAGGTGATTGATCAGGGCATAGTTTTTTATCGTTAGACGAATGAGCATACACTCACAATATTAATTTTTTTGGATGAGAAATTCAGCAAGGATTGAATCTCTTCGACGTCTGCTTTCCGGATCTATTTTGAGAAACGAGGTGGAGGGCGTTTCAGCTCAATTGGCAATGATTTTCTGGTAAATATTCCTTTTCGAGTCAATCGAAGAAAGAATGTCGTACACGTCACGGCGCACCTGAAGATTGCCGTCCGAAAAAATATTTACCATCTCCGTCGCTTTGGCGTCAAAAAAAGAGATGACAAAAATGGAGTTAGGGTTGATGGACCAGACTTTCTTTACATTCTTTACGCAATCCAGAATAATATCCCGGCTTTGATCCGGGGTTTTGTCAAATGTATCCAGAGCCAATCTGTGGTACCGGTAGGTGTTCTTGCGGAGCTCAAGCATCTGGGGGTTGTTGATATCGGTAATGAGTGCAAAGCGGTTGCGATTACTGCCCAAGGTTTCCCAGCCAACCTGATTGCCCGGCTGCGCATTATTCACAACATTAAGTGCCTTTTGGAAATACGGTGTGCCGCCCAACTCGCTATACGAATCGTAGTCCATGCCCAGGATAATGTAGGCATAATAGGCCAGCATAGAGGTGAGATTGGAAATGTAGTTATTGTCATTATACTCCAGGGGCTGCGATTCGATATATTGAAATTGCCAATCCCGGTCAGCAAAATTGAATACCACGGATTCATAATTAGTATCAAATATGGGGCGCGCCGAAGCAATCTGTACACTCGCCGTGAAGTTGCCAATCGAAGGCATTTTCAGGTTTAAGAAGATGCTGCAGTTAATCCGCTCATAGATTTTGTAATTATCACCTGTCCATTTGCGCGTGTTCATGAAATTAGCAAAGGAACGCTCCATGTCTTTAAACACCGACCGATCCGAAGTATTGATCTGGTCCGCATTAACGGTAACCTTACAGTTGAGTTCCTGACTCAGCGCAGCCAGGGAAAGAAAAAAAAGGAAAGCAGTCAGACCAAGTTTATGCATGGGTGTATTCCAGTATAGCATTAACGATATCCCGGGCTACTTCTTTCTTACTTTTAAGATTAAATTCCTGAACGCGGTTCCGGCGGTCAATAATGGATATTTTATTGGTATCACCCCCAAAACCTGCTCCGGGGTCGTTGAGCGAATTAAGGACGATGAGGTCAAAATTTTTGGACACTATTTTCTGTTCGGCGTTGGTTTGCTCATTTTCCGTTTCGAGTGCAAACCCAACAATCACTTGACCGTTCTTTTTTAATTTTCCAAGTTCGGCAGCAATGTCACGGGTTTTGGTGAGTTCCAGAATAAGGTTGCTGTTTGTTTTTTTAATCTTTTGAAGGGCAACCTCAACCGGCTTATAGTCGGCCACCGCGGCCGAAAGTACCGCAATATCTGAAGTCGGGAACAGGCCAGCGCAGGCAGTGTACATTTCTTCCGCTGTCGTGACCTTTTTTACATGAATATTCTTGAATGATGTGGTCAGCGTAGTGGGTCCCGAAACCAGATTAACATCGGCGCCGTATTGCGCCAGGGTTTCGGCAATTGCAAATCCCATTTTTCCGCTGGAATTGTTTCCCACAAACCGGACAGGATCTATTGCTTCGTGTGTGGGACCTGCCGTCACGAGTGCCTTCTTCCCGTTCAGCTTATTCAGGTCGGTGAAATAGTGTTGAAGACGGTGTTCAATCTCTTCCGGTTCAGCCATCCTGCCGTCGCCGATCAGGCCGCTGGCTAGTTCACCAAAATCAGATTCCAGCAAATGATTCCCATAGCTTCTTAACCGCTCGATGTTATTCTGGATGGCGGGATGCCCGAGCATGTCAACATCCATCGCGGGCGCAAAGAAAACGGGACATCGTGCGGAAAGGTAAACAGCGATCAGAAGATTGTCGCAAAATCCGTTGGCCATTTTAGAAAGGGTGCTGGCACTGGCCGGTGCAATGACTAATACGTCGGCCCATAATCCCAGTTCAACATGACTGTTCCATTGTCCGGAGTCCGAATGGCTAAACCGGGTATTTACCGGGTTTTTAGAAAGTGTGGAAAGCGTCGTCGGAGTTATGAAATCACGGGCCGACGGAGTCATTACAATTTTTACCTCGGCTCCCGCCTTTATCAAAAGACGCGTAAGCACCGCGGATTTATAAGCGGCAATGCTTCCGCTGACTCCGAGAACGACCCTCTTCCCGCCGAGCATGAATTACAATTCTGATTTCGGATCCGTCTGTTCAGGGATGCGATACATTAATTTGCCTTCCATAAACTCCTCAATCGCGGTTGACGTGGGTTTGGGCATGCGTTCGTAAAACTTGGAGATTTCGATTTGCTCACGATTTTCAAAAACCTCCTCGAGGTTGTCCACGGTGGTGGCAAATTCGGCCAGTTTGCCGTTGAGTTCTTCCTTCAGGTTTACGGCAATTTGTCGTGCCCGTTTGGAAATAACTACAACAGACTCATAAACATTGCCTGTGGGGGATGAAATCTTATCGACGTCACGTGTAATAATCGATGGTTGTGTTGCCATAATATCAGGAATTATTCGGTTTAGGTTTATTTATTTTTTCTAAGCTATTCGTGTAAATGATCTCGGTCTCTTTTATATAACCGCTTTTGGGAAAGTTGTCGACCAGTTCTTTATAATACTCCACCGTCGTCTTGTAACGCTCCAGCTGCCGGTAAAAAATACTTTTTTCGGCCCACTCATACTGTGCCTTAACTTTGAGATAGGCCAATTCTTCCAAAAATTTGGAATCCGGAAAATGCTTTTTAAAATTATCAAAGTAGATAATGGCCGCCCGATAATAACCCAGCTTTAAATACTGCTTGGCGGCAACGTAGGCTTTTAGTTCCAGTTTTTCCTGACACGTTGTGATGACCTCGTTGGCTTTGTCCTTAAATTTCGTATCCGGGTTTCGGTTTAAGAAATTCTGCATGGCCTCCATGGCCTCAACACTGCTCTGTTGATCGTAATTGTAATCGGGCGAAGAAATGTAGAGCGAGTATGCATACATGAAATGAGCCTCTTCTCTTAGGGGGCTCCGTCCGTACGTTTCATAGAAAGTCTTGAACTGATTACTGGCCAGCAAATAGGTCTTCTCATTATACTGGCAATACGCCAGATAGAATTCAACCTTTTCACCTTCCGGAAGCCCTCTGACAATAGCCTGGATTTGTTCAAACAAGATGGCCGAGCGATAGTAATCCTTATTGTTATAATAGTTGAGCCCGGCCTCGTACTTCACGCGCCAGTCCTCACTTTTTTCAAGGCGTTTGAATTCGCTGCAAGACCCTAACAAGGCAATCTCAGCCAGTAGAACAATCCTTATTATTGAAAATCTCATCTGAAATCTCGCTCCGGTTCGGCTGCTCATTTACGTGTTAAAATCCCTTCTACCTTCGAATTAAGCCTGCAAATATACGAGGAGGCGGCCAATTTTCAATTTAATGGAAACAGGAGGGGACGCCAACTAATGTGTTATTTTCTGACAATCAATTTCCGGGTCAGAATGTCTTCATTATTGATATACAGCGTGTAGAAGTAGACGCCTGACGGCAGATCTTCTGTCTGGATTTTGATCTTATTTTCAGAAGCGGGTAGTTCATATTCGCCCTGATTTTTTCCTAAGATATTGTGAATCACTACTTTGGCTTTTGCCAGATCGCTGTGAATACTATACTCAATAACACCCTGGTCGGTCACGGGGTTAGGATACACGTCATGCACCGTAATTTCCCGGGAGTTAAAAACCCTGGTTTTAGCTCGTTCTTCAATCGTAATGGCAACGGTATGCTCTACAGTCTGATTTGGCAACCCTCGGGGGAATATTTCGAACTTGATGAAGTGCTGGCCACTGGAAATGCCAGTTTCTAAATTAAAATATAAGTTTTGAATAGTCTCCCCCGCTTCAATGCGCCTGGTGTACTCCTCCAACTCGGGGTCCGAACAATTCCTCTCCCAGCAAAAATATCCTTTTTGATCAGCGCTGAGGTCATCCTGAACTTTACGGAATATATAGAATTGAGCTTTATCGGTGGTATTCTTGATCTTTAGCGGAATACTTATGGTCTGGCTGGTCCCGCCCAGATAATTATCTTGTTTGTCGACGAGCTCGAAACTTTGGCTGAGTGCGTTGGCCCATCCAAGAGACATCAACATCAACAGTGGGAAGTGCTTCATAGGCACACTTATTCAAGTGAAAATATAGGGTAAAATAATGGGCCATACTAATTATCGTTATGTTAATTCGGATTTTAAGACAATTTGTCGGCTGAATTATCGTTATGGTCGCCATTCAGATTGCTTCTGTACCACATCGCCCTTTTTTGGCCGAATATCCCCGTGCCATGAAAAACCCTTTAATTTCATATCGTCCTTTTTAAATTCATGGGGGGGGACAAAGGAAGCATCCGGTTTTATGTAGAACGTGATATCGTGAACCTTACCCTTCTTGAAGTTAATTTTCATGTTGCTGCAAATGATCCTGTTCATTCCCATAGTGAAAACCGATTTTATTACGGTACTGTCTACCTTCGATTTTTCTTCCTGTAGGGCGAAATAGATACTCTCCCCATTACCCTGGACGACCACATGGGTGATCGTTTTGCCATCAAAGATCGCGGTCATTTTCCGGCCTTTGATCTGATTGAAATTCTTTAACGAGTCCTGAGACACGACAAAAGAGTTAGACACCAAATAAATCTTATCAATTTTCTTTTTTTTGATCAGCATCCGTATCGTATCAGCCGTCATTTGGTTTTCATCGGTCCAGAGAATGGGATCGCGGTAAAAATGCAGTGTAGAATCGGGTGCTATGTAGGCCAACGAATCCGCAAGACCCTGCAGATCGCTCTTGAAGATCTTTACATGGTGGTACGCGAGCAAACGTTTTTTTCGGGGGTTCTTATTGTCAATGGAGACGAGTGTATCGGCGGTCATAAACAGGGTATCTTTTTCTTCACCCACTTTCGCCAGATAAGCATGTCCATAGACTTTCGTGACGCCCCTCAATTTATCGTAGTCTCCAATATCCCCATAAATGGTCATGTTTTCTTCTTTGGAAGTCATGACCACCCGCCCCCGGGCTTTATAGAATTTCTTTATATCATTGATAAAATAAACATCACCCACGAGTTTATAGGTGGGTGTTTCGATGTTCCCGTGATTCAGGTTGGAAAGTTTCTTGTTGGTATCATAATATCCACTTTGATAAATGGCTGTTCCGCCTTCCTTGTCTTTGACAGTCGTCAGGTCCTTGAAATAAACAATTTTGCTTTTAGTGTTGTACTGGAGCGTGTCGGAGGTCATCGTATAGTCCGGTGTGACGCCGACTACATCCGTTTTAAATGAAGCCAGATTGGTTCGCAGATCGTAATATCCTTTTTTGCTGGTCAACGTATTGGCGGTATCCACTAGTTTACCCCCGTTGAAATACCGCGATTCATTTTTGATGCGGTCATAGTCCAGAAAGTCGGTATAAAGAGTTGCTGTTTTTAGTTTTGTGAAAACCACATTTTTTCTCAAGTGAGCTATTTTCTTATCCCCATCGTAGATTAACGTCAGGGATGTGCAATCCACTGAGTCTCCTTCGGTAATGTGAACATGACCATATGCTTCCACCCGGTTTTGTGCTTTGAAGTGATGGGCCGAATCACAGTAAATGGTGGTTGTATTCTGGACCATCACGACATTGCCGATCAGCCTCACAAATCGTTCTCCGTTGATTACACTGCCCAGGAGCTTATCCGCTTTTTTTAGCTTCACTTTTTTTTGCGCCGCCGCGGAGACGACGACCAGTAAAAGAAAAATAAATAAAAGGTACCGCATGGATAATTGTAAAATTAAAATTCTAAATGATAATTGTAAATTTGATGTCTATGCAAAAGCGTTTCCTTGAGCAACTCGAGTCTCTGGGTTGCCGGGGCAAGAGAATCCTGGTGGCCGTCAGCGGAGGACTCGATTCCGTTGTCCTTCTTGATTTACTGATCAAATCAAGGTACACCATAGCAGTAGCCCATGCTAACTTTCAGTTGAGAGGTGTCGAGTCGGATGGCGATGAGACATTTGTAAAGCAATTAGCGTTATCGTCGAAAATTCCTGTCTATGTACAATCTTTTGACACCAATAATTATGCCATTGAGAAGGGCGTTAGTATTCAAATGGCCGCCCGTGATTTACGGTACGCCTGGTTTTTTGACGTACTGGATCGGGAAAAGTTCGACCTCGTTGCTACGGCTCACCATCTGAACGATAATCTTGAAACCTCCCTGATTAATTTTGTCCGGGGAACAGGCCTCCAAGGTTTCCTGGGAATTTCAAAAAAAAACGAAAGGATTGTCCGCCCTCTGTTAATCTTTCACCGAAAGGAGATTGAAGCGTATGCCCGACAGCGAGATTTGTCCTGGCGAGAAGATTCCAGCAATGCCGGGGACGAGTATCAACGGAATTTTATCCGGCACCAAGTCGTGCCCAGGTTAAAGGAAATCAACCCCACCCTGGAAGAAACCTACGCGCAAACAATCCATCGGTTGTATGCAGCACAAGAATTAGCGGACCTGGGATTGGAGGGGCTCAAGCAAAAATATGTTTCCGAAAGGGAGAGTCAGGTAAGAATACTTAAATCGCTGCTGAAGGAACGCCGACACCCATCAGGCATATTGTGGGAATTGATAAAAGACTATGGATTTAACCTCGTCCAATGTGAAGAAATAGTCCGGGCTAGTTCCGGACAGCCGGGCAAAGTTTTTCTTGCGCCCCGGGTTCAACTAATCATTGACCGCGAAACACTCATTATCTCTGAGTATCCCGAAGCTTGGACCGAAATAGGGATTGAAGAAACCCAACTTGAGGCTACTCTTGGAGCCTGGAGCCTGAGCATCGGGGAACATCCTGATACGGGGACAATAAATGCTGATCCATTTACGGCATTACTTGACAAGGAAAAACTAACCTTTCCGCTCAAGTGGCGGTCCTGGAAAGAGGGTGATTCCTTTCACCCTTTGGGGATGGACCACCGCAAAAAAATAAGTGATTTTCTTATTGATATGAAAATCTCCGGAAAAGATAAGGGCGCGGTGACAGTTCTGGAATCGGGTGGTGTTGTGGCGTGGGTAGTGGGGTATCGGATTGATGATCGGTTTAAGATTACACGGGAAACAAAATCCTTAATCGCTTTCAAGGTAACAATGAATTTATAGGGCTTGTTTTTTCCTGACTTTTCCGGGAAAGATTTTTGTATCTGATTTTATCCTAGATTTGAACAACTAAAATTTAGCGTATGAAGGCATTACGATTATTGACCTTGCTTTTAGCCGGGGTTATTACCGGTTCATTTAGTTCAGCTCAGACCGTCGACGTTTATCCACCTCATTGGTGGGTTGGAATGAAAAACCCGATGGTACAACTCATGATTCATGGCAATGAAATCGGAAAAGAAAACGCCGGTGTCACACTGAAATACCCCGGCGTTAAGGTCCAGCATGTTCATCCCCCGGAAAATCAAAACTACCTTTTTATTGACCTGACTATTTCGCCCCAGGCCAAGCCCGGAAAGGTTCAACTTTCCATCCAGCGAAAAAATGCGAAGCCTTTCATAGTTGACTATGAGTTAAAATCGAGAAGAAGCGGGAAGGGAAAAGACTTTGCACAAGGTGTTACATCTTCCGATTTTATTTATTTACTGATGCCCGATCGCTTCAGCAACGGTGATCCCTCTAACGACCGGATCTCCGGAATGAAGGATCAAACCCTGAATCGTGATTCAATGTACTATCGTCACGGAGGTGACCTGCAAGGTGTCATTAACCACCTGGATTATTTGAAGGAGTTGGGGGTGACAACAGTTTGGATGACGCCTGTCCTTGAAAATGACCGGTCGAGTCGCACCGAACATGGGTATGCGTTTACCAATCATTATAAGATTGATCCACGTCTTGGAGGCGAAACGATGTACAAAAAATTGAGCGATGAACTTCACAAACGGGGAATGAAGTTGATTCAGGATGCCGTGTATAACCACATCGATATCGATCATTTCACCGTGAAAGATACGCCGATGAAAGATTGGCTCCATGAATGGCCAGTGTACACGAATACGACCTATAAAGATCAACCCTTGTTTGATTCCTATGCTTCTGCTATTGACAAAAAGAGAATGTCCGACGGCTGGTTTACGCACATGATGCCGGATCTCAATCAATCCAATCCGTTCGTTGCCCATTTTCTTATCCAACACGCCTTATGGTCTGTAGAAGAATTTGGAGTAGATGGGTGGCGGATTGATACATATATATATAATGATTTGCCTTTTATGAACCAGTGTAATCAAGCTTTGCTGGACGAATACCCTAAGATCAGCATGTTCGGTGAAACGTGGGTTCACGGGACCGTCAATCAGAGCTTTTTTGCGCAAAATAATCTGGATGTTCCGTTTAAGAGCAATTTACCCGGAACAACAGATTTCCAAACTAATTTATACGGCATAGCACCTGCACTGAATCAACCGTTCGGATGGTCGGATGGCGTTAACAAACTATATCAAACACTCTCCAACGACATCGTCTATAAAGACCCAATGCGGGAGGTGATCTTTCTGGATAACCATGACATGACCCGGTTTCTCTCTCAGGTGGGTGAGGATGTAGAAAAATTAAAAATGGGCATTGCCTGGCTTTTAACGTGTCGCGGAATACCCCAAATGTATTACGGAACGGAAATATTGATGAAAGGGGTCTCGCATCCGGATGGCTTGGTACGTTCTGATTTTCAAGGGGGATGGGCCGGAGATAAGAATAATAAATTTACACGTGAAGGAAGAACGGACGGGGAAGAAGAAATTCATCAACTCACTCAAAAGCTGGCCAATTTTCGGTTGCATTCGACGGCTATCAAAACTGGAAAATATATGCACTATGTCCCGCAGGATGGCGTGTATGTCTACTTCCGGTATGACGGTACACAAACCATCATGTGTATCATGAATACATCCGCCCGCGAGAAAGAGATTGATTTCACAAAATATGCGGAGCGCACCAATGGTTTTGCCAAAGCCAAGGATGTCGTTTCGGATGAAATTCATGATACCGGAAAGATCCTGAACGTGGGCAGCAAGAAGCTCGTTGTGTTGGAATTACTGCGCTGATTGTATTTTAATGAATCCTTTTGCTTTCTTGCCTCAATTAATAAATTGCACCCCGTTTCAGGCAATGGTTCACGCCGCTAATTAACTTATTCTAAAAAATATGAAAATCACCGTAGTAGGGGCTGGAAACGTAGGCGCAACCTGCGCCGATGTGCTGGCGTACCGTGAAGTCGCGAATGAAATTGTTTTAGTGGACATCAAAGAAGGTCTTGCCGAGGGCAAGGCACTTGACATTTGGCAAAAGGCCCCCATCGATCTATACGACTCCCGCACGATTGGTTCTACGAACGATTATGCAAAATCCTCAAATTCGGATGTCGTCGTGATCACGTCGGGGTTACCCCGAAAGCCAGGGATGAGCCGGGATGACCTGATCGGCACCAATGCCGGAATTGTAAAAACGGTGACTGAAAATGTCGTAAAACATTCCCCCAATGCGATCATTATTGTGGTTTCCAACCCGTTGGATGTAATGACGTATCAGGCTCATCTGACTTCAAAACTTCCGCGCACCCGGGTGATTGGCATGGCTGGAATTTTGGATACGGCAAGATACAGAGCTTTCCTAGCCGAGGCATTGAATATTTCTCCAAAGGATATTCAGGCGCTTTTGCTCGGCGGGCATGGCGATACCATGGTTCCATTGCCGAGGTATACTACGGTTTCGGGTATTCCTGTAACGGAGTTGATTGGCGCTGAAAAACTCAACTCAATCATCGAAAGAACCAAAACAGGAGGTGGGGAGCTTGTAAAATTGATGGGCACTTCAGCCTGGTATGCCCCGGGGTCGGCTGCGGCACAGATGGTGGAGGCTATTGTAAAAGATCAACGCCGGATTTTACCGGTGTGTATGCAGTTGGATGGAGAATACGGAATTAAAGACTGCTATCTGGGTGTTCCGGTTGTGCTGGGTAAAAATGGCGTAGAGAAAGTGATCGAATTGGATCTCAATGCTGCAGAAAAAGCTTTGCTCGAAACCAGCCGGAAGCATGTGAAGGAAGTGATGGAGGTACTGGACAACCTCACCTAAATCCTCTCCAAAGGAGAAGACTTTTAAGTTTCGATTATTCCTACTCCTATTGTAACCATTCTGGTAACATCCTGGGCATCGCTCGCGTAAGTCTGAAGTCCTTTCCGGAAGACGGAAATTGAGTTTGGCGATGATACGTAAATTGAACACGGCGCTGAAAATTCCGGCTGAGGTTTTGACTCAGTAGTATTGAATGTTACTTCCACCCCAAATAAATAACCTCTCCTTTTGAAACTCCATATTTAATGGCCGACTCATCCGATAGACTCTTTGCAAACGCATTCGCCTCAGCCTTCAATCCAGATTGTTGAATCCGCAGGGGGTAATCTTTTCCATACTTCCTTACGTGATCATCCTGTCCAAATGCTTTTTCACGCTGCCGGGGTCCGGTAATCGTTACGTCTTCGATTGTTGTTTCGGGGACCGGTGAGAAAAACGGCACTTGAAGAATTGCCCAGCCTACCGGTTTCAGAACACGTCGGATTTCGCTCATGGCCCGGATATCGTCGGCGACATGCTCCAACACGTGATTGCAAAAGACGGCATCAAAATAATTTTCAGCAAACGGAATGTCGTGAATATCCATTTTTACTTTGGCCAGCGGCGACTCAAGGTCAGCCGTAATGTAATTGTCGCCGTGCTGCTTTTCGAACCGCTTCAGGAAGCAGGGCTCGGGCGCAATGTGCAGGATCGTCAGAGGGGCGCTGAAGAAATTGGTTTTTTGTTTAAGGTACAACCAAATGAGCCGGTGACGCTCAAGGGATAGGCAATTCGGGCAAAGGGCATTTGGCCGGGGATTAATTCTTCCATAGGGTAAAAATTTCCGGTAGTGGCTTCCGCAAATTGGGCACTCGACGGCATGGCCGGCATAGAAAATTCCGATAAACCTGAGACCCACACCACTAAACAATTGCAGGTATTTACGCGGGACATACCGGATGAGTAGCGAAATGATTTTTTTCATCCGTGCAAAGAAAAGTAAAATAGTCGTTAGTTGTTCGTCGTTCGTAGGGTCAGATACAAAAAGCCAAAAGCGTAACGTTTTGATCTGCGTTATCTGCGCTACCTGCAATTCGTGTTAATAATTCCCAAACTCGTAAAACTATTTCCCCAAGGTTTCCATCTTTACAGTACAGAAGACCTGAATCTGGAAAATCTAAGCGATTCATATAATCAAAGGTCAATAATGCATTCCGATACACTCGTCGCGAGGGCCCGCGAAGGAGATAAGAATGCTCAGGGGAAACTTATGCAATTGTGGTACAAGCGTATTTACAATTTTGCGTACAAATTTTTCTTCGACCATGACCTGGCTATGGAGGCTTCGCAAAAGACCTTTATTTTGATGCATCGGAATATCGGTGCCCTGCAGGACCCGGGTAGATTCAAATCGTGGCTGTACACTATCGCGGTAAATTGTTGCCGTGAGGAGCTGCGCAAAAACAAGGCGGCGCGCTCCCGATCCATTCAGGACATCATGCCGGCCGATGGAGAGGAAAGTCATCCCTGGGAGGAAAGCCGCAACCGGAACGAAAACCCGGATGAGTTATTAAGGCACGTTGAGCTATCGGATCTTTTGCATCAGTGCCTTATGGAGTTAAACAATGATCAACGGGAAGTGGTCATTATGAAGGAGTACGAAGGATTGAAGTTCCGTGAGATTGCGGAAGTGCTAAATCTTTCGGAGAACACAGTGAAGTCGCGGATGTACTATGGCCTCGATGGATTAAAAAAGATTTTGGAAAAGATGAATATTACTAAAGAAACGATTGGTTATGAACTATAAACCCGACGAAAGCATCCTGATTTCTTACCTCTATGGTGAGCTGGATGGGCAGGAAAAGGAAAAACTGCTGATGTATTTTCAGGAGCACCCGGAAGAATTGATACGGCTTCAGGAAAGGGCGAACGTCCGGAAGATCATGGGAGCCCTGAACGACAAAGAAGTAATCGCTCCGCCTATTTTTACGGAGGGTCATCCCCGCGAGGTGTATTTCTGGAGGTCCGCCTATTTTAAGACGGTCCTGAGCATTGCAGCGTCCTTCCTCCTGCTCCTTCTTGCCGGCAGGTTGCTGGGAACGGAAGTTAATTATTCCCGGGGAGAGCTTCAGATTAGTTTCGGCGGGAAAAGGACTGAAAAGCCCGTTCTGAAAGAGCAACAGATCCTTACACCAGCAGAAATACAAAACATGATCAATGCATCGCTGGTAAAGAATACTGCCTCCCTCAGTTCGGGTTGGGCGGATCATCAAAAATCAATGGACCAGTCGATTCGCCTCAACCTGGACCGGAATTCACGGAAAGTAGATGACCTCATCAGGAATACCTCGCAAGTTTCCCAGGACCAGCTTCGGTCCTACGTGGCGGGGTTGCAGGATGAAAACCTTCGCATAATGAAAAACTACTTTCAATTGTCCTCGACCGAACAAAAAAAATATGTTGAGGGTTTGTTGGTTGATTTTTCCCGCTATTTACAAGAGCAGCGTAACCAGGACCTGCAGTTGGTACAAACGCGCGTGAACAGCATTGAAAAGAACAGTGACCAGTTCAAGCAACAAACAGAACAGATACTGGCCGGTATTATTTCCAATTCAACCGTTAAGAAAAACAGTTATTAAATATGAACAAGCGTATGAAAAATACAATTAGAATTTTGATTTTGACGGCGGGTGCAATTGTTGCAGCGATCGCCATTGCACAGGCTCAAAATAAAATTGATGAACAGCGCATGGAGCGTGATGTTAACGTAGCCGAGAATGTATTGAGCACATTATTAAAACAGCAGTTTGGAAAACATAATTTCTTTCCGATCGATGTTGAAGGTACATACATGCCCGGGTATGGTGCAACCTTCCGGCTGCCGATGGATTTTACCGGTTCAATGTTTCTTATGTTTGGGGATGGATCCAATTTCTCCATTATGAATGAAGCCGTTGAGCCCGGAGAAACACGCGCTCCCGGGACGTCCTATGCCCCTGGTACATCCTATTCTTATTCCCTCTCGGAAAATTCTGACAAGGATGAAGAAGATTGTGATAATTGTCCGGTGAAAGCAAAGGAAAAGATGAGATCTCTTTCTTTCCGCACCCCCCGGGCACGCAAAGCGGTTAACGACAGCCTTAGGACCGCCTACAACCAAAAAATTATGGAGGCGGCTAAAAATTTTATCACAGATTACGGAGACCTGATAAGTCAACTCGCCCCCGAAGAACGGATTGTCGTTACCAACCAAATGGAGGGTTCTAAAAGGATTTTAGAAGATTTCGGAGGTTCCCCAATCAATCAGGGACATGCCTACCTGTCTGTGGAGGCAACTAAAGGAGACCTTACTCAATTCAAACAGGGCAAACTGAGTCGCGACCAATTTATGGCGAAGATCAAAACCATAGACAGCAAAACCCTGGATGACCTCAGTCCTGACCTCGAACTTCTCTCCAGTATTTTCGACCGGCTGTACATGTCGGATCTTTCCAAGACCTACTTTGTGCAGGAAAAAATCTATTATGAGCGCCTGAAGGATTATGGAGTGATTTATCACATGCATGTTTATTCAAGTACGGATGGGGATACACGGCGATGGAACTTGCCCACTCTTGGATTGGAGAATGTCAATCAGGAAGAACGGGATAAGAAAGTAAAGGAACTTTATCCGGCGTTTGAAAAGAACATCTGCGAAGACGTTCTTGAATATGGTAAAACGCTGAAGAGCCTGAATAATGAGGAGGTACTGGTATTTGATATTAAAATCACGAAATGTAAGAACTGTGGCATCCCGTCAACGCTGGAAATCTCTGTTAAGAACTCGGTGTTGAAAGACTACAGTGCCGGGAAACTCGGCATGGACGTTGCACTGACTAAATTAAGTATTAAAAAAGGCGCGCTTCAGTAACAATTGCCAATTTGGGAGAGGCACACTCTCCAAATTCATTATTTCATTAATCTGGTTTTCATTTACCGTTTCAAACTCCCGTATAGTTAAAGGGTGTGATCTCCTTTAATTTCTTTTTTAACACATCGGTTACGTTGAGTTGATCGATAAAAGCGACGATTGTTTTTTGGGTTATTTTTTCGTTTACCCGTGTGAGATTTTTTAACGCCTCAAAAGGGTTTGGATAGCCCTCCCTTCGAAGGACAGTTTGAATGGCCTCCGCCACGACGGCCCAGTTGTCGTCCAGGTCTTTGTCAATCGCTTCTTTGTTTAGTTCCAGTTTGTTAATTCCACGCTCCAGGGATTTAAACGCCAGGTAGGTATGCGCCAGGGGGACACCTATATTTCTCAACACCGTAGAATCGGTCAAGTCCCGCTGCAAGCGGGAAATGGGAAGCTTCGCAGAAAAATGTTCGAACAGGGCGTTGGCAATTCCAAGGTTGCCCTCCGCATTCTCAAAATCAATGGGATTTATTTTGTGCGGCATCGTCGATGATCCTACTTCGCCCTCTTTGATTTTTTGTTTAAAGTAGCTCATGGAAATGTATTGCCACATGTCGCGACTGTAATCGATCAAAATGGTATTGATGCGCTTGAGGTTATCAAATAAAGCGGCCAGGTTATCGTAGTGTTCAATCTGTGTTGTGGGGCTGCTTCTCGTGAGATTGAGGTATGTCGATATGAATGTATTTCCGAAATGCATCCAGTCAATTTCCGGATAGCCGATATGGTGGGCGTTGAAATTTCCTGTGGCCCCACCAAATTTTGCGGAATGCGGAATGGTTTTTAAAAGGTGAAGCTGCCGTGCAATTCGTTCGGAAAATACCTGTATTTCTTTTCCCAGGCGGGTAGGCGATGCGGGTTGCCCGTGAGTTCTGGCCAGCATCGGCACATCTTTCCAGGTTTTGGACTGTTGATCCAGGGTTGTCACCAACTCATTCAGCTGAGGTAAGAACTCCTTGTCCAGAAATTCCTTCAGTAAGAGTGGTATGGCGGTGTTGTTGATGTCCTGAGAGGTAAGCCCAAAGTGAATAAATTCTTTGAACGCTGAAAGTCCGAGCTTATCAAATTGTTTTTTGAGAAAATACTCTACGGCCTTGACGTCGTGGTTTGTTGTTTTTTCGATTTCTTTAATTTCGGCGGCGGCTGGTTCATCAAAGTTTTGATATAACGCCCGCAGCGATGGAATTTTATTTTTCGGAAATGAAGAAAGTTCAGGCAAAGGAAATTCGCACAAGGCGACAAAATATTCAACCTCAACCTGTGTCCGATAGCGGTGTAAAGCATATTCCGAAAAGTACCGAGTCAGGGGCTGAGTGATGGAAAAATACCTGCCGTCAATCGGTGAGATCGCTGTCAGGGAATTCAAATGCACAATGGAATCATTAAGCTGCTAAAATAGTCATTTTAGCCCGCATGTATTGCATTCAGGGATACAAGACCGTCGGAAAAATAAGGCGATGAATAAATAATAAAACTCGATTTTTAGGCACAGGATTTGGTGTTAGCTTTGCTGCCGGGCTTTTAATGAAGATGGTCGAGCCCAGGAAAATTCCGGTTATGGCATTTGGATTATTTAAAAAAAGTGAAAAAAAAGAGGAAGTTCACAACGGGCCAAAGTATTATGACCTGAGCGTCAAGGATATTATTGCGGAAACGAAGGATGCTGTTTCCATTGTATTTGAACATCCTTCTTCGGGGACGATCGTTTATAAATCGGGGCAATTTCTGACATTGCTGGCACACATCCAGGGCAAAGAAATAAGGAGGGCGTATTCACTTTGTTCCTCCCCGTTTGTGGATGAAGATTTGGCCGTATCGGTCAAGCGTGTCGAGAATGGACTGATGTCCAACTATCTTCTGGACACTGTAAGATCAGGACAAACCCTTAAGGTGATGGAGCCTATGGGGCAATTCACCACGGAGTATAGCAAGAGCAACAAACGTCATCTGATTATGTTCGCCGGAGGCTCCGGGATAACACCGATGATGTCTATTATCAAAAGCACATTGACCCAGGAACCCGAAAGCATTTGTTCACTAATTTACTGCAACCGTGACCAGGAGGGTATTATTTTCAAGGGACAGTTAGATCAACTCCAGACCCGGGATGAAGGAAGGCTGCACGTTGTTCATATTTTGGACAATGCCCCAATGAACTGGCAAGGATATTCCGGCCTGCTAAATCCGGAGATGTTAAAAAAACTCTTTGAGCGGATTCCGGACTGGGGCATTGAAAAATCGACCTACCTGATGTGTGGCCCCGAAGGCATGATGAAGAATGTTGAAACACTTTTGGCCGAGCATACCATTCCGGAAGAAAAAATATTCAAAGAGAGTTTTGTTGCCGGAATACTCGATAAGGACAAGAAGGAGGAACCCGTGGCAGCGGCTAAAGCGAACACGGCACATGAAGTGACAATCCGTTACGATGGGCAGGAGTACAAAGTTGTCGTGCCGGCGAACCGCGCCATTCTTGAAACTGCGTTGGACCAGGGAATTGATCTTCCCTACTCCTGTCAGAGCGGATTATGCACCGCTTGCCGCGGAAAAGCCATCTCGGGAAAAGTCAAACTGGATGAGGAAGAAGGACTTTCGCAATCCGAACGTGCCGAAGGGTATGTACTTACCTGCGTCGGTCATCCACTCACGGACGATGTGGTGATTGAAATTGGTTAGTTTGTTTTTTTAAACTCCATTCCGTCAAAATTTAATCGGTCTGCCTTACCGGATGCGTTTAGAATAAATACGGCTTTGGCCTTGCCATCCCAGCGCTTTTCATAGGGTCCGTAAAACGTGTCATAATTCCAATGGGCCAGGCTTGCTTTTACATAGTTGTTAATAGCAAATGCAAGATTTTTATCATTCACCGATACCTCAATCTCCCCATAGAGCGGATCGGTATATTTGCCTGTATACTCCTGGAGGGATAGCGACGGCATGGTATTGAGCACTCGGTTTGCCTCAAAGTCTTTTTCTTTTTTTTCGTTCTTTTCCAGTATGCCCGTGTAGAGTTTAAGAAATTCTGAACTCCAGTCGCGAGTTCCTCCCAACGCAAAGAGGTCAAAGGCTTTATACACTAATGCATGTCGTACTTCGGCATGATCATAATTGGCATATATGTATATGCCAATTTTATCTTCTGGAATTTGAGCGTTAATGGCAACGGTTCCCGCAAGGCTTCCCGTATGATAGTTTACTTTTTTTCCTTTATAATCGTGTTGAAACCAACCGAAGCCGTAGGTAGTCCAGTTGGGCTTTATGATTTGCATGGTTGGGTAAAACTCATTGGCCGGGACAATGGTTTGTGGCTTGAACATTTCCGTCCAGGTGGCGGGTTTGAGTAGTCTCCCACCGGCATACTTGCTGCTGTCGAGCATGCATATTACCCATTTGCCCATGTCGTCGACGCAGGACCAAACGGCACCGGCGGGCGCCACTTCGTCGGCAATGGAATTTTCAATTACCTGGATCGAACCATCGACTTTCATGTGCGGCTTGGATTGGTTTGGATCTTTTACATACTTATAGCCCGGAACTGTGCGGGTCATCGATAAAGGGTCAAAAATCCGTTTTTGAATAAAATCCGCCCACGACTGTCCGCTGACTTTTTCAATGACTTTTCCGGCAACGAGATAAAAAATGTTCTGATAAATGAAACTGGAGCGCAGCGAATAACTGGGTTTGACAAGACTCAATTTTTTTATGATCTCACCCGATGGAATATTCATAGCGCCCCACAGAAAATCGGTGTTTCCCACGCCGCTGTCGTGAATAAGCAAATCGCGAATTTTCAGTTCGCGGGTAACAAACGGATCATAAAGCTGAAAATCCGGGAGGTAGTTGATGACGGGGTCATTCCAGTTCACTTTTCCTTCGTCCACCAGCATTCCCAGGCACACCGCCGTCATTGCTTTAGTCGTGGAGGCGCAGGCAAACAAAGTTTGTGTGTCTACCTGTTCGGGTTTTCCCAGCTGCCGGGTGCCGTATCCTTTCTTAAAAATTACCTGGTTGTCTTTCACAACCACAACGGCCAAACCAGGCACCATCCATTGTGTTCGTGCTTGTTCCACATACTTATCAAATTCCTGAATTTGTTGTGCGTATGGAGACTGCTGTTTTCGTTGAGCCGTTGAAAAAACAGCGGAGAAGACGAACAGAAAAGTGATTATTTTTTTCATGATTAGTTTTTTTAAGGGAATTTGAAAGTCATGATGAACCAAATTTATCTCATCTTTAATCGAAGTAAATACATATCCGATGTGACATACAATGTCTTTTCATCTTCACCCAGCGCACAATTCGATGCGGGTTGCGGCAATTTTATTTTGCCGAGCACTTTTCCTTCCGGATTGAAGATAAACATGCCTCCTGGGCCAGTGGCAAATAGTGTTCCATGAGAATCGATTTTGAGGCCATCCGGCAACCCTTTTTCTGTGGCCAGGGAGGCGGTTGCATCATAAAATATTTTCCCCGATATAATCGAGCTATCCTTTAATTCATACCGGTACCATCTTGCTTTCGCGGGGTCGGAGTTACTGATCACTAAAAATTTCTCGTCAGGTGAGATAGCGATGCCGTTGGGGCGGGTTAAGGTATCGGTCAGCAAGGTTACTTTGCCATTCGGATAAACCTTGTAGACTCCCTGAAAAGGCGTCTCCTTAGCCGGATCTTTTTCTAATTTCAGGAGGCCGTACGGAGGATCAGTCACATAAAGGTTTCCTTTACTGTCAAAAACAGCATCATTAGGGCTATTGAATTTTTTGCCATGATAGTTGTCGGCCAGGGTTGTAAAATCAGCAGAAGGGTAGTCAAGTCCGGCATTCATCAGGGCTATCCGGCGATCGCCATGTTGGCACAGCACTAACTGTTCTTTTGCACTGATCAGCAATCCGTTGGAGCCAGGCTCACCCCCTCGTGGAACATGACCGGTGTAACCGGAAGGAGTGAGGTATAGCTCAGCTCCCTTTTCTTCGGTCCATTTGTAAATTGAATTCTTGGGGACATCTGAGAACAAAAGCATTTTTTTATCCTTGACCCATACGGGCCCTTCGCTCCAATCATACCCTTTGGCAATAACCTCCACGTGCGCGTTCGGAGAAATAATTTGATCCAGCGTGGGATCTGATCGTTCAATGCTTCCCTGAGTGGTCTCTTTGACCGGTTGACAAGATGAGATGATGAACGTAAAAATTAGCCAGGCGGTTTTGTGCTTTTTCATAATCAACAGAATAATAATCGACCGGATAAATCTGGTTGTTATCCCCATTTCGTAAGTTTAGTAAAATATCAAGTGGGATGGTTTCTTTTTTAAAGATTTTTCTGAGTTTGGTTTGGCTCTTTATGGTCTATATGGTTGTATCCACGAGCCTGGAGAGCAGTTTATTCAAAGAATGGCATGTTCTCGGATCCATTCCCTGGATGCAGGCTACACTTTGGGATTTCTATGCCAATGTGCTGGTTATTTTTTTGTGGGTAGTTTACCGGGAAAAGAATATAGCCATTATGATTCTCTGGGCCTTACTTTTCTTTTCTCTTGGCAGTATAGGTACGATTGGCTACGCGTTGATTCAGCTTTTTGGGTTAAAAGAAGGAGAGGGGATTGAAATGGTCCTGAAACCAAAATCATAATTTCCCCTTGGAAAAAATATTCATTTTACTCCGCGCGGGTGCAGTCGTTTTACTGGTGATATTCACCATTACCTGGTTGGTACAACTCAAAACCAGGAATGCCGCCATCGTTGATTCCGTTTGGTCGGCGAGTTTTCCTGTTCTGGCTATGCTGTATTCCTTTTTGGCGGATGGATATAGTCCCCGGAAAATAGGGATAACGATCATGGTCCTGGTCTGGGGATTGCGTCTGGCCGTTTTTCTTTTTTCACGTACCCTTGGTCATCCGGAAGACGGACGCTACACCGCATTACGCAAAAAATGGGGAGCGAAACAAAATATATTGATGTTGCGATTTTTTTATTTTCAGGCGATTTTGGTGCTCGTGCTGTCACTTCCTTTTGCGCTCATTATGGTCAACCGGACACCGGCGTTAAGCAACATTGAATTTATCGGAGCCGGACTTTGGCTGGTGGCCGTACTGGGGGAAAGCATAGCGGATCAGCAGTTAAAAAAATTCAAGGCAAACCCATCCCATAAAGGAAAAGTTTGTAACGTGGGACTTTGGAATTACTCACGTCATCCCAATTATTTTTTTGAGTGGTTGATCTGGGTATCTTACTTTTTAACGGCCCTCGGTTCGCCCTGGGGTATTTTAAGCATCATCTGCCCAACGGCCATTCTTTATTTCCTGTTGAAAGTAACTGGGATCCCCTACACGGAAGAACTGATCCTTCAATCCAGGGGCCAAGCTTACATCGACTACCAAAAGACAACTTCGGCATTTATTCTGTTACCCAAAAAGAATGGAAATTGATAAGTCCCGGACGTTCCGCTATTCATCTACATCCGTATTCAGACTATGTGGTATAAAGCGCTCCTTGAAAAAGACCGGGTTCCTGATTTCCTGATCCGAATCGGTATCCGTCGGACATGTAAAAAAAGACTCGAAGAAGAGAATACCGGCGATCTTGAGAAACAGCATGAAAAATTTATGCACTTCGTGGATCAGCTTCGGCAAAGTCCGATTGCTGTGGAGACGAAGGCCGCCAACGAGCAGCATTATGAACTCCCTACAAAATTTTTTCAATTCGTTCTGGGCAAAAACCTGAAATATAGCTCTGGGTATTGGAAAGAGGGCGTGAATTTGCTGGACGAGTCAGAAGAGGATATGCTTACGATGACCTGTGAGCGGGCTGGGTTACAAAACGGCCACACTATTTTGGAATGTGGTTGTGGCTGGGGCTCATTGTCATTGTTTATGGCTTCAAAATTCCCGGAAAGTAAAATCACCGGAGTTTCGAATTCAAGGACACAAAAGCAATTTATTGACATGGAGGCAAAAAAACGAGGACTGAGCAACCTCTTGATTGTCACGGCCGACATGAATGTATTTCAAACGGACGATAAATTTGACCGGATTGTTTCGGTTGAAATGTTTGAACACATGAGAAATTACGAGGTATTGATGCAAAAGCTTTCTGGATTTTTGAAGGTCGGTGGAAAGATGTTTATTCATATATTCACCCATAAATACTTAAGTTACCTGTATGAGGTAAAAGACGATACCGATTGGATGGCCCGGTACTTCTTTTCAGGAGGTATTATGCCCAGTGATCATCTGCTTTTGTACTTTGCCAATCATTTTAAAATTGAACATCACTGGCGGGTCAATGGCAGACATTACTCCAGAACGTCAGAGTCCTGGTTAAAAAAGATGGACAATCACAAAATTGAAATCATGCCTTTGCTTGAAGAAACCTATGGCCGGGGTCAGGGACTCAAATGGTGGGTTTACTGGCGGATTTTCTTTATGGCTTGCGCCGAATTGTTCAGATATAACGAGGGCAATGAATGGATGGTCAGTCATTATTTATTTGAAAAGAGATAATTAGTTCCAATTGAAACAACAATGGAGTCAATCGCCATCATAGGCACGGGCATAGCCGGCATGGGATGTGGCTACTTTCTGCACAATCGATACGATCTCGAATTCTACGAACAAAACAATTATGCAGGAGGTCATACACATACTGTATATGTCGAAGAAGACGGAAGAAAATTGCCGATCGATACTGGCTTTATTGTATTCAACCAGGTGACATACCCTAATCTGATGAGACTCTTCACCCATCTTAAGGTGGATATTCAACCTACCAACATGTCGTTTGGCGTGCAGTACCTGCCTTCAGGTCTGGAGTATAGCAGTACAAACTTGTTTGCGCAACGAAGAAATTACCTTAGTCCCCGATATTTCCGGATGCTTTTACAAATTAAAAGGTTTTACGCCGAGTCTGGAGAGGTTCTGGAAAATGAACGATACGCCAATTACTCCTTATCAGACTATGTCAAAGAAAAAAACTATGGGGACGATTTTATTTATAAGTACATCATCCCGATGAGTTCGGCATTGTGGTCAACGCCGGTGGATATCACCCTGCACTATCCAGCGAAGGCCCTGGTCCAGTTTTTCAAAAACCATGGCTTACTGGGGATAAATACCCAATTTCAATGGTACACCGTGCAACAGGGAAGCTGGCAATACCGGGATAAACTTATTGAATCGTTCCGAAATAAAATACTCACCGGCAATGCCGCAACAAGCGTGTCCCGCGAAAACCAGAAAGTAAAAATTATCGGTTCAGATGGCCGGGTGAAGGAGTATGACAAAGTTATTTTTGCTTGCCACGCTGATCAGGCATTACGAATCCTGCAAAGTTCGACCGACCTGGAGCGAAAATTGTTGGCCGTGTTTCAGTATCAGAAAAATGTGGCCACCTTGCATACCGACGAAAATGTAATGCCCAGAGTAAAGTCGACCTGGTCGGCCTGGAACTACCGGGTTGAGAAAATCGGGGGCGAATTGACTACGACCACCGTTTACGATATGAATTGTCTTCAGCGGGTCTCAGATAAAAAGAACTACTTTGTTTCGATCAACGATCCCGGGGTAATAGATCCTTCTAAAATCATTCGAAAAATAGATTATGAACATCCCATTTTCACTCCCGATACGTACCGGGCCCAACACGAGCTCCAAAAACTGAATGAAAACGGGGTTTGCTATTTCTGTGGCAGTTATTTCCGGTTTGGTTTTCACGAGGATGCATTTACAAGTGCCGTGAATCTGTGCACCAAACTGCTTGAAAATGACCCCTGGGAGGTCCAAAATACCGGAAATCCACGGGTCGTGGTTTCTTCGTAAATTAATAAATTGCATTTTTTATAAATGAACTCCTGCTTGTATCGATGTGAGGTAATGCATCACCGCTTGTTCCCGAAGGAACACCAATTCACGTACAACGTGTTTATGTTCTACTTTGACCTGGATGAACTGGCTGTATTAAATCGCAAACTCAGGTTGTTTAGCCGCAACCGATTTAATTGGTTTAATTTTCGCGATAAAGACCACGTGAGGTTTCCGCTCGGCGATAAAACGAAAACGAAAAGTGTAAGGCAAAACATCCAGGATTACCTTAAAAGTTTTAATATTCATCTGGAGGGTGGACGAATTATGTTGTTAACAAATGTGGCTACCCTGGGATATTCCTTTAATCCAATTTCGTTTTATGTATGCTTTGATCGCAGCAAGAACCCCGTTTGTTCGGTGGCCGAAGTATGCAATACGCACGGGGAGATGAAGCTTTATCTGCTGGATCAGACCTGCTTCCATGAACAAACATTCCAGAGGGTGGTCCCCAAATTGTTTTATGTTTCTCCTTTTGCCGAGCTGGATTCCTCGTTTGACTTTATTTTTAAGGTCCCCGATGAGTCACTGCTTATGCGCGTTGACGATTATGAAAATGGTAAGCGTTTTTTGCTAAGCTCGTTACGCGGCACAAAGAAAGACCTGACGGATGCCAACCTCTTTTGGTATGGTTTGCGTTTCCCGTTGGTGACGATGAAGGTGATGGCGTTGATTTTCCTGCAGGCGTTTATTCTGTACCTGAAGCGCATACCGTTTAACCGGAAGGATTTTAAGATGCACCTACAACAAGATATGTATCGTTATAAAAAAGCATAACTTAAATGCCCATGCCATTTTCTACGCTCACGTTAACCCGAAAATTTTCGTTGTACGAAACATTATTATTTAACGTGTTGAATAAATTGCCATTCGGTTCTCTTCAGCTGGAATTACCGGACGGCCATATACTTTATTTTGGAAACGGGAATGAAGTAAAGGCATCGATGAGGGTTACTAATCCCGTATTTTTTACAAAATGCGTACTGTACGGGGATATTGGTTTTGCGGAATCTTATCTGGATGGTGATTGGCATACTGACAGTATTACGAATGTAATCTCCTGGTTTATTATCAATATCAAGCATAATCCGGTTCTGGCAGGAAGGGGATTGCGAAAGTACGCTTCGAATGCTCTCCGGTTTATGAACAAACTCTATCACAAAAGCAGAAAAAATACGATTACGGGTTCTAAAAAGAATATTGCCTCGCATTATGATCTGGGGAATGATTTTTATGCACTCTTTCTGGATAAAACGATGACGTATTCCAGTGCTATATTCAATTCACCGGATCAATCACTGGAAGAGGCTCAGATTGAAAAATATGACCGGCTTTGCAGGAGTTTGAAATTAAAGCCTACGGATCATGTCTTGGAAATCGGAAGTGGCTGGGGAGGTCTTGCGGTGCACGTGGTGAGAAATTACGGATGCCGGGTAACCACCGTCACGATCTCTGAAGAGCAATTTAAATATGCCAAAGACCGTTTTGACCGGGAAGGTTGGGCAGATAAGATTGACATTCACCTGCAGGATTACAGGACGTTGGATGGAAATTTTGACAAAATTATTTCCATCGAAATGTTAGAAGCCGTGGGCCATGAATATCTGCCGGTGTATTTTAAGAAGTGTGATGAATTGCTGAAACCTAACGGAAGCATTGCCCTTCAAGTGATTACATCCCGCGATAAGCGGTATGAAGAATTTCGCAAAGATGTGGATTTTATTCAAAAGCATATTTTCCCCGGCTCTCAAACGCCATCGATCGGCGCCATCCACAGAGCCGTGTCCCAAGTTTCCGATTTGAATTTGTTTGACGCCAAGGATATTGGCTTGGACTATGCAAGAACACTGAAAATATGGTATGACACCTTTAACCGGAAATTGGATGAAGTAAAGAAATTGGGTATGGATGATTACTTCATTCGCAAGTGGAATTATTACCTTCAATACTGCGAAGCGGCTTTTCAGTTGCGACACATTACGGTAATGCAACTGGTTTATAGCCGACCCGGCAGTTCTGCCCTGTAAGAGACTCGCAGCATTTTTAAGGGTCAGTGTGTTCAGGAGAACGCTCGATTTTTTTTGTTAGCAACTGGCGCAGGGAGAAGAAGTGGAGGCTGTACGCCAACGGCACAAGAAAACCAGGAAGCCATATAACAGGGAATTGAGTAACCAGAGTACTCGACGGCTCATTCATAAATATTCGGAAAGGCGTGGGCAACGAGAGTATGGCTACTCCGGCGATGTTGAGCAGCAACAGCAGTCCGGCTATGTTCCAAATGATGGGGAGTGATTTGTACCAGCTCTTGCGGGTAACGAGATGGGCGACAACCGGTGCAGTAGCCCCTGCGAGAATGTCTCCATTGCGCCCTTCGAACGTCATTTGAATTGGAAAAAAGTTCTGAATGAAAAGAAGCCAAATCAGGATTTCAACGAAGACACGGAAGACCTGCAGCCTGATCAAGTTTTGAGTCGGTATGTAATTAAGAATTTCCTTCAGGGATTTGGAAAATGTGATGGTCAGGATAGTGATCAATGGAACTATAAAGACGATCCCCATTTTCGGAGGGAAAGTCGAAAAGTCATTAAAAAAACCTTGTATTGAAAGTACACTGATCACGATCATCCAGATCAACAGCGCAAGCAAAGCTCGTTGGACTATTTTCTTTTCCCGTTTCGGGATGAACCCTGCAGCCCGCATACCCCGTTTGAGTTCTCGCAATAATAGTCCATAAAAGATAAAGGCGATGGCCGCAAAGCCTGCTTGAGTAATGAAAGAAAGAGCCATTTTCACATCCATTTAGGTTTTGCGGATATCAGTGAGGCCAAGTTAAAAAAATTTAATTTCTCAGCGCCAGGTTGGGTAGCTGATTTGAGCTTATAATTTTAGAATACCTGCCAAAGAAAAGAAAGTAGTATGTTAGCGGGCAAAATGACGAGCCATGAGTAATGCGACAGCAATTATTGAAAGACCCACCCGAAGGTTTTTACCTGAAGATTTTAAAGTGACCACCTGGGAAGCGTTAAAGCCTTATTTTAACGAGTTGATTGGCCGTGAAATTAATTCTGAGGTCGAATTGAAAAAATGGCTCGGCGACCGCAGCGAGTTGGAATCTGTGATCAGTGAAGATTCCGGCTGGCGCTATATTCGAATGACTTGTTTTACCGAGAACGAGGAATACAGAAAGTTGTATCAGGATTTTGTACAGAATATTCAGCCGCAAATAGCTCCAGTAGCCGATCGGCTAAATAAAAAGATAGCTTCCAGTGCTTATTTGAAAGATTTGTCAGGTGAAGCTGGATTTGACATTCTTATCCGAAATCTTAAAAAAGACATTGAAATCTTCCGCGAGGAGAATGTTCCACTCTATACGGAGATTAACACCGAAACACAGAAATATGCCCAACTCTCCGGAGCCATGACGGTGGAAATCGAGGGAAAGGAAATGACGTTGCCACAGGCGGGCGTTTTATTAATGTCTACGGATCGTCCCAAACGGGAAGAAGTGTTCCGGAAAATAACGGAGCGGAGATTAAAAGACAAAGAAACACTTGATCTGTTGTTTTCTAAGCTCGTGGGCCTTCGGCATCAGGTAGCGAACAATGCCGGGTTTGAAAATTTTCGCGATTACATGTTTAAGGCCTACGGACGCTTTGACTACACGCCGCAGGATTGTTTTAGTTTTCACGAATCGATCGAATCGGAAGTAGTGCCGGTATTAAATGAACTGGCCAGGCAGCGGAAAGAAAAGCTTAAGGTGAATCCTCTTCGCCCCTGGGACAAGGCTGTGGATACCGAGGGTCGGCCTGCACTTAGTGCGTTCGATGGCGGAAAGGACTTGATGCACAAAGCGATCGAATGTTTTCGGAGGCTTGATCCGTTCCTAGGTCAGTGCCTGGAGATCATGAATGAAATGGGACACCTGGATCTTGAGTCCCGTAAAGGCAAAGCACCGGGAGGCTATAATTACCCGTTGGCAGAAATCGGTGTGCCGTTCATTTTTATGAATGCGACTTCCACCCTGCGCGACATGACGACCATCATGCATGAGGGGGGGCATGCGATCCATAATTTTCTTACCCGCGATTTGACGTTAGCCGATTTTAAGAGTCCGCCGATGGAAGTGGCTGAGCTGGCATCGATGTCGATGGAATTATTGTCGATGGATTATTGGGATGTTTTCTTCTCTGATGACGCGGATTTAAAACGAGCGAAATACGAACATCTGGAGGATATTGTTGAAACCCTTCCCTGGGTGGCGACCATTGATAAATTTCAGCATTGGATCTATGAAAATCCAAGCCACTCCTTGACGGATCGGAAAGAAAACTGGAATGCGGTTTATGAAAGGTTTGCTGATTCAATAACAGATTGGTCCGGATGGCAAGATGGACGGGATTATCTGTGGCAGAAGCAATTGCATTTGTTCGAGGTGCCTTTTTACTATATCGAATATGGAATGGCGCAACTCGGGGCGATTGCGGTATGGAGGAATTTCAAGAAAAATAAACAGCAAGGATTACAGGGATACATGAACGCTTTGCGACTCGGAAACTTGAAGACGATCCCCGAAATTTATAAGGCCGCCAACATCAAGTTTGATTTCAGCAGAGCGTATATCAAAGAGTTGATGGAGTTTTTAAGAACTGAATTGGCTATGATTTAATGAGAACGGGATTTTAGCTTCTGCTTTTGTCCAGCAGATCGCTTAACGTTTTAGCTTCCTGCGCGGTTAATGAATTTAGAAACCCATCCAATGAATTTATTTTTTTGTCGATCCTCAGGAGCAGTTGAAGGCCTTTGTCGGAAATAAGAACGTCTGCCGCACGTTTGTCGCTGGGGCATTGTCTTTTGGCGATCAGTTTTTTTGAAATCAGGCGATCCAACAACCTCGAGATATCGGAATTTTGATCCAGCATGCGGGACTTGATTTCAGTTCCGGAAATTTTAGAGGGGTACTGCCCACGCAGAATGCGCAGGATATTAAATTGTTGATTGGTTATTCCGTATGATTTGAAAAAGTCTTTATGATGACTTTGGAGCCAATTGGCGGTGTAAATGATATTGAGAGACGCTTTTTGTTGAGCGTTTCTGTATTTGGTTTGTTTGATTTCTTCCTCAAGGGCCATATAAAAAAAGGGCCGAAGCCCTTCATTCGTTAAGCCGCTTTGTTCAGCTCAATTTTGCAATTGATGCCGATATCATCACTGACAATCAGTCCACCACCCTCGAGGGCTTTGTCAAATTTCAATCCATAGTCTTTACGGTTGATCTTGCCCATTAATTTGAATCCAGCTCTTTCTCCGCCAAACGCTTTTATTCGCCCGTTATAGGTTACTTCAAACGTTACGGGTTTGGTTACATCTCGAATGGTCAGATTCCCTTTTAAAAGGTACTTGCCACCGTCTTTTATCAAGGATCCTATAAATTTGAGTTCGGGAAATTTTTCGGCATTAAAGAAATCGTCCGACTTGAGATGATTGTCGCGTTTTTCGTTATCCGTAAAAACAGAAGCTGTTTTCGCGGTGAATTCTACATCGGCACCGCTGAAATCATCGGTTTTACTGTTTACTGTGGCCGTGAAGTCCTTGAAATACCCTTCAACTTCGGCGACCACCATGTGTGTGGCACTGAAGCCTATTCTGGAATGAACAGGATCAACAGCCCATTTTGTTTGTGCAAATGCACAGCCCGTCGCGAATAGCAGAGCTGCCAGTAAATGGATCTTCTTCATAATTTTTTGGTTTTGTTTTTTTGCGAATGCAAGTATAACGCTATAATGAAAATATATGTTTAAACATGTATTTTAATTTTTGTAATAGCCTGATAATCAGAGATAAATTTTACTATAGGGTAACTATACATCATTTGGGACAATACCTGTTTGAGACATTATATTTTTAATCGGAGTTCTCTAGTTCATTCGGAAAACCGATCAAAATGTGTAAAATTTGTTAGGATTTAATTTTGTAAATTTGGCCCGCAAAACGAAAGAATATGCACCTTACAAAGGAAGATTGTCGGGCAATTGAGATCATAATCGATAAAAAGCTTGATCCTATTAAAATCGATATAAATCAAGTAAAAACTGATCTTGATCCGATTCGAAGTGATCTAAATCAAATAAAGGGTGATCTTGATCCGATTCGAAGTGATCTAAATCAAATAAAGGGTGATCTTAATCCGATTCGAGGTGATATAAAACAAATAAAGGGTGATCTTGATCTGATTCGAGGTGATATAAAACAAGTAAAATTAGAGTTGGATTCTATGCGGGATGATCTAAAGCAAATAAAATCAGATTTTGACCCAATGAGAAATGATCTAAAACAAATAAAAGCTGATGTCAAGTTGCTGGCTGCGCTCAATCAATTGGATCAGATAAAAAAGATCCCCGGTCAAAACGTCTTTATGAAAGTGCCTAGCAACTAAGCTGATCTGTGCTATTGTCCAAATTTGTTTCGTCTCCACCGGACCCGTGTCACTAAATCAATCTGTCTGAATTCAGAGCCGAAGATAGAAATCATGGGTTAATTTTTTGTATTCCTCCGACCAATTGTCTCCCTGAGCGTAAAGCACCAGTGTTTCTGAGATTTTTACTCCTGGTTTCTGGTCGAATTCCATTAGCCATCTTTCCTGGGACTTTTCCTTTCGGGAAAAAAAAGCCAGTTCGCGTGAGCAGAATAAACCAAATTCGCTCGCCAGTGATTGAAATTGAAGACCTTCTACGGAAGGAAGAATAATTGAAAATTTTCCGATCGGGGAGATCAATCTTTTTACTGCCACCAACAGATCGGCATAAGAAAGCGATATCGTATGTCGCGATTGCTTCCGGGCATCGGAAGGAGGCAAAAGATCATTGACAAAAAAAGGAGGATTACTGGCAATGAGATCATATTTTCTATTGCTAACAAATTCCTGAACGGAGGCATGGTGCACTTTTATTCTCTCCGACCATGAAGAATTCAAGATATTCTCGGTGGCCTGAAGAAAATCGGATCCATTAAGTTCTACTGCGTCGATGGAGACGTCTGATGTGGTCCGCTGCGCAAGCATTAACGCGATGACGCCGGAACCCGTGCCGATATCCAAAATTGTTCTAGCGTTAGCCGTAGTTGTCCAGGCGCCCAGCAACACGGCATCAGTTCCTACTTTATGAGCGCATCGGTCGTGAAGAACTGAAAATTGTTTAAACCGAAAAGAATTCAATTCCATGCTCATTGAATGGCGTTCCGATTAGTGAGGTAACGCATTCAGAATGTCTTTAAGGAATTTATTCTCATCCAGATGATTTCCTTGCTGTAGGCTCAACCTCGAAATCACCAGCTTTCGGGAGGGAATAATCCAAACATTTTGTCCCTCAAATCCATCTGCCGTGAATAAATCCGGTGGAGCATCCGGATACGTGCGGTGTTTTGGATTTCCGGGGGCACCCGCATTGAGCCAGAATTGTGCACCGTATTGGCCGACGAGTGCACCAGGAGTGGGAGTAGAAGTATATTTCACCCAACCCTCCGGCAAGATCCGTTCACCATTCCAAACGCCATCATTTAAATACAACAATCCAAACCGGGCCCAATCCCGTGCGGTAGCAAATGAATAGGACGAGCCGACAAAAGTGCCACCGGCATCAGGTTCCATGACCACACTGAACATGCGGATTTTATTAAATAGCTGCTCATAGGGAAATTTATAATAGTCCTGATCCCCTACCGTTTCGCGAATAATGCGTGAAATAATGTTTGACGTACCACTTGAATAATAAAAAACTTTGCCGGGTTCATCCCGGAGCGGTGATAAAGCGGCATAGATCCCCATATCCTTCTTCTTAAACAGCATGTTAGTCGCTCCGCTGGGACCGGCGTAGTTTTCATCCCACTTCAGTCCGCTGCTGGCATGCATTAGGTCATTGAGGGTAATTGTACTGCGTTCGTCATTTTTCCACGATTCGACGGGGGCAGGGGCGTCCAGTTTTAGCTTTCCTTCTTTTACTAAAATGCCGACGAATGCATTGGTAATACTCTTGGTCATGGACCAGCCGATTTGTTTTGAATTCCGGTTGAACCCATCGGCATATCGTTCAGCAATTATTTGTCCGTCGTAAACGACCACAAGGGCTCGAGTGCGCCTAAGTTTTTTCTCACCGGGTTCTGAAAATGCACTCTCCAGCGCTTGATTAAGAGCCGGATAGTTTATCCCAGGTATAAAGGAATTTCTAAGCCGGTCACCGGCGGGCCATGAAATAGTGTCGGTATTGATATTCACCGTTTTGGCAAGATTGAAATTCTGGTGCCTCAATTCCTGTTCACTCATTTCGGATATCAGTGTGCACCCAAGGCCTTTGCGGTAAATAGCCTTACGCCTGGCAAGCCCAAAAACATTTTCAGTGACGGACGAGTCGTGATAGTCCACAGCAAACGAACCCAGCGAGAGCGGAAACCGCCCTACTTCATTTTGAAGGACGTCATTGGGCGTTCGTCCGGCCAGCATAACGCATGAGCATACATCTTTCGCGCCATACCCGCTAATGATCGGCAACGCTCGCCAGGCATAAGAGAAGAGATATCCGAAAACACCCAACAGAACAAAAAGAAATAGGCGCCTGGTCAATTTCATTCGATTTGAATTTTATGTGAACTTAATTGTTGATACGGTTTTCAACCGCAATTTTGTACGTTTTTTTTGACATGAGCTACGCCATCCGATCTTATAATTATCAATTTGGTAGCTTGATTGTGGAAAATTAGGGTAAATCAAATTAACAAATGGAAGATCTAGCTATGTTTTACGGAGCTTCACCTGAAATATTGCGAGTACCAGAATCTTCGATTGAATTTAACGGTGACCGAAAAATTACTTTGGGAAAAGGACTTTGGAGTTAGAATCCTTAGGGCTAAGAGTGTTTCGGTTTAGGAATGAAAATATTGAAAATCGAGTGAAAGTGGTCGTTGCGAGGATCAGGATCGGCTGACTAATCAAAGGTATTGCTCTTTAATTCCTTACCTTTGCCCCTTTAATTATTGATAATGAAATCATTTGATGACCTGGGGCTATCCCGGGAACTGTTGGAGGCGGTAAAACAAATGGGCTTTGAAACGCCTACGCCGATACAGGAAAAAGCTATTCCTATCCTGTTGCAAGGGAATACCGATTTGGTAGGACTTGCCCAGACGGGCACTGGGAAAACGGCTGCATTCGGTTTGCCATTGCTTCAATTAGTCGAAGACTCGGATCGTTCTACCCAGGCATTGATTGTGGCGCCAACCCGCGAACTGAGCGTGCAGATCACCACGGATCTTGAGCGCTTCTGCAATAATGTAAAGAATTTGAATATTGTCACGGTGTACGGAGGGGCGAGTATTAGCGATCAAATCCGAAAAGTGAGACGCGGGGCTCAGATTATCGTAGCTACACCAGGCCGTTTAATCGATCTGCTGACCCGCAAAGTGGTTAACCTTACGACCGTAAAATATGTAATTCTCGACGAAGCCGATGAAATGCTGAACATGGGCTTTAAAGAAGACATTGACGAAATACTTTCCACTACCCCGGATACCAAGAATGTGTGGCTCTTTTCTGCCACTATGCCCAGGGAAGTCCGCGAAATTGCCAAGAACTACATGAACAACCCACAGGAGTTGACCATGGGTGAGCGGAATCAAGGCAATGAAAATATCGATCATCAATATATCATGGTGGATGACCGGGACAAATATCTTGCCCTCAAACGTTTTGTCGACTACAATCCGGATATTTTTGGAGTCATTTTTTGTCGCACAAAAATTGATACTCAAAAGATTGCTGAGCATTTGATCAAGGACGGATATAACGCCGATTCGCTTCATGGGGATCTTACCCAGCAGCAGCGTGACCGTGTCATGCGCAGTTTCAAAAACAAAACTCTTCAACTTCTGGTGGCCACGGATGTTGCTGCCCGGGGAATAGATGTCAGTAACATCACGCATGTTGTCCATATGAATATGCCGGATGAAATGGAATTTTATACCCATCGAAGTGGGCGAACGGCACGGGCTGGAAAAAAAGGGATTTCGTTAGCTATCATTTCCAAAAAGGAATTAGGTCGTATTCAGCAAATAGAAAGAGCCTTGAAGCGAAAATTCACGCGAATCATGGTGCCCACGGGCGATGAGGTGTGCCAGAAAAAACTGCTTGATCTTGTTCATAAAGTACGGGAGGTTGAAGTGAACGACGAGGAGATTGACTCTTTTCTTCCCGAAGTCTACCACGAATTGAAGGACTTGAGCAAAGAGGATATTATCAAGCGTTTTGCCTCCATTGAGTTCAATCGTTTCCTGGAATATTACCGGGATGCCAAGGATCTCAATAGGTCAGAAAAAAGCAGAACATTGGATGGGAACGACGGGGTTGACACCTATTTTTCGGGCGATCGGATATTTATAAATGTGGGCAAGATGGATGGACTCGATAAGGGTACGTTGCTGGGATTGATCCTTGACTTTACAGAGATTAAAAAAGATAAAATTGGTAAAATTGATTTGAAGGGCGCCTATTCGTTTTTCGAAGTGGAGAAAGATGTCACAAGTCAGGTAATGAGCGGGTTTGAAGGAGTAGAGTTGCGTGGGAGAAAAGTCAGACTTGAGCTCACGGGTCAAAAAAAAGAAACCTATTCCGACAAAAAGAAGGAAAAATTCTGGGGATCTAAAAACAGAAGTCGTAGCAGCAGTCGTGGTCGGTAACTGATCGTTCTTAATGTTTAAATTGCACAACCATCAACAACGAACGATCAATTAATTCTCCGCCATTTGAAAGAGTGGTTTTTTTTCCTGACTTAAATCCCGATCGAGATTAGTCAGGTAATCCTTGTATTTTTCCAGGAAGAGGTTGAACTTATTGGTCACGGAATCATAATCGGAACGATAAATCGTCACGCGCTGGTCGGCGATTTTTATGTTGTCCACCCAATGCTGCAACTCCTTGTTCTCGCCGAACAATGAATCGGATTCAGCGAGACTGATGATTTCGAAAATCAGCGAACTGGAAGCAAAATCGTACTCGTCTACGACGTGCGGATTAGCCATCGTCTTTTGATTGAATCTGATCCTTTCTAATTGATCGAGCCGTTGCTCGAGCAAAATCAACTGGGCCTTGTCGTGACGGTGGGAAGCAAAAAGCACGTGAAGCAATTCGTGCATGGAATTGATTTTCTTGTTTTCATCCATCATGATTGTATTCCAAGTTTGTAGCACGCTGTCCTGTAGGGTAAGGTAGTTTTCTGTAAGGGAATCAATTTTTGTGAAAGATGCCCTCTCCTTGACCGAACTTTTGCCTCCGCAGGCGGCCAGGCCAATGGCCAAAAAAAGCAAGAGGACCTTGATCCTCACGAATTTCAATGCTTCCATGTCGTCGGTTATTGTCTGCATACGAGGTTCCGGGCCAAATGGTTAAGGTGTGTCGGGTTCATAGGCACGTTTTTAACCTATTCCTAGAAAGCTAAAGCGGCTTGAATTGTTCGAACGCCTCCCGGCACGTGTGACAGTAATAAATGGAACGGCACAACGTAGGGCCAAAAAATGTTTTGAGTTCGGTATTATTTCCATCACACCGCGGACACCTGGCATGTTCAAGAATTTCAATGTCGGAAAAAACGCCGGTCGCTGGAGGAGGAGCCAGCCCAAATTTTTTCAATACCTCTTTTCCCTTATCGGAAATCAAGTCTGATGACCAGGGCTTCCGAAAAGTAATATCAATCAGCACGTCCTTTGCGCCATGGTCTTTTAATACTGACAAAATCTCCGATTTCATGAAGTCCATGGCGGGACAGCCGACGAATGTCGGTGTCATTTCAATTTTTACAACACCCCCTTCGATAAGGATCTGTGTAATCACCCCCAGGTCCACCAGCGAAAGTACCGGTATCTCCGGGTCTTTTACTTCCTCAAGCCAATCATAAATGGTTTCTACAGAAAGAATTGGGATAATATTTGGCGATTCGTATTCCATCACCACTCCGCGCCCGGGTCAATTCGAAATACTTCGCTCATCTCCTCCAGCAACAATGAAAGATGAATACTGTGATGGCCTGCCCTTCCGCCGAATACCGGTTGAATTAATTTCCAGTCGGGGATACGGAGATTGGTCGTTTGGAGGATCGTCTCAATTTGCGTTACCCATTGATCCTTCAGCATTTTCTCTCCAATAAAAATCCCGGAACTAATCAATTCCGTTTCGTAAGCAGATTCTTCAAAGGCTCCGAGGGCGTATGGCAAAGCAAACTCCAGTGAACGTTGAAGCCGTCCGGTACTTTCCTCCGTCGCCGAGCCTAGTTGGTTGATCCAGATGTTGGCGTGCAGCGTATGATAGCGCAATTCCCCGCGAATCTTGCGGGCTAACTGGGCTAAAGGCTCGTATGATGAATTCGCCAACATCTGAAAACGTAATGCCTCCGCAGTATCAAATAAAAAATGCCGGATCAAACTAAAGTCATACTCGCCGTTGGGCAATTCCACAAGAATGCAATTGTGAAACTGCTGGGCATCCCGTGTAAAGGCGACGGTATCCGGTTCGTGTTCTCCGAGCTGTAGGAGCAAGGTATACAGGGCAAGGCTTTGGCCTACTTTATCCTGTGCCATGGACGAGAAAGCAATGTCCTCTTCCAGCAAAGGACCCATGCCTGTCCATTCTGAGTTGCGGTGGCCGAGAATGAGTTGATCATCCGCCATTTTGTAAAGAAGTTCTTTCAGGGCAATTTCACTCATACCTTGGGTGCCGTTTCCGGTCTTCTAAAAATTGTTTCAGTTTTTCGCCACCCCTGTACTCCATGGCGTCTCTAAATTTTTTTTCCGGCAATGTCAGCCATAAATCTTTTTCTTCCGGTGATGTAAACTGAATATCCCGTGTTCGAATGGCCCAAATGTTGTGCACTGCTTTCTCCGAATTGAGCATTTGTTTGGCCTCGACAAAAGCTTCCTGCGGATGGGAAGCTTCCACGCTTCCAACGTGCACCTGCTGTTTTCCTCGTTTCATTAAATGATAGATTTCATACCGTGTTTTTTCTCCCACGTTGTATGACACTGATTCTTCGTCGATCAGATCGTAGGCATTCATATCACCTTCTGACATTGGTGATACCATGACATTCCGTGTTTCGACAACGTACATGGAAATACAGGTAAATCTTCTGGTGAATGTCTCCTTGGCCAGGACGTAAGCCATTTTGAGGTTTGGCGCGTGTACAATACCTTCATGTTGAAAAGGTTTTCCGTCTTTGGGCTGAACAAAGACCTCAAACGTGCCAAACTGATCGAGGGGTGCAAGGGGTACTAGAGGACCCGGTTCCCCCGTGATGGGCAATCGGTGTACCCGTGGATCAAGTGAATTCAATGCAGGTGGGATTGTCATGCGATTGATCAGGCCAAAGGAGTAACGTAATTTGTCTTGGGTGATTTCAAAGCTTGGCGCACCCATCGGCCCCGTTCTTCGGCGATCCGGCGCACCTCCAGACGTTCTTTATTGCAAGGACCTCCTCCGTTGATTACGCGTTTAAATTCCTCCCAATCAGGTTCTGTATAAATCCATCGGCCGGTTTGAGTATCTTTCTTCAGGTTGCGGTCCGGTAAGGTGAATCCCAGTTCCCATATTTTTGGCACATACATATCAAGGAATTGGTTGCGCATGTCATCGTTGGTTCCCATTTTAACCTTCCATTTCATCAATATTTCGGTGTGCATTGAAATCTTGTCGGAGGGGCCGAAAAAGTGCATCATAGGAGCCCACCAACGGGTGAGGGCCTCCTGAAACATTTGTCGCTGCAGTTGGCTGCCCGTGGCTAAATAGATCACACAATGATGTCCGTATTTTAAATGAAAAGATTCTTCCGCACAAATTCTATCGAGGGCGCGGCAATAAGGTCCATAACTTCCTTTGACATTGGCCAATTGATTGACAATGGCTCCGGCATCGACTAGCCAGGAGATGAAGCAACAGTCGGCCCAGGTAAACGTTGGGTAATTAAAGACGTTAGAGTATTTGGATTTTCCGTTGATGAGATCTTCGATCATTTTTTCTCGCGGTTTCCCCAACGTTTCGGCGGCACTGTAGAGGAGTTGGGCGTGACCGACCTCATCTTGTACTTTGGCCATTAACGCCATTTTTCTTTTGAAACCGGGGGCGCGGGTGATCCAGGTACCTTCGGGCAATGCGCCAATGATCTCGCTGTTGGCGTGTTGCTCAATCATTCGAATAAGCTGTTTACGGTATAATTGAGGCATCCAATCAGAAGGCTCAATTTTTTCTCCCCGGCGAATACGCGCTTCGAACGCTTCAAGCTTAACGGGGTCTTCGAGTTCAACACCATCGGCTTTTAGTTCGTCAAATATATTTCCGCCTCCGTACATGGGTATGAAAAATCAATACATAACAATCGTTTGCAAAGTTAATAAAGAAGACACAGGAAAAATTACTTTAGGAAGAAATTAGCAACACCGGTTTCGGGTTTAGGATGTACTTTTTAAGCCATTGATGAGCATATCGGCAAGCTGATTGCCAAGTTCGGAAGGGATAATATTGCTATTGGGGTCGTACCATTGTGGCATCCAGTTAAGCGAAGAGAACAAAGTCATGACCGCTAATTTCTTATCAATAGTGGGTTTGAATTCGCCGGATTTAATACCTTCTTCAATGATGGTTTTAAAACGGTTGATATAATTGATGCGCAACAAAAGAAAATCCCGAAGGTAAGGTTGGCTCAAATGGCGGTGCTCGTTCATAAACACGGCAGAAGCAGTCAGGTCTTTCGCCATAACCTGAATATGTCCAATGATTCCATTTTTCAATTTTTCCCGGGCTGGCTTTTTTTGCTTCTCCACTTCCTCCAGTGACTTACGAAATTCAGCCGCCATGTCAAAGCAAAGGTTTCTCAAAATTTCTTCCTTTGATTTAATATGCGAATACAGGCTGGCAGCCTCGATGCCAAGTTTCTGGGCCAGGTCGCGCATGGAGGATGCTGCATAGCCTTTCTCCCGGAAAAGTTCAGCTGCTTTTCTAATAACTTGTTCTTTGCGTGATAAGTTGACGATACCCTCCATAGTTTACCCTATCAATTGGCTAATTTAATTAATTAAATTTGATAAACTCTAACACCAATGGATTTCAGTTCCATCCGGGAATACTTTTACAAACTCTACATCCGGTGTTATCTTTTCTTGCTTCTACCCCTGATCGTTTTTATTTTTCTCTACTTCGAAGGGCAAGCGGAAAAATCTCTCCTGGTCATTCAGGACAGATTTTTGATTTTGATAAGTTTGCCAGTGTTGTGCTTGATGAGCGTTGTCTACCTAACGACTGTTCACTGGCTGACGCGAAAGCGACTCAAACTATACTCGACCGAGGTGGGTCTTGGTCGCAAACTGGATAAATATAGTGAAGTGATTTCATTGCGATTTGGAGCCGGATCCGCCTCTTCCCTGATCATGGCCGTCGGACTTGTAACGACCGGAAATAATTTCTTTGGTCTTTTTTTTATTTTGATCCTGTTTTGGATGGCTGTTCAATGGCCGTCTTCAAAAAAGGCATGCAAAGCATTGATCTTGAAAGGGGACGAATATAAAATGGTGCTTTATAAGAAGGACAAATTCTAAGGCCGAAAAAAACGGCCTTTGGAATGACGTTGAAGCTGTGAGTTAGTTGTGGGATAGTTGGTTAAATTTAGAGGCGATGGCCTTGGCAAAAACCTTCAAAACGTAATTCCAAAACTGAAGGCATTTAGCTTAGGCCCCTTGTTTTCAACTATCAAATTGTTCAAATCATAATTGAAGAAGAAATCAACATCATTAAACCCAAACTGCAGCCGCATACCATAGCGAATGTCGTTGAGGTAAAAATTACTGTGCGTACGATCTTTTTTCTCGTCGCCCTGATCGTTGTACACTTGTTTGGTGTAACTGTCAATGCGATAACCGGCATAAGGTCCAAGTCCGACCCGGAAGGAAGAGGAATGATTTCCGCGAGACGAAAAGTCAACCCGCGATCCGTCGAAGATGGTTGTTTTTCGTCCGCCTCTGCCAAAATCGATAACCGGTACAAAAGACGCATTCAGGTACGATGCTGTTAGTTTACTTTTCTCAAAATCGAATGCCCGGGTATCCTCCGAAAAGACAACACCGCTATTATTGGTTGAGATCAAGGTCTTGTTGTCCTGAAATTTGAAATTGTACCAGCTAACACCCACACCCCACTCAATGAAGAACTTCCCTGATACGTGGGTTCGATAGATCGAGTTCAGGGCTACATACCATGACCCCCAGGGCCTGACGCTGTACTGTGCATCGGATTGATCGGGAAATTTTCCGTTCGAAAGGTAATTATTGGTACCCAGGTCGACATTAAACGAATGGTACGTTCTCTTATTCGAGATTTCCCTATGGCGTCTTCGCCTGTTTCTATTCCAGTATTCATCTGTTTCGGTCGAGGAAGTAGAAGGATCTTCTGGTTTTATACTTTTTTCCTTTACCGTGTCCTTTGTATCCTTTAGGTAATTCAATGAGGGCTTGGTTAGTTTTGTAGTGTCTTTCTTTTCCAGCTTACTGATCATATCATTTATCAATGCCTGAAAGTCATACTGCTTCAGCGTCTCAAGGTCTTTCCTGTCATGAATCGATAGTATCATTTTACTTGACTCGCCGACATGGACCACTATCGAGTCGGCCGCTTTGGTTTGTGCCTGGGAGAAACTGAAGGTTGATAGGGTAATGATCAACACCCGCAATGGCTTATTCATACTGTAGATTATTTAGCGTTTTTCGTTTTGTCTTTTCTGAAATTAAGAGCGAAAAATTCGTTTTTGACGAGCCGTAATTCGGACAGCGGTCCTTCACTGTTTTTCGCATCACGGGCAAAGTCCAGGACTTTTTGTAATCCATTTTTTTCTTTGCCCATCACTATCGGTTGCCTGACGTCCGGCTTTTTTGACTCAATGGGGTCGAGTCTGTATTCCAAAACAATCGGCTTTTCTGGTTTTTCGATGACTGCTATTGTCTTCTGTTCGGGGTCTACCTTAGTCGCCGGCGGAACAGTCGGTTCTAGGGCCAGGGAGCTTTTTGTCCGCAATGTGTCGGGTTGGACTCTGACAACAACCGCCTTTAAAAACGTTGAGGTTTCCCACCTTCTGTTTTTTTTCTCAGCTTGATCCTGTAGGGTTAGCATAGGCCTGCTTTTTTTTGGCTGTTGTTTTTTTTGAGAAACAGTCTTTCGCGATTTAATGACCATGCTAAGTTGCGCGGGACGCTGGTGGGTATCCTGTGATTTTATCCAAACAGCGGTTGCTGTAACGACTCCGATCACCAACAGCGCCGCCGCCATCCGAAACCAGGTGATCCCTTTATTTTTTTTTGAAAGATTGGCCTCCACCCGTTTCCACGCGTTTTCTGAGGGGGTTTGCAAATGATCCGTCAGTTTATCTTTGAATAGTTTATCCATTCGCTTGCTCATGGTCATTATGATCCGGTTAACTTCTTTCCTTAGTTATTAGTGGAACGGTCCTTCACATGTTCCTTTTCCTGGTTTACTAGATTTCGTTGTAGCAGGGTCCGTGCTCTGCTCAATTGCGACTTGGACGTATTCTCACGGATTCCCAGCTGGTCGGCAATCTCCTTGTGGGAGTATCCGTCAATGGCATACAGGTTAAAAACAATTCTATACCCTGTAGGTAAACCGGCGATCAGGTTCATGAGATCCTCTGCCTCCAGATTGCTTTCCAGTTTTTCGTAGTCAGGCTCCCGGTCTGCAGTTTCTATGTCCGTTTCGAGATACATATTTTTATTCTTGCGTAAAAAAGTTAATGCCTCATTGACTACGACTTTGCGGATCCAGCCCTCGAAGCTTCCTTCGCCTTTGAATTGATCAATGCGTTCAAGGATCTTGGTAAAGGCCATGACTAATACATCTTCTGCCTCCATTTTGTCTCTTACATACCGACAGCAGATCGCATACATTTTTCCTGAAAAATTCCGATAAAGGAGTTCCTGTGCATGACGTTCATGCCTTTTGCATCCTTCGATTAGTTCGTTTTCGCTCGCCCGGTAAATCTGGAATTTCATTTAAATGAATTCAACAGCAAGATGCAAGGTTGCCGCGGGAGGTTGCATGTTCTACAAAAGATTTTTACGTTGACCTGTGCGATCAAGAGTTGCTGGCGGAGGGGCATCAAGAATAAAGGCAGTGTCCCAAGAGGCAAGGAAAATGCTTTTTTGTTACTGAACGGAGATTATTTTTTTACCACCTCAGGATTCCCCTGATATCGGATATTGCTGGTAAAGTCTTTGTCCATCTCCAGCGTTCCGGATACGTTAACCCTGGCCTGTCCAAGTTCTTTGGCCTCAACAATGGCATGATTAACGGGATAACTATCGGCCCTGAATTGGGCTGTTTTTGCGATTGTTGCTTCCAGGAAGTCACCTTCGCCCTCTAATTCAAAAACGATCGGACCCGAGAGATCCAGGTATAGCTGACGGGCGGAAAGGCGTGCGTCGACAACCAAGGCGCCCAGCATAGAAATTTTTGTTTCAGGTTCGTGGAATCCGAGAATTTTAATTTTACCCGCTGCGGTGACATGGAGTTTTTGCAAGTTAGGCATCGTGATGGTCAGGTGAACTAAATCGTCATCATTGAATGCCTCCTTCCAAAAGATTTTCTTATGTGTCCGGTATTTGACTTCGAGCGTTTCACCGTTGACCTTCAGACGGTACCGCTTTTTTTGATTTTCACTTCCCTCCATTTCAATGGCGTATTTGTCGCCCTGCCGGATGACCACATCAAAAGCCCCGGTCATGTCTATTTCGGTAAAATCTTTTAATCCAAACTGGTCTTCCGAATTGAAGCTGTCTAGATCTTTAGCCTTCCGTGGACAAGTAATACATTCTTTTCTCCCGTTTTTAGTGATCTTATAGGTTTGAGTTTCCTGGTTGTCGAAGTCAACGTCATAGGATCCTGCGTCGCTATCTACCCGCCAATGGTTTTCGATAAGCCTCCACAGGTCATGATCAATGACAAAAGGCTGGTCGAACGGAATGTACAAGTCCATGTCCAATCGCTGAAAACTGAACCTTGAGTTTTTCTTAAAGCCGATGTTGGAGTCGAACGTAATTATGCTGTCGGTTTGCTCTACGCGATAATCAATTTGTTCCGCATTTTCCCGGGCTTTGAGTTTGGAAGCGCCTTGCGCTCCGAAGCGCTCGACTAATTTCACATCGTGTCCATCATACCCCTTTATTGCCAATTCCGTAAAGTGGTAGTCGTCGAGCCCGGTTTCCCGTAATTTCAAAACCGGAGCCTTCCCGTTGAGCGTAAAAATCTTCTCTGTTTTGAATTCGCCTTCCTCCTTGTAGGAGTAGATCAGTTGCGGTATGCTGAAGCTCAGAAATGTGAGGCTGACGAAGAACGTGACAAAGAGTGTCCAGCCCACCAAAGCATTAAATACTATTCTTTTGGCGATAATGGAATTTCCGATTAAGAGAACAAATAGAGCAGGAATCAATCCAGCGAGAAAAGCAAAAACCAGCGTCCAGGTGGGGAATGCCTGACGAATAGCCTCAAGAGGAAAATTGGCCGCGCTGGCTTGTATATCCCACCAGGTAAATGAAGAGAGCGAAAAAATTCCCAACAACGTACCAAAGGCAAAAACAAGAGAGGCAACGAGGGCCAGCCCAACTAAACTGACAACAAGCCCGGTACCGACACGGAAAATATCCACGATCAATGAAAATAATGGCCCCAATATCCTGGCCATGCCATGTAACACGGCGGCGATCATCCGGAACGGGAATAGAATGATTTTTGTTAATGTACTTTCTTCGGGGCCCTCTTTTTCGTGGAGACTTTTCTTTACCGAGGACTCAATATTGGAGAGCGTCACGGGTTCACCTTGCATCTGCATTTTGTCCGTGATCGTTTTTGCTTCCGGCAAGGCAATCCATAAAACGATATACACGACCAACCCTGTTCCAAAGAAGATGGTAAAAACGACAAAGAGCAACCGGATCACAACGACGCTGGTTCCAAAAAATGCGGCTACGCCACCGGCTACGCCCGCCACGACTTTGTTGTCGGGATCACGGTACATCTTTTTCACCGTGGGCTCGTCTTCCAGGTCATTGGAGAAAGGAAGGGCGATCCATAAGATAATGTAGACCAGCAATAACCCCCCATAGCTTCCCAACGCCAGCAAAGCGAAAAGCAGGCGAGGCCATACGGGGTCTATGTTAAAATAATTTCCGAGACCCGCGCAAACACCACCTAGTATTTTTCTTTTTTGGTCGCGATATAGTTTTTTACCTGCCGTCCCCGGTTGTCCCGTCGGACGTGAACTGCTTTCCTGCTTCGGCTCTTGTTTGGGAGCTTCGCCGGCTACTTCCTGTTCTTCGGCGGCCTTGAAGTCGTTAACGCTACCCATCGTCGAAATCAGGGATTGCACATCGTCGGAAGTGATTACCTGCTTTCCATCGTTTAGTTTGGAGAGAAAAATCTCTGCAATGCGGCTTTCGATATCCGCCAGGATCTCACTGCTGTCTTCGAAGGATCCGAAATAGCTATTGATCGAGTCAAGGTATTTGCGAAGGGCTTCGTACCCGTCTTCTTCGATGTGGAAGATGATACCGCTGATGTTGATGCTGATATTCTTTTTCATAAACAGAAGTGATGGATATATTAAACGTTTGCTTTGGAGCGGTTAGTAATCATTTCGGTGGAATGGACTAAGTCGTTCCACGTTTCGGTAAGGCCGTTGAGAAAGACATCCCCTTGTTCGGTTAACTTGTAATACTTGCGCGGCGGCCCGGATTTGGACTCGACCCATTTGTATTCCAGCAGGCCGGCATTTTTAAGGCGGGTCAGGAGGGGATACAATGTGCCTTCCACCACAATCATTTTTGCCGAGGTGAGTTCATCCAGCATGTCGGATGCATAGACCTCGCCCCGTGAAATAATGTTCAGGATGCAGTACTCCAGGATACCCTTCCTCATCTGTACTTGCGTGTTTTCAAGATTCATACACTTGGTTAAATAGACTCTTTGCAATTATACGGACAAAGTACTATGTATGGCCAAGTACTGTTGAAATATTTCGCCCACCGAATAAAGAAATTTTTAAAAAGGGCTTCCAGTGTGTGAAAATGGCTAGAATGAGGATTGCCTAACAATTGTTAGTATTCAACAGAAGATCAGATTAATCTTGGTTGACTCGCTAAGCTTAATTCAATCGGGCCAACCCATCCAAAGCCTCCTTCATCCCCGGCTCCAATTTCAGGGATGTTTCATAGTAGCTTTTTGCCTTGGGTTTGTCTCCCTTCTTTTCGTAAATCAACCCCAGACTGAGATTGGCACCCGAATGAGAAGGCTCGTCGAGACGAGGATGGTACACCAGGTATTGGTTCAGATATAGAATTCCTTTTTCAAGCTGGCGACCGCAACGGGCACTCATGCATCCGATGTGGAAGGCCGTCACCCTGTTCCCGGGGTCTTTTTTCAGAAGGGCTTCATAGACGGCAAATGCTTTGTCATAATTTTCGTGATCCTGATAAAATCGGGCCAAAGCGTAGTCATTTTCAGCGTTGGCAGGTTCAAGTTTCGTGGCTTCCATAAATTCTTTTTCCGCGAGCTCCATCTTCTTTTGGGCGGCGTATATAAATCCTAACGCACGGCACCCCTGGGCAGGGTTATTTCGCGCAATTACGTCAGCACATTCAAACGATTTTTCCCAACTGCCTCCCAAAAAGCCGGGTGCCTGAACGAAGTAGGTCATCAATCCCCATTGTGTCTGAAGATTATTAGGATCCAATGACGCAGCCTTTTCGAATTCATTTTTTATCCTGGGTGCCAGATATGCCTGCTTGAACGGGTTTGCGTCCATGGCCACGACACCATACATTACTCCAAGCCAATTGTGATAGACGACTACGGCGGGCTGGGCGTTAACGGCATTTTCAAATCGCCGAATTGATTCTTCATAGTCCTTTTGCTCAACAGCAATTCTGCCCAGGTAATATTGAGCGTCCGGGTAGTCCGAAGTCCCCTTTCCGATTTTTATCAAAAGACTTTTGGCCTCCGGAAAATTTCGTTCTGAAAACAACATTTTGGATTTGACCAACACCTCAGAAGGTTTGAGCTGTGCATATATTGGTCCTGCCATCAGCATCAGCGAGATCCAAGCAAAAAGGAAACTTCTTTGACAAATCATTTTCACAGCTTTTGCTTTAAACTTTGGTTTACAGCATACCTACGAATAGTCACGCCACCTTGGTTTTTTGAGTTTTACACCTAAACGGGGGTCGTTCAGGGCTTTGTTACCAATGAATTACAATTGGTATGTACCTTTGTTTAACTGTTTTGATTCCGGAGTGGTGAATAAATTCCTTCTTTTTGCTGTTTTCTCGTGTATTTTTCCCTTTTCGGGGAATGCTCAGTACTCCAATAATTGGGTCAATTTCAGCCAACAGTATTACAAGATCCCTATCGGAAAGAATGGTATTTACCAGCTTTCGTACGCCAATCTTCAAGCCGGTGGTTTTCCCGTGGCGA